>Ga0182012_10000158_pt1 | contig 75350 bp, 66 predicted proteins | sample 612S2SmetaG_FD_120486 | JGI IMG/M metagenome (GOLD analysis project Ga0182012, IMG submission 120486) | Permafrost microbial communities from Stordalen Mire, Sweden - 612S2S metaG | ecosystem: Environmental > Terrestrial > Soil > Wetlands > Permafrost | place: Sweden: Stordalen | collected... | reverse complement strand
AGCCGAACCGCTTCCTGCTTGAACTCCAGCGTGTATCGCGCCCGCTTCGCTTTCGTCATCTTCATCTCCCCTTACTGATGCTCAATCACTCAGCTAAGGGATACGTTTTTCGCGGGCAAGGTCAATGTGCTTTGCTCGGTCCAACCTGAATGAACAAGCCAATGACGACAGCTCTATAGACCTTCAGAGGACACATCCCAAACGGTCTAAAAAAGCGGCATCCTCATTTGGCATCCGCGTGTGAACGCGGGTGTTCTCAAGTCGGATCACTACTTCGTCAAACGATACTTCCCTCTGCGCTCCGTAAGTGTCTAGGATTCCTCCGCTGGCAGGACTTCTTCAATCACCGACCAGGCGCCGCCTTGAACAACGAGATACTTCAGGTAAAGTTCAGCTGATTGACGATCTGGCGATGCGAGGAGGGTTCGAGCAGCATCCTGGACGCGCTCTTTCGGCAGGGAGGTGAGGTCGAAGTTTTCCTCGATGATTCCCTCCGAATGTGGAATCGACAACAATTCAAGATAGCTAACAATCGTTGCAAGATGATCGTGAAGCAGATAGTCCTGCAGCAGATTGTTCGCTATCTGATCAGGAAGATTCAGAGTTGCTGCTGTCCAGTTGACCAAACGCCCGAGCGGGGCCCGGCGGACACTGATCTCACGAACGTTTTTTGCTTTCGCGAGGGCGGCAAAGAGAAACTGTTTCTGTTCTTTCGTCGGCTCCGCCCAAAATACTTCACTGGCGGAAACTCTAGTCTCATTAGGCAATTGTCGCCAAATACGGTTTGCAGAAAGCGGCACGAGCGGTCCTCACTTAGGGTCAATCTCAAGTTTCACCTACGATCATAACGGCTGCGGACATGATGATGGGCTTGTGAACGGCGAGAATGCGGCAAACCCTGTCAGGAGAGATAGAGTGGCTCTCCGTTATCCAGGAACTGCCCAATCGAACATAGGGCCAAGTTCGGGATGTAAGACTCGGGAATACCTCGGCGTATGACGGAATTTTCTTGAATCAGGCTTGCGCAGTGAAGCATCATTTATCGTGTGTTAAAGGAGCAGATATGCAACTGACAATTGGCGGTGGTGGAGGGGTCATTCAGGTTGGCGGAGGCGGTGGGATTCATCAGGTGGGTGGAGGCGGGGGAGACGATCACTAGCTCCCACTTAGCCCAAAACGGCGCACGAGGCCTACGGAATCGAATTGCGCCGAGCCACATGCCAGCTGAATCTGTACTTTGCGCCTGGCAGGGGATGGTCAAGTGTGCTCCGGAGAGCCTGGTTGGTGTCCTCCCTCGCCTTCCGTAGGCGATCCTCTTCGCCGGGATGCGGATTGTCCATGAAGGTGGCTTTCGGTTCGATACGGCTGAAGTCGATGTCAAGGCCAGCGTCTGGCATAATTTCTAAGCGATAGCGGCGACATGGATACCGAAAGCTCTGCTCAAAATAGTCTTCCTCTTCGTCACGGACCTTCATAGCGCCCACTCCCCAACTACCGGTGCAATGGATCACGAGTGCCGCGGCCTTTCCTTCCTCAGGAAGCTTCTTGTGAGTGGTGACTTCAAAAGTTGCGCGACCAGCCTCTTTCTTGGGGTTTGATATCCCTAAGCTTCCCGAACTCACGGCAACAAGTTTGCTATTCCCCGCGGCAATTTCTTCAAGGACATTCGAGACAGGATCGTAGGAGTCTTTCACAATCGGACAATCAAAGTACCCATCGACACGCAAGAATTTTGCGCTGGTGGCATCGCTATCGAAAAATAATTCCCGACGGAAATAGTCTCTTGGATACCCGGTGAGATAGATGATGAATTTTTGGACGACATCGCATGATCCATCGGGATGAAGGTCGATGTGGACGAAGAGATCATGCAGTGCAAATCCGTATCGATGAAGTGAGGCAAGGAATAGTCCGTGATCGCTCGGGGGTGTTTCTTCGGTACCGGGGCCGAGCGTTTGTTGCCAGAATTTCGTGGTGAGCTTTACAGGCGCGTCCAGTTCGGATTTCTCGACAAACGCATTGATCCCCTGAAGAATCGCGAAGATTGAACGAGTGAGCGCACTAAATAGCAGGCGACGAGGCCGGGATTTGGCTATCTTTTTCCCCGGGGCTTGCGCAAACCATATGACTGGCAGTGTGGTAAATGTCACAGAGAAGAGAATCTTTGCAGTTCCTTCCCATGCGTCAGGGACTCTCCAATGCCAAACGTATAAGCCGTGGTGGACTGCAATCTCCGCGATTATCGTTATGATGGCGATGACGATGATGACCAGCCACTCACGAGCGTCGTATATGACACCTTCGCAGCCGCGCATGAGAAGAAAGAAAGACCTGTCTTCGTCTTTCTTGAACTGGTCAGGAAGTTTGTCCGAGAGAACGCTGTAGGCGATCTCCATGGCTTCTAACCGAAAGAGGACACATAGCAGAACGATGAGGCCGGCAACATACCAGGCAAATTCAGCGTTGCTGTTCTGTTGCTGGCTAATGAAGGAGGAATGCCAGACAACGATCAGAAGCAGGAACAAGATGAGAGGGACAATCGATCGTAAACTGATCTTCATAGCAACCTTGGAGTTTCGTCCTGAGTTTTGGTGGAATTCGTCATCGGCTCCGTCTTGAAACCAGACAGATCGCACCGCGTGAGGCTGCCCGGCGTTTGTACTTCCGATGCACGATGAGCCCGAACAGGTGTCTGGTATTTGACGCCCAAGCTGATGTTTGTCAATAAGCTCACCGGCGAGATGCGGCTGTCGCTACCCAAAGCAGGCACCGCGCTCTCAGCCGTACACTCTCTTCCTCTTGCAAAAAGTCCCGAAATGTCAGCGGTTCGTAGCTAAGGCAAAGCAGATTAGCAGTTTGCCGCCGCGCGTAAAGTCCTTCCATCCTTATTGCTGGCTTGGCGAATTGGAAATGCCCCCGACACATTCTCCGCGACGGACCGGATGTATCCTGTACAAGTGGTCCTGCACGGAGCGAGAATGACTGGCCGAATGATCTCAACCACTGGAGTTACGGAGTGGAGCGAGGGTAAATTCCGTTCGATTGACGATTATCTTGCAGGCGAAGAGCCACTTGAGATTCGAGTAGGCGCGCGCGCCATAAGCGTGACCATGCGCACGCCGGGAAACGATCTTGAGTTGGCGGCAGGCTTTCTCCTTACAGAAGGGCTGATTGCGGGCCGCGCGCAGATCGCTTCCATCCGGTTGGAAGAGGAAGACGTTGGGAATGGGAAAGGCAATCGCGTGGTGGTGGAGCTGGCACAGGGAGTCGAGATGAACTCCGAGGCCAGCCAACGCAATTTCTACTCGACCTCGAGTTGCGGAGTATGCGGCAAGGCATCCTTGGAGGCTATTCGCGTGCGCGGCATCAAGCGGTTAATAGCGGGGCCTTCGGTTGATCCGGAACTCCTCTGCCGTCTGCCGGATCGGCTCAGAGAAGGGCAGGCGATATTTGGCCGGACAGGTGGGCTGCACGCCGCGGGGCTCTTTAACTACTCGGGCGAGTTGCTTGTACTGCGTGAGGATATCGGCCGTCACAACGCCGTGGACAAGATTATCGGTTGGGCGCTGGCGAAGGACTTGATTCCTTTGCAGGATTCAATTCTGATGGTAAGTGGCCGTGGGGGCTTCGAGATCATACAGAAAGCGCTGGTTGCGGGAATTCCCGTGCTGGCTTCCATCTCCGCTCCCTCGGACCTGGCGGTCAATCTGGCGCGTGAGTTTGGCATGACGCTGGTTGGCTTCCTGCGGGAGCGCCGGTTCGTGATTTACTCCGGTGCACAAAGAATTTCGACCGAAGCGGCAGAGTAGGCTGCTTTGTTATTTCCGTTCTTCAAGGTGGGCAGGGTGTCTGATTCATTTGTGCAGCTCGGAAGCGGCAGTACGCCGGAATTCGTACCGCAAGCTCTGCCAGCGATGCGGAAGCTGCGACTGTCGGTCACGGATGCCTGCAATTTTCGCTGCCGTTATTGCATGCCGCCCAAAGGCCTGCACCGCACTTCCAGCGCAGGACCTCTTTCCATCACCGAACTTGTCGAGAGTGTGAAGTGGTTAACGCAGTTTGCGCCAATTGAGCGCGTGAAGCTGACGGGCGGCGAGCCGCTGCTGCGGGCCGGGCTCGAAGAACTGATCGCGCGACTGACGGCAGTCGAAGGCATTCGCGAAGTATCCATGACTACCAATGGCTCTCTTCTGCCTGAACGGGCGCAGAGATTGAAGGAGGCGGGACTGGCGAGGGTCAATGTGTCGCTGGACTCGGTGGACCCTTCGCGCTTTTCCGACGTCTCACGCGGAGCGCGTTTGGAGAACACGATTGCCGGGATTCATGCGGCGATCGAAAGCGGACTGTCTCCCGTCAAACTCAACGCGGTGATGCAACGCTCTACATGGAAGCAAGAAGTTCCGTTGCTGCTCGACCTTGCGGCGGAATATAAGCTTGAAATCCGCTTTATTGAATTGATGCGCACGGGCAGTGAACGCAAGTGGTGCGCAGCAGAGCTGATCTCCGTCGAGGAAGTGAAGAGCTGGCTGGCGACGCGCTCGACGCTGACGGAACTCAATGTGCCTGCGGCTGCCCCGGCGCAGCAGGTGCTGCTCCAATGGAATGGCACTATGATAAAAGTTGGCTGGATCGCTCCCCGTTCCAAGCCATTCTGCGAGGCATGCGAGCGCCTGCGCATGGACTCCCGCGGCAGGCTGCGCCGCTGCCTAATGGACCCAGTCACTCTGGATGTGCCCAAGCTTCGTAAGATGTCCAGCGCGGCGGCAATCGAAGAGTTCCGCAGCTACATGGCTGGAAAGCATCCGCCGCTGGAGATGGATACCGACGCCACGATGAACCAGATCGGCGGCTGACGTCTACTTTGTCACTGGCGCCTGATCGCGGATCCACGACAGGGCTCTCATCGCCGAAGGATAACCCAGCGTGGTGATGGCCAGCACCGCTACGTGATCGAGCTCCTCTCTGGTCAGGCCGGCGTCCAGGGCATGGCGCACCGCGGAATGCGTTGCTCCCTCCAGCCCAGCTCCTACGGCCAAGGCCAGCTTCACCAGCTTGCGGCTCTTGTCATCCAGAGGGCCTTCTCCATGGCATTCGTCTGCGAGTTTGGCGAATGCGTCCCAAACTTTCGGATGTTGCTGGCGGAAATTCTCATTGTGATCCGACGGTTGTGCCATGGCTCCTCCTTGCGCAAACGCTTCAGTATATCCGAGGGTCTTCTCACTGCAACCGTCGAACGCGCGGCAGGTGCCTGAACTGATCGGGGAGAATTGAATGCAAGGTACATTCGTCACAATTGCCAGTGAGGTCCGCCACTGAGCATTGTGCGCTGGCGACGGATAATACTCCGCAAGGGATGGCTACGTCCTTTGTGTTTCGGTCGGCAGACCGAGCGGAGGTACTTCTAATGAGCATGAATCGGCGACAGTGGCTAAAGGTCACAGCCGGGATAGGTGCGGGGTTGGCGCTGGCAGATTTGGGCGTCAATGTTCAGCAGGTGCACGCCGCAACACGCGGAATGAAGTTGAGCGGTACTGCGGAATTCACTTCAGCGTGCAATTTTTGCTCCTGTGGCTGTGGCATGATCTGCCACGTCAAGGACGGCAAGCTGATCAATCTGGAAGGCGACCCGGACCACGTTATCAATCAGGGTTCGCTGTGCGCCAAAGGCGCGGCGATGGCCGCTGTTCCGAATTCACCGCAGCGCCTGAAGAAGCCGATGTATCGCGCACCGGGCAGCAGCGAGTGGAAAGAGATTAGCTGGGACGATGCGTACGAGCGCATTGCCCACAGATTGAAAGACACGCGCGAGAAGACGTGGAAGGCAACCGAGATGGACGGCGACAAGCAGTTAGTCGCCAACCGCACCGACGCCATCGCCTTCCTGGGCGCAGCTCAGAACACGAACGAAGAGTGTTACCTGATCACGAAGGCCACCCGTCTGCTTGGCACCGTGAATGTGGAACATCAGGCGAGACTTTGACATAGCCCCACGGTCCCCAGTTTGGGGGCCACATTCGGACGGGGCGCCATGAACAACCATTGGGTTGATCTGAAAAACTCGAAGGTGTTCCTGATCGAAGGCAGTAACGCTGCTGAAAACCACGTAATGTCGATGAAGTGGATTCGCAAGGCGCAGGAAAAGGGCGCCATCATCATCCACGTGGACCCGCGTTTCAATCGCACTTCCGCGGCCGCGGATATTTATGCACGCATCCGTCCCGGCGCTGACATTGCGTTTCTTGGTGCGGTGATCAACTACATCCTACAAAACAAACTTTACGACGAGCCCTACGTCAAGCTGCATACCAATGCGCTGATGCTTGCTCACCAGGACTTCGGATTTGACGATGGTCTTTTCAGCGGCTTTGACGAAGCGACCCATCACTATGAGACGGCGAGTTGGGGATACGAACTTGATGGCAACCGCAAACCCAGGAACGCCAAGAGTCTTGATGATCCGCACTGTGTCTTCTCCAAGCTGAAGCAGCATTACAGCCGCTATACGCTGGAAATGGGATCGCAGATTTCCGGCATTCCTACTGACCAGATCAAGCTGATTGCCGACACCATGGCACACAACAAGCCGGGCACCATCATGTACGCGCTCGGTATGACGCAACATACCGTCGCAGTGCAGAATATTCGCTGCTACGGCGTGCTGCAATTGCTGCTGGGTAACATTGGTGTTCCGGGGGGCGGCGTCAACGCCCTGCGCGGAGAACCCAATGTTCAGGGCGCTTGCGACATGGCGGTGCTGAACGGATACCTGCCGGGTTACCTGAGCTATCCGGCACACAATGAGCCGACTCTGAAGGAGTGGACGAAGAACTACGGGACGTTCCGTGCCAAGTTCCTGGTCAACAACCTAAAGGCATGGTTTGGCGATAACGCCACTGCGGAGAATGATTATGGCTATGGCTGGTTGCCCAAACGCAGCCTCAAGGCCAATCACACCGTCTACGGTTTCTTCGAAAGCGCTTACAAGGGCGAAATGAAAATGATGTACATCATTGGACAGAACCCAATGGTGACGAATGCCAACCTTCGAATGACCTTTGAAGGTCTGAGCAAGCTGGAAACTCTCGTTGTCCACGAACTGTGGGAGACCGAAACTGCTTCGTTCTGGCATCGCCCCGGCGTCGATCCCAAGACGATACAGACGGAAGTCTTCCTGCTTCCGGCCGCGTACTTTATGGAGAAGGAAGGCACCATTTCAGGTTCCGGACGCATGGTGCAGTGGCGCTACAAGGCCGTCAATCCTCCAGGCGAGTCCAAGAGCGACCTTGAAATTCTTGACACACTCTTCCGCAAAGTTCGCGATCTGTACAAGGACTCCACCGATCCTAAGGATCAGCCGCTCAAGACTGCGGCATGGAATTATCCCAAGGACGGCATGGCCGAAGCTGTATTGAAGGAGATCAATGGTTTTGATCTGAAGACCGGCTTGCCAGTCAACGGCATTGCCGATCTCCAGGCCGACGGCAGTACGTCCAGCGGCGCCTGGATATACGCGGGTTGCTTCAAGGGCGGCAAGAACCTGACGAAGCGTCGCGATAACAAGACGGATCCTAGCGGGTTGGGTATCTACCCTGGCTTTGCGTGGACGTGGCCGGGCAACATGCACATTCTCTACAATCGCGCTTCCTGTGATGAGAAAGGGCAACCATTCGACCCTGCCAATAAGCTGGTCTGGTGGGATGCGGAGCAAAAGAAGTGGGCGGGTTTTGACACACCCGATGTGCCCGTGCCCACCGACGGGCCCGACACTCCCAATGGACAGCGTGCCTTCCGCATGAACGGAGAAGGTGTGGGACGCCTGCTGGCCGCCAGCTATAAGGACTTTGATCCAAAAGCTACGGACAAGGAACTGCCTCGTGATTCGTCCTATGTACCCAAGGACGGACCGATGCCGGAGTTCTATGAGCCGGTGGAGAGTCCGACGGCGAATGCCCTGCATGCGAAGGTTCAGAACAACCCTTGCCTGAAATATCCACGCGTGAAAGGCATGCAACCCATCGGTAAAGTGGAGAACTTCCCTTACGTACTGATGACCTCCAGCCTGGCCGAGCACTGGTGCGCTGGTTCAACCACGCGCAACATTCCTTGGCTGTTTGAGCTAAACCCCGAGCCGGTCGTTGAACTGCCAGACAAGCTGGCAAAGCAATTGAATATTCAGACCGGGGACATGGTGAAGGTCAGTTCTGCGCGCGGTGACATCACGGTGAAAGCCGTGGTCACGCACCGTATGCAGGCCCTGCAAATCAACGGCAAGGAAGTGACTACCGTCTGGATGCCTTACAACTGGGGCTTCAAGGGCCTAAACACCGGTCCGAGCACCAACTACCTCACCATTGACGCGGTGGACCCCGGCGCGGGTACCCAGGAAACCAAGGCATGTCTGGTGAACGTTGTTCTGGCAGAAGGAGGTAACCGTGCTTAAGACAACATTGATCGACACCACAAAGTGCATAGGTTGCCGCTCCTGTCAGGTGAGCTGCAAGGCATGGAATGATCTGCCGGGCGAGCACACCGCAGCGCCCAAGGCAGGCATGGGATACCAGGAGCCGCGGCTGCTCTCGGCCAAGACCTATGTTGTGATCACGGACAATCTGGTAGACACGCCGGGCATCGGACCGGGTTTCAAACAAATCTTCGCAAAGCGTCAGTGTATGCATTGTGAGGAACCAGCCTGCGTGTCAGCCTGTCCGGTGACGGCACTGCACAAGCACGCAGATGGACCTGTGGTGTATGACAAGTCGCGCTGCATCGGCTGCCGTTATTGCATGTGGGCCTGTCCATGGGGAGTTCCCACTGCAGAGTGGGAGTCTCTCGACCCGTCCATTCGCAAGTGCACGCACTGTGCAGACCGTCTGTCTTCGGCTGTTCCTCAATACCACAACGGCACACCGTTGAGCGGTGAAGAGCAGTCGCACTGGGTGACGCAACACCTCGAGCCAGCTTGCGTAAAAGCGTGCCCCTCCGGATGCCTGAAATATGGCGAGCGCGATGAACTGCTGGCTGAGGCTAAACAACGAGTCAAGAACCATCCTGACAGGTATGTGGACCACATCTACGGAGAGCACGAGGCTGGCGGCACCACCATGCTTTACCTAGCCAGCGTTCCTTTCGAGCAGATTGGTTTCCCCAAGGTGCAGTCGGAGGCTTTCCCACACCTGAGCGCTATTGCTCTGGGTGCGGTTCCGCCGGCAGTGGTAGGAGTCGGTGCCGCGCTGGGCGGAGCCTACGCCATCAGCAAACGTCGCGAGAAGGTGGCAGCGGCGGAGGTGGCCGAGCGTTCGGCGAAACACGTCGAGCACGCGCATCCTGAATTCGCTCCCGTACCCGGAGACATCAAGTCCACTTTCAACAAGGTGCTCATGTTCCTGATGGGCTTCGGTGTTCTCTCCTTCATCATGCGTTTTGCGCTTGGTCTTGGAGGTTCCACCGGCCTTTCAGACACATGGGCCTGGGGGCTTTGGATTGTCTTCGATTTTTCTTGGATCGCGATTGCGGCTGGCGCCTTCGCCACCGCGTGCATCATCTACGTTCTGCGAAGACAGGATTTATACGCGGTCGGGCGAAGTGCTGTGCTCATGGGTTTATTGAGTTACACCTTCGTCATGCTGACGTTGCTAGCCGACTTGGGATTGCCGTGGCATTTTTACTCCCTGGCGATATACAGACCGAAGCACTCGGCCATGTTTGAAGTCTCATGGTGCATCGCGTTCTACCTCTCTGTGTTGCTGTTGGAGTTCCTGCCTGTGCCGCTCGACTGGTTCGGAATGAAGAAGTATCGCGAGATGTGGAACCAGTATTCGGATTGGTGGGTGGTCATTGCGGTTTCCGCCTTCGTCTTTATCCTGTCGCGTAATCTTCTGTGGACAGGACTGGCCGCAATTGTGTTTTCTATCATGGCGGCCATGCTGAAGCCGAAACCGGGCGAGAAGAAGGAGCCGATCATGCTTGCTATTGGCGCTGTTACTTTCTCGACCATGCACCAGAGTTCTCTGGGGTCGCTCTACCTGCTGATGCCTGACAAACTGAGCCACCTCTGGTGGTCTCCTATTCTACCCGTCTGCTACTTCCTATCGTCAATCGCGGCGGGCATTGCGCTTGTCGTACTGGTTGAGATGATGATAGCCAAGGGCTACAAGCGCCATCTCCGCATGAACGAGCTGGCGGCTCTCGGCAAACTCGACTTCTGGGCGCTGCTGGTCTACCTTGCGGTGCGCATTGGCGATGTTGCCTTCCGTGGCGAACTTGGCCAGATCAGCGGGCCGCACGGAATCAGCTTCCTGTTCGAAGTTGGTGTGATGGGAGTGCTTCCGCTCATTCTGCTGAGTGTGGGCAAGCTGCGGGAGAGTCCGAAGGTGCTCGGCTGGGCCAGCGCGCTGGTTGTGACGGGCGTTATCTGGAACCGCTGGAATGCGGTAGTGTACGGCATGAATCTGAAAGGAGCCATGCCGCAGCTTGGACCGCTACACTACAGGCCTTCCGTCATCGAATGGGGTATCTCGGTAGGGATGATCGCTGCGACCATCTTCCTGTTCAAGTTGGGTGTTGCTTATTTGCCCATCCTGCCCAGGGAGACAGCGGAGCACTCGGTGGCTGCTGACTAAACGACGTATATTCTTTGGCCGGGGGAGGAGTTCCTCTCCCGGCTTTTTCATGCGCAGATGCTGAATGTTGTGTTTCTGCACTAGGAGTAAAATCTGTCCATGTCATCAGCTCAGGATCGGTGGATTGAGTCTCATCCTTATCTCCGCAACGTTGCGGAATTCCAGCAAACAATTGCGGAGTTATTCACGACGCTGACGTCGCCTCCGGTTCCAACACCTGACTGGAAGTTGATCTTCGCAGGCTATGGTCAGGGAGTTCCGATGCTGGAGAGTCTTCCTGCTGGGTCCGAGTATTCAGCTGCTACCGCAGAGTTGTTGCTGGCTGGCAACGCCGAATTGCTGAAACACGACTTAACCGAGGCAGTCGCTACTTCAGCGAAGTTGCTGCAGGACTACTTGCAGGATTCGAAAGAAAATCGCGTGCAGGCCATCGAGTGGGTTGAGAGTGGTGACCTCGAGTACGCGCCGCCTGCGGCCGGGCTGCTGAGAGTGCTGGCATGGGCGGCTATCCGGCGCACCATGGCTCCGGTGCTTAAGAGCTTTGCCGAGTTGCGCAAGGAGGAAGAGTGGGTGCGGGCGTATTGTCCCGTGTGTGGCGCGTTGCCTCCGCTGGCGCACGTGCTCACCGATCAACCGCGCACGCTGGCCTGCTGCTGCTGCCTGACAAGCTGGCAGTTCCAGCGCATAGGTTGCCCATTTTGCGGGAACGACGACCAGAACCAGCTATCGGTACTCACCATTGAGCAGGAGCCGCTCTTCCGGCTGGACGCCTGCGGCGCGTGTCACGGCTATCTGAAAACCTATCTCGGCGGCAGCGAAACGAATCTCTACCTCTCCGATTGGTCGACCTTGCACCTTGACCTTCTGGCTCGGGAGAACAAGCTGGAACGCAAGGGAGCGTCCCTCTACGAGATCTAGCGACGCACTTGGCAAGGTGCGCGCACTAGAAGTTGATGACCTTATCGGCCTCCGAAGCCCAATCGCTCAATTCATCCAGCGATCCCCGCTTCACCTGCGGAATCAGCGCCTGCGTCATGCCGCGGGATTCCAGGCACGTGCCGCAAGCAGCGATCTCCCCGCCGGATGCAGCAATCGCCGCCAGCATTTCCTGCGGATTATAATCGGCGCTCGCCGGAGTGAACCCGGCCAGCGCCGAGGTCACCCCATCGCCAAAAAAGAAGACACGGATAGGTCCCCGGCGTGACAGTGAGAGAGCCCAGCGTAATCCGTTATACGTGCGTTGGCTTCCGTAGGGAGAGTCGTTGAAGATGAACAGGTACTTCACGGATCAGGTGTCCTTTCGCATTGACGCGAAGATGACGAACAGAGTGACGACAGAATAGACCATGCGGCACGCAACGGAAAGAGGCTTCCTCATGCGTGTGGTATGGTTACCGTGGACCAAGCTACGCGTGCGGAAGCGGGTAGTGTCCGGTGATGCTCCCGGTCTTCAAAACCGGTGAGAGGCAGGTTCATCCTGTCTCTGATGTGTTCGACTCACATGCGCTTCCGCCATTTCCTATTTTCCTGCGACATTTCAAACGCTTGTAAGAACTGCTGCGTTGGGCATAACGTAATCGCATGAAATCTGTGATCGTGGGCACCGCGGGACACATTGACCACGGCAAGACGGCACTGGTGCGCGCGCTGACCGGCATCGACACCGACCGGCTGGAAGAGGAGAAGCGGCGAGGCATCACCATCGAACTCGGTTTCGCACACTTGACCGTGCATGGGCCGCAGGGCGAGGTTCAACTCGGCTTTGTCGATGTGCCCGGACACGAGCGCTTCGTGCGCAACATGCTGGCCGGAGTTGGCGGCATGGATCTTGTGCTTTTCGTGATTTCCGCCGAAGACTCCATCAAGCCGCAAACCCGTGAACACTTCGACATCTGCAGGCTGCTGCGAATTCCGCGAGGCATCACGGTGCTGACCAAGTGCGACTTGGTGGACACTGAGACGCGCCAGTTGGCTCGCATGGAAGCTGAGGAATTTGTGCGCGGATCTTTTCTGGATACGAGCCTCGCGCCCATTGTGGAAGTGAGCGTACGCACCGGCGAGGGCCTGGGCCTCTTGAAGCTTGAGCTGGCGAAGGCGGCCGCCGAGGCAACACAGAAAGATTCGGAAGCGCCATTCCGGCTTCCGGTGGATCGTGTCTTTACCATGAAAGGTTTCGGGACAGTGGTGACGGGAACGCTGATCTCCGGCCGTCTGCGCAAGGAAGATGAGATTGAGGTTCTGCCTTCCCGCAAGCGGGTGCGGGTGCGTGGTCTGCAAGTGCACGGCAGCAGTACAGAAGAAGCCCTCGCCGGGCAGCGCACCGCGGTAAACCTGGCAGGTGTGGAGCAGGAAGAGGTGGAACGCGGAATGACGCTTGCCGAGCGCGGTCTTTTGCTTCCCACGCGCAAGCTGGATGTTCAGCTCACGATGCTGGATGGTGCGCCTGTATTGAGGAATCACTCGCGTGTCCGCCTGCACATATTCACGGCGGAGACCGCAGCCGACATCACGTTGTTCGAAGGCGAAGAGTTGAGAGCGGGCGAGAGCGGTTGGGCGCAGCTCCGCACAGCCACGCCTGTATCCTGCGCACCTGGGGATCGCTTCATCGTGCGACGGCATTCGCCGCTGACCACGATTGGCGGCGGAGTGGTGGCCGATGTGAGGCCGATGCGAAAAGTGAAGCCGCAGCAGCGCACGGCAATGCTGCAACAGCTCATCACGGCAGATGATTCCGGCGTGCTTACGCTTCGCATCGCGCGTCGCGAGTGGCGGGGACTCAGCATGCAGGAAGCTGTTCACGAAACTGGCTGGGCCATGCGGAGACTGACGGCTGCGAAAGCGGAGTCCGTAAAGAATGGTGCGGTCGTCTCCTTTGGAGATCAGATGATCGCGGCCGTCACATTGCGCGGCATCGCCGTGGAATTGCTCGCGCAAGTAGAGCAATTCCAAAAAACGAACCCGCTCGCGGGCGGTATCAGCAAACAGGAGTTACTGGAGAAGAGCGATCTTGGTCGCGAGGTGTTTTCCGGCGCGCTCGAGTTGATGATTGCGGAGAAGAAATTGGCCGTCACTGGCGAACAAGTTCACGCTGCAGGGCGCCGCCTCGTGATGCAGGACGAAGAGGTAGAGTCAAAGCGGCAGATCGAGTCCGTCTTCGCCACCGCAGGGCTGAAGGTGCCCGCGCTGAAAGAGGCACTGGCTGGAGTGAAGATCGATCGGGCGCGGGCGCAAAAGCTCGTGACGCTGCTACTCCGCGAAGCAGTGCTCATCAAGATCAGCGAGGAGATGGTTTTTCATCACGAGACGCTCGAGGGATTGAAGCGGAGGGTTCGTGATTACAAGTTGAGCTCTCCGACGATCGATGTGGCGCGCTTCAAAGAGTTGGCCGGAGTCTCGCGCAAATACGCGATTCCGCTGCTGGAGTACCTCGACCGCGAACATGTAACGCGACGCGCGGGAGAGGAGCGCATCATTCTCTGAAACGCCGCGGACACCTCAATCACATGCAGATGTGGATCATCGGCCTTGTCTTCGCCAGTACTTCGCCGACCTCTGCTGCCGCGATGCCCGCTTCCCGCAGCTTCTCCACCAGGGCCGCGGCCTGGGTGCGGCTCACAGAGACAAGAAGGCCTCCAGCGGTTTGCGGATCATAAAGAAGATTTCTCATTTCGTCGGTAACATTCACATCGCACTCCACACAGCCGGCCGCAAACTCACGGTTGCTGTGCAGTCCGCCGGGCATGAGTCCACGCGCGACGCACTCCCCAGCTCCTGGCAACAGCGGCACGGCGCTGGCACGCAATCGCAGACTCACCCCGGAGCCCAAGGCCATCTCGCGGGCATGGCCGACGAAGCCGAAGCCCGTAACATCGGTCATAGCGTGAATATCAAATTGGAGGCAGATCGCCGAAGCTGTCTTGTTCAGAGTGGTCATCGCAAGCGTGGCCGCCTCGATCCACTCCGTTTGCGCGACACCTTTCTTAATAGCGGTGGCGATCACGCCCGTGCCCAGTGGTTTTGTGAAGATGAGGACGTCTGAAGCCAGCGCTCCGGAGTTGGTCAGCACGCGGCGTGGGTCAATCGTTCCCGTGACGGCATACCCGAACTTGATCTCTGGGTCACGCACGCTGTGTCCACCAATTACCGTGCATTCTGCCTCTACCATTTTGCTGAGCCCACCGGCGAGGATGCGCTCCAGAATTGCTGGATCCGATTTCTCCGGGAAGCAGACCATGGCGAGCGCCGAGCGAGGCGTGCCACCCATGGCGTAGACGTCGCTCAAAGCGTTGGTGGCCGCGATCTGTCCGAAGGTGAACGGATCGTCCACGATGGGAGTAAAGAAATCAACTGTCTGAACGAGCGCCAACGCGGGCGTGAGTTGATACACGCCCGCGTCATCGGCCTTGTCGAAGCCGACGAGAACATTCGGGTCATATTGCCGGGCTAATTTCCCAAGCACAGAGTCCAGCACCGCCGGACTTAGCTTGCTCGCTCAACCCGCGGCAGCGACCGTTTGTGTCAACCGAATTGGTCTCTCTTCAGACATGGAGCGATGGTAAATGAGATGAGAAGCGGGCGCCAGCGTTGGTCCCCATGGTGACGAACGCTGGCGCGAGCACATTGCGCCTCCGCTTCCCTCGCTTGCGGCATCCAATCCCAGAAGCTAAACAGAGGAGGACTTCTTATGGCCGATACTTTGCAAGCAGATGCTCTGCGAATCACCGCCAGTGAACTAAAGAGGAGACTGCTGGCAGGGGAAGACTTCGTGTTTATCGACACACGCAACCCACAGGCATGGGCGCAGTCTGACAGGAAGGCGCGAAATGCGATTCGCGTCCCATTGGAGAATCTCGAAGAGAACATTTCCCGGATTCCAAAGGACCAGCCGATTGTCGCTTACTGCACTTGACCAAACGAAAACTCAAGCGCCAGTTTGGCGCTTCAACTTCAGCAACGCGGCTACAAAAACGTTTGGGCACTGAAGGGTGGACTCGACGCGTGGAGAGATGCGGACCTGCCGATGGAATCCAAGCAAAAGGCTGCCTAAATGCGAACCAGCCTGGGAGGCCATGGCAGGTAATGGTGCCCGCCATGGCCGCCTCGATATTAGGCTAAATTGGTTTGGCCGTGATTTCGTAGTGGAAGCTGTCTGGGTCAAGACTGTCGAGTCTGCGGGAAGCGGTCTCGGCTTGCGGGTACATGAGGAAGCCGACTGGTGCCCCACTGGAGCCAGGCAATATCACATCATGGCCGAAGTTGAATGCCATCCAGTTCATCTCCCATGAGCCAAAGAGCCGGGTGCGGGCAGCCTTGACCATTTCGTCACCCAGCGGGCGATTGCCAGGAGGTTCTTCGAGCACAACCTTACGCACATCCGCGGGATCAACTGGAACCCACCCGTACTCGTGCAAATACACCTCCGCGCGACAATGCTGCGCTTTCGTCACCTTCTCAGATGAGGTCCCGAGACTCTTGTAACCAAGCTCCGACTTCGCTATTCGAATACCGTAGACATCGCGTGCAGGCAGACCAGCAGCACGTGCGAGGCCGACGAAAAGCGCATTCAGATCAGCACACTTGCCGCCCAGGTCTCCAGACTGCAGCAGCCAGCGAATGTCTCCGGTGCCACAGCCACGCGTTTTAGGATTGCGGAAAGTGTTGTCAACAATCCACTCGTAAATGGCGCGGGCCTTATCGATGTCACTATTGGCGCCGCGAGTAATCTCCATCGCCTTTGACTTGACGATGCCGTCAGTAGGCACCAGGGCTGTGGGCCGGAGGAAGTACTCAAGCTCCGCCGCGTGCGCTTGGTGCGGACGATGGTGTGATGAGAAGTCCACCTTGAAGTCGCGCGTTGCGACCTTACTGGTGAGAGTGAGAACCGGAGAGACGCTGGAAGGAAACTCTGCAACGATCATGCCGAACGAGTCCGCTTTGAGGGTCACAAATTCCGCACGCCCGCCGGTGGCGGTGAATTCATTCGAAAGTGTTTTTTGAAACGGTGTATTGCCGAGTAGGGCTGTTGGCAGCCATACGCGAGTCGTTCCCGAGGAATTCAGCACTTCCACGCGCGTCGTGACCTCGAATGTTCTCCATCCCTGGTCGGCCGCGTCCAGTGCGAAAACCTGTGCACCGGGGCAGGCGAGAGCCGCTGAAACGATTCCGGCCGAGCGAAGAAACTCACGACGATTCATGTTCTGATCCTTTCTGTTCATAAAACTAGTGCCAGTACTCCTCTGGAGTGCTCACTTAATGGCGGCTAGTGCGTTCGCCAAACTAGCATCGTCGGCGGGGTCGACCGTCCGCAAATCGAGCAGCACGCGTCCGTCTGCTACTCGACTCACCACCGGAACAGGAAGCTTGAGCAGGCGAGAAGCCAGTTCATCCGCTTTTATGGTGTCTGACCAGAGCGCGACGGCAAAACCGGGCAGACTCTTTCCAGGAGCCGCACCTCCGCCGATCATGGTCTCCGTGGCGACGACCTGCGCAGAAAGCGATGACACTGAGGCTGCAAGTGTCTGGCATCGCGATTGAAGTTGCCCGGCCGTGACGCGCATCATTCGCAGCAGCGGCACATCGTCATATTCTTCGCTCATGTAACTCAGCAGAGTGGCTTCCAGCGCGGCATAGCAGAGCTTGTCCACGCGGAGAGCACGGAAGAGCGGGTGGTTGCAGACCTTCTCAATCAGGGCCGGTTCACCGGTGATCAGTCCGGCTTGTGGGCCACCGAGTAATTTGTCCCCGCTATAAGTAACCAGAGACACGCCTGCTCGCAGGGAGTCAGAGACACTAGGCTCGCCGTGAATGCCGAAGGACTCGAGGTCCACCAGTCCTCCTGAGCCGAGGTCTTCCATGACGGCGACACCGCGCCGCCGGCCCAACTCAACCAGCTCTTCCAATGTTGGCTGCTCGGTGAAACCCACGATCTCAAAGTTGGAGCGATGGACCCGCAGCAGCAACCGGGTGCGCTCATTGATTGCATTCTCGTAGTCGGCAATGCGCGTGCGATTGGTGGTGCCAACCTCGTGCAATACGGCGCCGGAGCGCGCCATGATATCTGGGATGCGGAACGAGCCACCGATTTCCACCAGCTCACCGCGAGAGACGATGACCTCTCCTCCGTCGGCCAGAGCAGCTAGAGCCAACAGAACACCGGCGGCGTTGTTATTGACCACAGCCGTCTGGGAGTGGTCAATGCCTTGGCGGGCAAATAGACGCGCGAAGAGATTCTGCGCGTGGACGTTCCTCCGCCCCCTCTCGCCTCTGTCGAGATCGAATTCCAGATTGCTATATCCGGTGGATATCTCCGCAATGCGTTCCACTGCCCGGCGGGAGAGCGGAGCTCGACCAAGATTGGTGTGAATCAGAACTCCGCTGGCATTGATGACACGCTGGAGAGAGCAGGCAGCAGCCTGCATCGTGAGAAGTTGAACTGTTACCGGTAAAGAATCCAGCTCGGCCTCCAACGTTGCGGCCTCCAACGCACCGCTTGCAATCTTCAGGCGTAGACCACTCAGTTCGCTGCGCACCGCCTCCACTACACTGTGTCGCCCGTACTCACATACGAGCGCCGCCATCTCGTTCGTTCGCAATAGTTCATCAATGGAAGGTAATCTTCGAAAAATTTCAGAATTGAGAGCCGTAGTCTTATCTCCAGGGAAGGCATTCAGACGGTCAATACGGCTCCGATGCCAGATTGTGTTGCGACAGTATGAGCTCTGCGACACTGCTCATGCAAGGTGCCACTTGGCGCGTGTTACATTCTGCTGAACAGCTTAGAGCTCTCTCAATGCGACTGCAATTCTGGCTCGCGCAGCGCGCACCGCCGGTGGTACGCCTCCTGCCAGCCCCATGCAGAGTGCGAAGATCAGGCCTGCTCCCAGCAGCGCGGGTGTCACGCGAAATGCGAACGCAAGGTGTGAGAACGTTTGCCAATTCATCGTCCCTGTTGTCAATCCATTCAGCGGGAGAATGCAGAGACAACCGAGCAATCCTCCGATGAGTGCGATGCAGAGCGCCTCAAAAACAAACGACGTCACCACGCTGCCGCTGCCAAAGCCCAGCGCACGCATTGTGGCAATTTCGCGGGAGCGCTCAGCCACCGCAGAGTACATAGTGTTGAGAGCGGCCAGCACAGCGCCAATGCCCATTACCACGGCAACCATCGTGCCGAGCACCTGGATCAGAGTGGTGAGTGCCCGTGATTGCTTTTCGTAATAGTCACGTTCGCGGCTGGCCTGTAGCGTTACGCGGGGATCGGAGGTCAGTGCGTCTTTGAACTTGGTGAACGCTTCCGGAGAATCCAGTCGAGCGGTGACGGACTGGAAGACATTTGTAGGTCGCTTGTATACCGCACTTAAAACGCTGGAGTCGCTCCAGACTTCGGAGTCGAATGCACTGCCCCCCGCGTCGAAGACGCCCACGATCGTCCATTCGCCTCCTCCGAAGCGCACCTTGTTTCCCAAATCAAAGCCGGTGTACGTACCGGCCACATTGCGTCCTACTATCAGCTCGTTCAATCCCGGCTGAAAGAAACGTCCGGAAGCCAGTTTGATCGAGTCGCGCACGTCCAGAGCCTTCGGAGAGACACCCCGCACCTGCACGTTGGCATCGGTGCCGGTAGCTTTCAAGGGGAATGCGGCGATCACCACCACTTCAGGACTCACTAAGGGCCCTGCTGCGCTCCGTGCGACTCCGGGTGCATCTTCAATGACGCGCACTTGATCCAGACTGATGCCGCTCTCCATTTCAGAGGTCGCGCCCCCGCGCAGCACAATCGCATTGCGCGGTGAACCCGAGGAAACAAGCGTTGTTTTAAAACCATTGGCCATGGAAAGCATGGCGATGAAGACACCCACGGTGCCGGCAATTCCCAGCACGGCCACCACGGTAGATGTCCAGCGGACGCGCAGGCTATTCAGGTTGTAACTCAGCGGGATTGCCATGCTCACACCCTCCGCAGCGCATCTACCACGTTCAGGTTCATTGCCGACAGGGCAGGAAGTAACCCCGCGACCACGCCGACGATCAATGCCAAGCCAAAGCCTTGAACAGTCGTTGCCGGCGACAGATAGAAGAACGGCAACATTCCGTGTGTAGGATCGCCACCAAGCGTGAGCAGCTTTGCTCCGGCCAGCCCCAGCGCTCCTCCGAGTGCCGCGATCAACATGGACTCGGCAAGAACGAGCGTGAGGACGAAGACGTCTGAAAATCCCACGGCCTTCAACACTGCAAGATCGCGCACACGCTCGCGCACCGCGATTGCCATCGTGTTTCCGGTAACGAGCAGCAAGGTGAAGAACACCACCGCGCCAATGCTCAGAATCAGGAATTGAATATTGCCGGCCTGTTTCGCAAAAGAGGCAGCAAACGCCTTTTCCGTATCCGTCTTCGTCTCCCAAGGCGAGTTCGCGAACGTTTCGTCAATCTGGCGAGCTACTCTAGCCGAGTCATCCGGATTCGCCACCCGCACCGTGTACCAGCCGATCAAACCCTTCCAAAATGGATTTTCGCGCTCTTCCAAATACTTGTAATGAAACCAGAACTGGGTTGTGTCATCCTGCACGCGTTTGCCTTGGTAGATCCCGCGGATATTGAAATCCCAAGTTCCCTGAAAGATGGTTCCCTTGATTGGAATGCGGTCTCCGAGCTTCCACTTGAAGCGCTTCACCAGATCCGCGCCGACGACTGCACCTTCGCGATCATTCAAGTACGCAGTCCACTGATCATCAGGAATAACGAATTCAGGAAACATAGGACGGTACGTTGCATCGTCAATGGCAAATTGCCCAAAGAAGTTGCGCTCATCCTGATAAACGCCGCCGAACCAGTTCGCGTGCGTGACCTCTTTGATTCCGGGAATGCGCAGCAGGCGCTCTTTGTATGCAATTGGCAGCGGCTGAATGATGGACACCTTATTGATCACTACCAGGCGATCCGCCCCCGCCACATCAACGCCCTGGTTGAATGCTCCCCGCACCACCGCCAGCAGCCCGAACAAAAAAAGCGCCACGGCAAAGGATCCGATGGTGAGCACCGTGCGAATCTTCTTGCGAAATAGGCTGGAGAAGATAAGGGCGGAGTATTTCATCACCGAGCTCCTGCTTTATCGCCGGCGGCCTGTCCCTCAAACAGCACACCCTTGTTCAGGTGTAGCACCACGTGGGCGCGTTCAGCCGCCACGGGATCGTGAGTTACCAGCAGCACGGTCTTGCCGTGCTCGCGAACCAGTCGGTCGATGAGGTCCATGATCTCGTCGGCGCTCTTGCGGTCCAGGTCACCAGTGGGCTCGTCGCAGAGCAGGAAAGTGGGGTCGGCAACAATGGCGCGCGCAATGCCCACCCGCTGCTCCTGTCCGCCAGAGAGCTGACGCGGATAGTGGTGCATCCGGTCCTTGAGACCTACAACTTCCATCGCAATCTCGACGTGCTTGCGCCGCTCCGCCTTCGACAGCTTTGTCAGTAGCAGTGGTAGTTCCACGTTCTGGAAGGCGGTCAGCACCGGGATCAGGTTGTACATCTGGAATACGAAGCCGACGTGGCGCGCCCGCCATTGCGTGAGCTTGCTGCCGGACAGGTGCGTGATCTCGTCGCCTGCGACAGTGATCGTGCCTGCCGTAGGGAGATCAAGGCCGCCGAGCAGGTTCAGCATCGTGGTTTTGCCGGATCCGCTCGGCCCCATGAAGGCCACGAAATCCCCGGCGTCCACGTCGAGGTTCAGCCCTTGCAATACGTGGATATCCTCGCTGCCGCGCCGGTACTTCTTGTCTAGGCCGCGCACTCGGACCAGACTTGAGCCGTTTCCACCGCCATCCACTCGAACCATGATCTCTCCCTCGTTTACTTTTTGACGCCTTGGCGCGGGCAAAGGTTTGGCGGCCGGTCAGCGGCGGAACAATGAGTGAGGCTGTTACCGCTTGAGTTCCACCTGAGCGCCATCGTGCAGGTCTTTCGCGCCGCCCACCACAACCTGGTCTCCGTTAGTCAGCCCCGCGACGATTTCCTGATCACTGCCCCGTGTGCCACCAATGCGGACCGCCCGCCGCTCCACTCGCCCATCACGATAGATAAATACGACGCTGCTGCCGTTATCGTTCCGTACAGCAGCTTGAGGTATAAGCACACTGGAAGCGCTGGCTTGCGCTGTTTTCGGTTCGTCGCCAAGGAACGTAACCTTCACCCCCATGTCCGGCAGAATTCGCGGGTCGAGCTGGTCAAACGAAATGCGAACCTTCACCGTTGCTTTCTGCCGGTCGGCCGAGGGGATCACCGTCCGGACCTTCGCGGGAATCTTCCAGTCAGGGTAGGCGTCGAGTGTGGCGATCACCGGCATCCCCTCGCGGACGCGAGCTATATAAGACTCGTTCACATCCACTTCTATTTCGAGCGACTGCATGTCCACGACCGTCGCAATTCCGGTTCGGGTGAACCCGCCGCCAGCGGAGATCGGCGACACCATCTCTCCCACTTGCGCGTCTTTAGAAACAACGATCCCGGAATACGGTGAGCGTACCGTGCAATTTTCCACGTCCTGCTGTGCAACGCGAATGCGCTCTTCTGCGGCTTTCGTCTGCTGCTTGGCCAAAGCGATCTTTGCCCGCAAGCTATCGGCATTTGTGCGCGCCAAGTCGAGCGCCTGTGTGCTGCTGACTCCTTGCGCGTGCAACGTCTGCGTGCGATGAAGCTCACGTTCGGCGTTTTCAAGTTGTACTTCGAAGTCTGTAAGCGCCGCAGCCGTGGCGTTGCGATCCGCTTCGGCGGAGTTCAAACGCACGCGCGCATCGGAATCATCGAGCAGGGCGAGCACCTGGCCAGTCTGGACGTGCAGTCCTTCGTCTGCAATCATCTTCGTCACGCGGCCGGTGATCTTGGCAGCAATCGTTGCGCGCCGTCGCGGAGTAACATAGCCGCTGGCGTTCAGCAGCACCTCTCTGGATTCAGTCTGCGCGTGAGCCGTCGCGACTTCCACCACCGGCGTCTTGCTCCGCAAAGCGAAGAGAGCGCCAACGATCAGCAGCAGTAACACCAACCCCAAAACGAACCAGCGAACCCACTTCAATCCGCCGGTTTTCCGTGCATCCTCATGGATCTTCAGCGCCGACAGGTCGGGGCCCTTTGTGGTGTCTTGCGGCTCCATGCTTTCCCCCTCAGTAACCCGTTTGAATTCTGAATGGACGAGAACGCGGCAACTGAATAGACGCGCCCAGCATAATGCCTTCCTTGTCCGCGAATCAAGCGGATCGCCGAGTCGAAAGTGGCCGGGCTTACTCGTTTGTCAGTCATGGTCAACACAGCCAGCTATACTTTGAATCCGGTCAATGCAAGGGATAGAACCGCGGTGCGACGGCGGCATCCACGTGGCCGTTCGATGCTGTTCGGTACGTTCCGCGCGCCATGTTGTGAGGGTGATTCACGGCCTCGGAGATGCTGAGCACGGGAGCGAAGCAGGCGTCACTCCCCTCGAGCAAAGCACACCAATGGCTTCTCGGCTGACTGGCAAAAAGCGCCCTAAAACGGGTTTTAAGTGTGGGCCATTCGCTGGAGTTGTATTGCTCGTCCGGATCTATGTCGGCAAAACCAAGCTTATGCAAGAGCAGCGCATAGAACTTCGGTTCAATCGCTCCAATTGTTATGAACAAACCATCCGCACACGCATACACTTCGTAAAACGGGGAGTCATGAAAGAGGCTCGGCTGATCGCCATCCAGCTGTCCGTGATTACGCATCATCAATGCCAACCCACTCAGCATCGCCATCACGTCCACGATCGCACCATCCACAATGCAACCGCTTCCGTTTCGCCCGACCCGTAATAACGCACTCGCTATGCCAAACGCCAGGCCGAGTGCTCCGCATGCATCACCAACTGTCGGCGGAACCATCGGGCGTTCGCCACGGTGCGCGGAAAGTGACAACACACCTGACAGCGCAACATAGTTGAGGTCGTGCCCAGCTGCTTGAGCGAGCGGTCCGTCCTGCCCCCATCCGGTCATGCGGCCATACACCAGCCGCGGGTTGCGCTTCGCGCAGTCGATCGGACCAAGTCCCAGCCGCTCCATCACGCCCGGTCGATATCCCTCGATCAATGCATCCGCAGATTCCACAAGAGACATGGCTTGCTTAATAGAGCCGGACTGCTTCAGGTCAAGGAAAACGGCTGTTTTATCGCGACGCAATGGACTGTCGCCTGCGAAGCCAAGCTTCTGTGCCATCACCCCTGGTTCAGGACGGGCAATCACGGTTACGGTAGCTCCCATCTCCGCCAGCATTCGACCCGCGAGTGGCCCCGGGCCAATTCCCTCGAACTCCAAAACGCGAATGCCAGTGAGCGGACGGATCATGCGAAAGCCTCCTTTGTGGCGTCAGAGTACTTAACCAACTTACTGGCGCGACAGCATATCCTTTGCCCGCGCCAGTCGGCAAATGTCGAGCGATCAGGAATTGCATCGCATACTGCCATGCGACACACAAACGTCTCGCTTTCGATAACAAAATGTCTGACTGCTTGCCAGCCAAGGTCTTTGCGAGGCATTATCGTTGCAATCAGTCAGTCAGATGGCGCTGACAACCTCTTGAGTAAGGGGAATTCATGTCAAGTTTCATTGCGAGACCAAGTGCAAGCTACAGCCTGACTTTGCGGCTCAAGATCAGCAACGTCCCCGGCAGCCTCGGCAAGATCACATCGAAGATAGGCGAATTGGGCGGGGATATTGGGGCAATTGATATCGCGGGCCTGGGCAAGAACCATCTGCTTCGCGACATCACGGTCAACGTTCGCGATCAGGAGCACGGGGATGTTTTGGTCAAGGAACTGACGAAACTGGATGTCGTAGAAGTTATCCACGTATCTGACCGAACTTTCCTGATGCACTTGGGTGGCAAGATCAGGATCAACAGCAAGGTTCCGCTGACGACCCGTGATGATCTGTCGATGGCCTACACCCCGGGCGTTGCCCGCGTTTGCATGGCTATCCACGACAAGCCTGAGAACGTGTACAAGCTGACGATAAAGAGCAACACCGTCGCCATCGTGAGCGATGGCACCGCCGTGCTTGGACTTGGCGACATCGGTCCGGAAGCAGCCTTGCCTGTCATGGAAGGCAAAGCGATGCTCTTCAAGGAATTCGGAAAAGTCGACGCATTTCCCATTTGTCTGGCCACTAAGGATACAGAAGAGATCATCCGGACCGTTAAGAACATTGCGCCCGTTTTCGGCGGCATTAATCTGGAAGACATCTCGGCTCCCCGGTGTTTTGAAATCGAAGCTAGGCTCAAGCAGGAACTCGATATACCTGTTTTCCACGATGACCAGCACGGGACCGCCGTGGTGGTTCTGGCTGCGTTGCTCAATGCAGTAAAAATCGTAAGAAAAGAGATCAAGGACCTGAAGATTGTCGTCACCGGTGTCGGCGCTGCAGGTGTTGCTTGTTCGAAAATCATCATGGCTGCTGGAGGCAGGAACATCATTGGCTTTGACCGAACGGGCGCGATCCATAAAGGCCGCACCGAGGGCATGAACTATATGAAGCAATGGTTTGCCGAGAATACGAATCCAACTGGGTTCAGCGGAAGCCTGCCCGATGCTCTGAACGGTGCCGATCTTTATATGGGACTGTCAGGGCCCGGTACGATTCAGGCAAAAGACCTCGCGAAGATGAATAAGGACGCGATTGTGTTTGCGATGGCGAATCCGACTCCTGAGGTAATGCCGGAAGAGGCTGCTCCTTACGTGCGCATCATGGCAACCGGGCGGTCTGATTACCCAAATCAGATCAACAATGTTCTATGCTTTCCCGGCATTTTCCGGGGAGCACTCGATTGCCACGCCTCGGACATTAACGAAGAGATGAAGCTGGCGGCAGCCTATGCCATTGCGAATGTGATTCTGCCCAGCGAATTGAGTGACGAGTACATAATTCCAGGTGTGTTCAATCCGAACGTGGCCGAGGCGGTCGCGAAAGCGGTCGTCAAGGCAGCAAGAGACACGGGCGTGGCGCGACTGGCAGTCGATTCGGAGCAGTGAACCAACCGATGTCGCCAAGGAGCTTTCTCTCCCGATTCTTCAGCACATTCCGGCGCGATAGGCAATGTCAGGAGCAGAGTAGTAATGTATGCTCGATTGCGCGTACGCAACAGACACCCGCAATTCACAGACGCCCAAATAAAGGGAGGGAACAATGGTCTTCGAAATGGCCAAGCTCGATATCAAGCCTGGGATGGAATCTGTTTTTGAACACGGCGTAACGCTGGCAGTGCCGCTCTTTCAGCGCGCGCGAGGTTGCCAGGGTCTGCAGCTCTTGAGATCTGTTGAGCAGCCAACACACTACACATTAATGGTGACTTGGGCGACGGTAGAAGATCACAGTGTGCATTTCCGGGGATCGGAAGACTTTCAGGAGTGGCGGCGATTGGTGGGTGAGTATTTCGTCAGCGCTCCGCAGGTAGAGCACGTGCAGGTAGCTGTCGCTGGATTCTGAACCGCTGCCGCTTGCCAACTGCATGGAAGATAACTGTCTTGACACGAGGTATATCGTGCTTCAGTATCTTCTCGGACACGTTGTGCGCTGTTCAAGCCGATAATCTCATGTCCGGCGGGACTGCGCTCCGCTAAGCAAGTAAATCTAACTACAAGACTCCTTTGTCCATCGAAAGGTGGAACGTTGTGAAACAGGTTCCAATCAAGCGATTCATTGAGAAAGTCCCAGGCGGGATGATGGTAGTTCCTCTTCTTACGGGCGCTATTATTAATACATTTTTCCCCAATACTCCAAAGTTCTTCGGCTCTTTTACCGGATATTTATTCAATGGGATGCCTATTTTGGCGGCATTCTTCGTTTGCATGGGCGCGAGTATCGATGTTCAGGCAACTCCGTATGTGCTTAAGAAGGGTGGCTCGTTGTTTGCCACCAAGGTCGCCATTGGCGCGATCTTCGGCGTCATCTTCGGACATCTCCTAGGTGAGACTCCGATTCACGGTGGAATGTTCATGGGCCTCTCGACGCTGGCCATCGTGGCAGCCATCAATGACACCAACGGCGGCCTCTATTGTGCGCTGATGGGTGAGTACGGGAGTTCCAAGGATGTGGGGGCCTACTCAGTCATGTCGCTGGAATCAGGGCCCTTCCTGACTATGGTGACTTTGGGCGTAGCCGGTCTCTCAGCCTTTCCCTGGCCAACAATGCTGGGCGCAATCCTGCCGCTCCTCGTGGGTATGCTGCTCGGCAACCTGGATAAGGAACTGCGAGAGTTCTTCGGCAAAGCTGCCCTGGTACTGATCCCATTTTTTGCGTTCGGGCTGGGTGCTGCACTTGATCTCCGCAAGGTCTGGATGGCCGGGATTCTCGGTTTGGGCGTAGGCGTGGGCGTTGTGGCTATCACAGGCACTGCCTTGTTCTTCGTTGATCGCTTCACAGGTGGAACCGGAGTTGCCGGTGTCGCCGCAGCGTCAACTGCAGGCAACGCGGCGGCCGTTCCCGCCATCATTGCCGGGGCCAATCCTGCTTACGCTGATGCAGCCAAGAGCGCCACTATTCTGGTTGCCGCTTCGGTGGTTATCACTGCAGTTCTGGTGCCGCTGGTCACTGCTTTTGTGGCGAGCCGGTTCGGCTCTCCCAAAGACATTCAGGCTGCGGGAATACAATTGAAAGCGAAACAATCGTTGGCCGGTGCGCAACGATAGTTTTGTAGGATGGGGAGGCCTGGCGCCCTCCATCGCACCCTGACGTACGGCAAACGATTGAACGAATGTGCGGTCCCGGAAATCAGTGGATCGCGTGCTGGAGAAATTCGATGGAAAACAAGGTTGAGATCTTATTTGGACATAAGCAGTTGGCAGTCTCTTTACCTGAAGGCACACGCCCGACGATTATTCGCAAGGTCTCCCTGCCAAAGCTACCCGATCAAAAGCAGGCGATTCATGATGCTCTTGAGCACCCCGTTTCGGCCAAGCCGTTCAGCGAACTCGCTAATGGCAGGAAGAGCGCCTGCATTCTGATTTGCGATATCACTAGACCTGTGCCGAACAAGCTATTTCTGCGTCCCATGATCGAAGATCTGATAAAGGGCGGAGTGAAAGCCGCGGACATTCTGGTACTGGTGGCGACGGGCCTTCATCGTTCCAACGAGGGAGCCGAGTTGGAGGAACTGGTCGGCGATCCGTGGGTTTTGCGGACGGTGCGCGTAGAGAACCATTTCGCTCGCAATGACGATGCTCATGTCGATCTCGGACGCACGTCCCGCGGCACTCCAGTAAAGATAGACCGCCGCTTCGTCGATGCGGATTTGCGTGTGGTCACCGGCTTAGTGGAACCGCACTTCATGGCTGGCTGGTCCGGCGGGCGCAAGGTGATTGCACCCGGCGTCGCGCATCAGGAAACCATTCGGACATTCCACTCGGCTCGTTTCATGGAAGATCCGTTGGCTGTGCAGTGCAATCTGGCCGGTAACCCTCTTCATGAGGAGCAGCTTGAAATCGCTCATCTGATCGGTGAGATCTACGCGTTGAACACCGTGCTCGACGAAGACCGCGACTTGGTTTATGTGAACTTCGGTGAAGTCAACGCCAGCCATTTGGCGGCCGTTGAGTTCATCGCTGCGGCAACCGCAGTGCCGGTGCCCCGGCGCTTCCATACGGTTCTTACATCTTCGGCTGGATACCCCTTGGACAAAACCTATTACCAGACGGTGAAGGGGATGGTCACGCCGATGGACATCCTGGAACCAGGCGGCACGCTGATTATCGCTTCCGAATGCTCGGAGGGTTTTGGTTCGCCGGAGTTCCGCAGTGCGCAGAAGAAACTGATCGAACTCGGACCGGAGCGTTTCCTGGCAACGCTGAAAGCGAAGTCCTTTGCTGAAGTAGATGAGTGGCAAACGGAGATGCAGCTCAAGCCGATGCGCATGTGCCACATCAAGCTTTACACGACAGGCCTCAGTAAGGAAGAACGCGGTGATACGGGTGTCGAACTGATTGCGTCGATTGAGGACGCAGTTCGCCAGAGCGTCGCAGAGCATGGGGATTCCGCCGTCGCGGTAATTCCTGAGGGGCCCTACGTCATCCCGATTTTTGCTGCCCAAGGCGCGTCGGCGGATTGACTGCAAACCGGATGAATTCGCGTTGGTTGATCATCGCGGATGATCTGACAGGCGCTGCCGATTGCGGGATTGCGTATGCAAAGCGCGGTCTTGAGTCGGTGGTCGCCTGGGATCGTCATCGCGAAGCCGCTGGAGTGCCGGTGCTCTCGGTTGACTCCGGAACTCGCAGTCTTCCTCCCGAACAGGCGGCCAAAAAGCAAGTTGAAGTACTGGCTACCCATTACCACCCCGGCTTGGCTCTCTATAAAAAAATCGATTCAACTCTCAGGGGCCAGCCAGCGGCAGAATTGGCTGGTCTTTTGGCTTTTACGCCCGCTCAGTCCGATGGCCACGCTCGGCTCGCGATTGTAGCGCCCGCTTTCCCTGCTACGGGAAGAGTCACTGTCGACGGTCGCATCGTCGTTCAAGGTGTCCCGTTGGAGGGAACTCCTTTGTGGGCGCGTGAACACACCTATCCCAACGCAAATCTTATTGAGGTTCTAGGCAGCGCAGGTCTGAGTGCCGAGGTACTGCCGCTTGCAATCATTGAGCAAGGCACGGAGCCGGTGAAGGCGCACCTCATAGCCGCTCGCGCGCGTGGCATAGCAGTCGTGGTGTGCGATGCCAAAACCGAATCGGACCTGGCCTCGTTGGCCGCAGCTTCGCTGGGAATGAGGAATAAGGCCATCTACGTTGGTTCGGCAGGATTCGCCGCGGCCTTGGCTTCGCTGGACAACGACTCTGCACCCGCAGCACAGAATCCGAATGATACCGCCGGACGAAAGAGCGTGCTCATCGTTGTAGGTTCTCTCGCGGAAGCCTCGCGTCGTCAGACAAAGGCTCTTGTCGAGACCGGGAGCGTTCGTCATGTTGTCATCTCTCCGGGGGTGCTTTTTGGTGGGCCGTCCACACCTTCCTGGCAGGAACGCTCCAAGCAACTCGCGCTGCACTTGGCCGCGCAAGAAGATGTTGTGCTGGAATTGGAGTTGGCGGCAAACCCTGATCTCTCGTGCGGCATTGCTCTTGCTGGCAGGATGGCGGAGTTCGTGGAAGGCGCGGGCACTTTCGGTGGCCTTGTTGCCACTGGGGGCGATACGGTCTATGCGCTCCTATCGAAACTAGGCGTCCACAGCATCCGGCTTCTCGATGAGGTTGAGCCCGGAATGCCTCTAGGAATCACCGTCGGCGCCATCTCCATACCGGTAGTTACCAAGGCGGGGGCATTCGGAGACGCTCAGAGCTTGTGCCGAAGCCTCAAACGGTTGCACTGCTAGACCGAACTCTTCCCGGCGCTGAAACCACGGGCACACCGACCGGGAAACGGGTCTAGAATCAATCCATGTCCCGTCCAATCATCGCAATCACAATGGGAGACCCTGCCGGGGTCGGACCCGAAGTCATCCTGAAAAGCATGGCACACGCTGATCTGTTTGACCGCTGCCGTCCGCTGGTCATCGGCGACATTGGGCGACTGCGCCAGGCCGGCAAGATTGTCGGCGTCGATCTCACGTTCAATGCTGTTGCGACGCCTGCCGAAGGCAAGTACCAGGCGGGGACGGTGGACGTCATCGACATTGCGATTGTTCCGGACGATCTTCCTTTCGGAAAGCTGTCGCCGATTGCCGGGGAAGCGGCTTTCCGTTTTGTCGAATGTGCAGCCAAGCTTGCGATGGCCGGGCAGGCGGATGCCATCTGCACGGCTCCTTTGAATAAGGAAGCGCTGCAGTCGGCAGGACACAAGTTTCCAGGACACACTGAAATGCTGGCGTACCTCACGGGCACCAAAGAAGTTTCCATGCTGTTGGTTGCACCTAAGCTGCGAGTCATCCATGTCACCACGCACATAGGCCTTATTGATGCCATCGCGAAAATCAATCCCGGCTTGGTGGAACGCACCATTGAACGGGCTCATGACACGCTGGTGAAAGCCGGAATTGAGAATCCGCGCATTGGCGTTTGCGCCATCAATCCGCACGCTGGCGAGCATGGCCTGTTCGGCCACGGAGAAGAGGAAGAAAAAATTGTCCCGGCAATTCGCAAATGCGTTGAGCGCCACTGGCGGGTAGAAGGACCGTTGCCTGCAGACACTCTCTTTTTCCGGGCGTCCCGCGGAGACTTCGATTGCGTTGTTGCCATGTACCACGATCAGGGCCACGGCCCCATTAAGGTTTTAGGAATCGAGTCGGGCGTAAACATCACTGTCGGACTGCCCGTCGTGCGCACATCTGTAGATCATGGCACGGCTTTTGACATCGCTGGGACTGGGAAAGCCGATGAGCGCAGCATGATGGAAGCTCTGCGCCAGGCAATTGAACTCGCTCCCAAAAAGAAATTATGAAAACAAGAATTCAGGACCTCGCAGTCCCGAATTCACACACCATACCGCTTCCACAGTTTGAACCACGGGTTCTCGGCGTTCACCTCATCGTGTTTCTGGTTTGCAGCTTCGCGATCAGCCAACTTGACAGGTCTCGTGTCCGGCACTGCGAAGATGCGTTCCAGCCACTCTATTTCGGCAATGGTTTTTTCTGTGTCCATGCAGTTCTACTGTTTGATGCGCGCAGGCATTCACGGGAATACATTATTGGAACAGTCCGGAGCTCAGAATTTTAGCCCTAGCGCTCGCGTCGTAAACTCCACCAGCGGATTCAATTTCCCGCACGCCGCAGCAAAGTCCTTCATCAGCTTCGGGCTGCATAACTGCTCATCTGTAAGCGAAACCGACGCTACAAAGTCCTTTCGCTTCAAATCATCTATGAGCGGGTGATCGGAGCAGAATCCCTTGGGTGGCCGGGTCAGGCTCTCTCCTTCGAGTTCCAACTTGCCGGTCGCCTTTTTCCACTGCGCAGGTGCGCCGACAATTGCCGTCCGAATTTGAGTGAGGGCCCGATTGTCGGGATGCCATACTCCCGCCGCCACAAAGCAGCCATCCGGTTCAATGTGCAGGTAGAAGACGGGAGCGTGTGCATCTTTTCCGCTCTCATGTGAAAAGCGGATTCCCACGTGCGTCTTGAATGGGAGTCCGTCGGGGGAGAACCTGGTATCGCGGTAAACGCGGAACAGAGAACCTCGTGTAGGCCGGGCGTCCGCAACGAAATGCGAACTCAGCTTCGCCAGATGAAGCGCGAAGCCGCTGATGAACTGCATGGCAGGTTCCACGGCGAGTTGCTGATACCGAGCCTTGTTCTTGGCAAACCACTCGCGATCATTGTGACGTTTCAACTGGCGCAGGAAGTTAAACAGTTCTGGGCTGAAAATGGCTGTCTCTGGCATCGATCTCATTCTCAATTCTCATGCACAGCATTTATTTGAAAGAACACACTTTTGGTACACGCTATTAGTAAACCGCACGGCGTCCAAGCGTGCAACCTTTGCCCACTTGCAAGAGTTCCACTGGAACTCCATAGACATTCAGGAGTTTGTGAGAGAAGATGTCGCCGTCTTTTTTTTTCAAAGTTTGCTGCACATCTCCGAAGATGAGGCCCTCCTATGCCCTGGTACCATAATTATTCTGCAGTTGGTAACAGTCTTGGACTCACCGCGCTCGTCGTCTCCATCCCAATCCTGTTTTTGTTCTGGGCTCTCGCATTCAAGAGAATGAAGGGCCATGTGGCTGGACTCTTGACGTTGCTCCTGACGCTGATTGTCACTATCCTCGCCTATCACATGCCCGTGCACGTCGCGCTCTCCGCGAGCATTCTCGGCATGTTGAATGGCTTGTTTCCAATCGGCTGGATCATCCTTACCGCAGTGTTCTTTTACAACCTGACAGTTGATGCCGGGCAGTTTGAGGTCATCAAGAGTTCCATCTCCTCGATTTCGGCAGATCGAAGATTACAGGCCTTGCTAATCGCTTTCTGCTTTTCGGCCTTCATGGAGGGAGTTTCAGGACAGGGCGCGCCGGTTGCCGTTGCCGCCGCCATGCTGATTGGGATGGGATTCCCTCCGCTCTCCGCGGCCGTCATTTGCCTCGTCGCCAACACTCCGCCTGTTCCCTTCGGGCCGGTAGGAGTGCCGACTCAGATGATGATCTCCGTTACCAAAATCAATGAGAGCGTGATGACCAGGGCCATCGGGCTCGATATGTGCATCATGGCGTTGATCATTCCGGTCTTCATGCTGGTGGTGCTCGCAGGATGGAAGAAAGCGATGGAAGTGCTGCCGGCCGCACTGGTGGCGGGCGTCAGCTATGCGATCACCTGCCACATCGTCACCCAACACTTGGGAGTTGAACTTCCGGCAATTCTTTCGTCCTTCGTCTCCATCGTCTGCCTCATCATCTTCCTCAAGTTCTGGAAGCCGAAAACCATCTGGCGTTTTGAGAACGACACCGAGGTCGCGAAAGAACTGCAAGTGACCTACACCTCGGGGCAAGTCATCAAGGCATGGTCTCCGTTTGTCGCGTTGATGGTGATCATGGGCGTGTGGGGAATTCCGGCGTACAAGAGTTTCATTCTCAACAAGCTTCATTGGTTCGTGAGCATCCCATCCTGGCCGTGGTTGGATGGAATTGTCTTCCGCACTGCGCCGATTGTGGCGAAGCCTGCCAAGTACGCGGCCAGCTATCGCTGGGAATTTTTCACCGCTGCTGGAACGGCAATGATGATCTCCGCGCTGGTTGCAATGATTATCCTGGGCATTGGACCAGGACGCGGTTGGAAGGTTTTTAAGAAAACTTTCAAACAGCTTTCATTCGCGCTCGTGACACTTGCATCTGTGCTCGGCATTGCCTATCTCGCAAATTATTCGGGAATGTCATACACGCTCGGACTGGTATTCGCCAAAACCGGACGGGCTTTTCCGGCGTTCTCTCCGGTGATCGGCTGGCTCGGTGTTTTCCTCACCGGTTCGGTAACGTCCTCCGCAGCACTGTTTGGCAAACTGCAGCAGGTAACGGCCGTGGCGATCCACGTGAACCCCGTGCTTACCACTTCGGCCAATCTGTTCGGCGGAGTCATGGGCAAGTTGATCTCGCCGCAATCGATTGCAGTCGCCTGTGCAGCTACCGGACTGGTAGGCCGTGAGACGGACATATTCCGTAGCACGCTCCGCTATTCGGTAATTCTGTTGATGTTCGTAATTGCTCTAGTCCTGCTTCAGGCTTATGTGATCCCCGGCATGGTGCCGGTCGACATCGTCTCCGGAGCGCAAACGGTCTAGCCGCTTTTCTTCGCCAGCGAATAATCCTCCCGTTGAGGTGTCACTCAACGGGAGACTTTTAATCCGTCGTCCCCATAGAGTTATTTTGATGCACGTAGGTCGGTCCAAAGGGCCACTCGCGGTGTAGGAGCGCGCGTACAAAGTAGATCATCAGCCCTGCAATCAGCAGCACCACCGCATAACGAATCTCGCGGCCAAATCCAGGCCTGGAGAACAGGATGTAGAGGAATCCGCAGGCTGCAATCAGTGCGGGCAGCGGATAGAGCCACATGCGGAATGGCCTCGGCATATCGGGTCGGCGGATGCGCAACACGATTACGCCAACTGACTGCAACAGAAATTGCAGCATGATGCGAATGACCGCCAGCGCCGCAATCACGTCTGCAAGAGAGAGAAAGCAGAAGCCAATTGCCAGTCCGCCCAACGCCAGCAGTGAGACGAATGGAAAGCGGTGCTTCGGGTGAAGCCTACCGAAGATGCGGAAGTAGTTGCCGTCCAGCGCCGCCGCGTACGGTACGCGCGAGTAGCCGAGCAGGAGCGAAAACACAGAGGCAAAAGCCGTCCACACAATCAGTCCCGTAATCAGGTAGCCTGCCCACGCTCCATACACGCGCTCCATCATCACGGACATCACGTAGAAGCGCGTAGGCGAATGCGCAGTCGCTACCAGTTCCTGCCAAGGCACCACGCCCAGCACGCTCATGTTCATCGTGATGTACAGCACGGCCACTACACCAATCGAGATCAACACGGCGCGCGGCACATTTTTCTCCGCGTCCTTCACCTCTTCGCTAAGAAAGCAGATGTTGTAATAGCCCCAGTAGTCGTAGCTCGCCACCAGCATCGCTGCACCCAGCCCGGTAAAGAATTCCGGCGTCAGTTCAAATGCGTGAGCCGGAAAGCTCAGTGCCAGCCGGCTGTCGAAGTGGGTAAGCCCGGTAAAGATGATCCACGCCAGTGAGCCGAACACTCCCACCGCCAGCAGGCGTGAGAACCACGCGATATCGGTGATCCGGCGATACAGCAGGAACACAGCGAGGCACACGCTCAGAATTGCCACCACAGTGCCGTAGGAAAAGAATGCTGTGGCTTGCATCGTTCCAATCAGCGGCAGGTGCAAGTGCATTTCATGCGAGGCAATCTGGTGCGTAAGCGGCTTGTAAAAGTAGCTCGCATAGCTTGAAAGCCCCAGGCATCCGGACGCAATCGACAGCGGCGCGCTGAACGTGACCTGCCACACGAAAAGAAAGCTGAGCAGACGTCCAAATTTGTTGGGTCCGTAAATCTCTTTCAGAAAATTATAGGAGCCGCCCGCCTGCGGCATCGCCGCGCCCAGCTCTGCGATGACCAGCCCATCGCAAACGGCGAATAGCGCGCCGAAGATCCATCCCAACATCGCCTGCGGACCGCCCATTGCCCCAATTATTAAGGGAATTGTGACAAAAGGACCTACTCCGACCATATCGAGAATGTTCAGCAGCACGGCGCTGCCCAGGCCCATGCCTCGAATCAGTGGACGGTTTGTCGAGGTGTGCGGCATGACGACGTTCTCTCTTCGACTATGATTCTGTCACACCATGGCATGACGTAGCTCACCGCGCAAGGCTGCTGCGCCGTTATTCAATCATTGCCGCTCGCGTTCCGCACGGCGCGACGGAGGCATTCTTATGGCGGCAACAGGCTTGGTATTAGAAAAAGCGAAGGTGCTTGATCCATCTACATTGCAATGGAATCCACATCCTAAATTCAAAGGTGTCGAGCTTGCCTATCTGCTTTCGAAGAAAGAAGACGGGATTAACATCACTTGTTTCCTCGCGCGCTGGCATGTGGGCGCCGAAATTCCCCGGCATATCCACGAGGAATCTGACGACATCCTCTACATCCTCCAGGGAAAAGGGAAGATCTGGATTGAGGGCATTGGCGAAGTTCCGCTTAGCGCGGGCTCGTTTGTCAGGGTTCCCAAGGGCGTGCTTCATCAGCCGCACGACGTCGAAGAAGAGATGATTGTGCACGACACGTTTTTCCCGGCCACGGTTTAGCTGTTGCGCTCAACCGTTTCATCGGCTTCGGCGGTCACAGCGGATGATTGGGATCTCCGGAGAAAACCTCCAGGCTTCCATCACCGCTTGTGGCCGTCACCGGAATGACCGGTTCTTCCTCAGGGCTCGCGACCCGCATTGCATCCAGTACTCTCGATGTATGCTGACCGCGGCGCATCACCATGCGGCCCGTGCGCGAAATTTCAAGTATCTGGTTCTCCCCCTCATTCAGCACCTGGATGAGCCCTTCGATTTTGGATGCCGCACCCGTGATTTCTAGCATCAGCGATTCCGGCGCAAGATCGACAATGCGCGCACGGAAAATCTCTGCAAGTTGGAAGATAGGAACGCGCGTCTGTGGCGTCGCAGCCACCTTGATCAGCGCGAGTTCCCGCGTCACGCAGGAGAGTTGCCCAACATCGTCCACGTCTAGAACATTTTCCAGTTTGAACAGCGACGCCTTGATGCGGTGTCCGGAACCCGGCACAGCCTCGGCAACAATCGTCATGCGCGAAACGTCCGAGCGTTCCGAGTGTCCAACCGTAAGCGAGATGATGTTGATATTCAGTCGGCGGAACAGCGACGCAACGCGGGTCAGCACGCCGGGCTTATCTTCCACGAGAGCGACAAATGTGTGCAGCATTTCTTTCTCCAGATTAGCGGCTTCCGAAATCCTCAACAGCGCCGCGGCTAAGGCTCTTCCGTTGTCTCAAGCAGCGGGTTGTATCCGTTCGATGGTCGGCGAATCATCTCATCAAGAGCGGAGCCGGGCGCGATCATCGGATAAACAGCATCTTCTTTTTCCACCATGAAGTTGATCAGGAATGGCTTGTCCGAACCTCGCGCGGCTTCCACTGCGGGCAGCACCTCGGAGCGTTTGCGAACCGTAGCGCCCGCAATTCCGTGCGCGTCGGCGAGTTTCACAAAGTCGGGCGAAAGAATCGGGGAGCATGCATAGTTGCTTTCGTACATGAATTCCTGCCACTGCCGCACCATGCCAAGGAAGCCGTTGTTGATGACGGCGATGTTGATGTTCAGGTGCTCCTGCATGACCGTGGAGAGCTCCGCCGAAGTCATTTGAAAACCGCCGTCGCCGGCGATCACCCAGACTTCTTTTTCTGGACAGGCGATTTTTGCGCCGATTGCGGCGGGCAGCGCATAGCCCATAGTGCCCAGCCCGCCGGAGGTGATCAGGGTGCGTGGCGAGTCGTGCTTGTAGTACTGAGCTTCCCACATCTGGTGCTGACCAACGTCAGTCACTACAATCGCGTTGCCTTCAGTGGCGCGCCACAGGTCGTGAATAACGTGAGCGGCGTACAGATGCCCCAGGTCCGGCAGGTTTTTGATGTCGCGAACTGCGGCATCGCCCTTCAGCGCGTTCACCGCGCGAAGCCAGGTTGCATCCTTGCGCGGGGCAATTTGCGGCAGAATCGTTTCAAGAACCTCGCGCAGGTCGCCGATCAGCGCGACATCCACCTTCACATTCTTATTGACCTCAGACGGATCGATCTCTATGTGTATCTTTTTGGCGTTCGGTGCATAGCTGGCCAGTACGCCAGTCACGCGGTCATCGAAGCGCATACCGCAGGCAATCAGTAAATCAGATTGCTGAATGGCTTGATTCACCCAGGCCTCGCCATGCATTCCCATCATGCCCAGTGAAAGCGCATGGGAAGCCGGAAAAGCGCTAATGCCAAGTAAGGTGGAGGCAACCGGAATGTGCAGTCGCTCCGCCAGCGTACGCACCTGGTCCATCGCGCCTGAGTCGAGAATGCCGTGCCCCGCAAGAATGATGGGGCGCTTGGCTTCCAGAATCAATTCAGTCGCTTCGCAGATCGCATCGTGCTCGGCGGAGAGCATTGGATGCGGGCGATGTGGAAGCGGCGCAGCCGCATCAAAGTCGAAGTCGGCCAAGCCTTGCTGCGCATCTTTTGTAATGTCCACGAGCACCGGACCGGGTCGCCCGGAGTGTGCGATCAGGAAGGCTTCACGAAGCACGGGCGCAATGTCCTGCGCGCGCGTCACCACGTAGTTGTGCTTGGTGATGGGCAGCGTGATACCAGTAATGTCAACTTCCTGAAAGGCGTCTGTGCCAAGCAATTTGGAGGAGATCTGCCCCGTGATGCAGACCAGCGGCACTGAGTCCATCATGGCCGTCGCAATGCCCGTCACAAGGTTGGTGGCGCCGGGTCCAGAGGTACCAATCGCCACACCCACCTTGCCGGAGGCGCGTGCGTACCCGTCCGCCATATGAGCTGCACCCTGTTCGTGCCGCACCAGAACGTGGCGAATCGGATACTTCCGCAGAGCGTCGTAAATCGGGAGGATGGCGCCGCCGGGATAGCCAAACACATCGCGCACGCCCTCACCCGCTAGTGTGGCCCAAACGATCTCTGCGCCGGTAAGGCGTGTGGGCTGGCTGGCTTGGGGTATAGCGGTTTTCTCGGTCATTGCTGACTCCTCCTCTTGATAACAAGGATTTGAGATGGATTTTTCATTATACCCGTACTTTGGGCCGAATTCTGGAGATTTGACTCCTTCTCATGGCTCGCAGGGCTGGTAAGATCAGAGAAAGAGGCGAAAAGCCTTGAACAAGGAGATCGATCTGCATGGCAAAAGCGAAGGAATTCAGGGTGACGATTGAAGACAAGCCAGCCGCTCTGGGCTCATGCTGTCTCGCCCTTGCCGCGCAGGGGGTGAACATTCTCGCCTTCCAGTCATTTGTCGAGCAGGGAGAAAGCCTGGCTCGCTTTGTCGTGGACAATTCGGATGCCGCCCTCACCGTTCTGCGTAATCTGCGCGCCAATTTCGAGCAGGACGACGTAGCCGTGGTTCGATTGGCACATCGTCCGGGCGAGTTGGGACGCGCCGCCTCGCGACTCGGTGAGCATCGCATCAACATCAACTACTCTTATTGCGGAGTGGACCCGGATTCCTCATCCCCGATTGCCGTTTTCGGCGTAGACCAAGTGATCAAGGCCGCAGCACTGCTCGACGAGTTCGCCGCCAAGTAAGCGACCACGTCGTTACCACGCGGGAGAAAGCCGTTTCTGAAGTTCACTCTTCGAGTTATTTGTAGACAGTACTTCCGGCAGGCAGAATTGCAGAGGGCCGGGTCTCTTTAGAATGCACTCAGCAGGTTGTTGCCCAACTCCGGAGCCACCATCAGGCACATCCGGCACGCGGCGCTTGTCAAACCCTCATAATGCAGCAACGCGTCAGTTGCGTCCTCGATTTTGCTTGCTGAGAAGAGCCAGCGCTTGCGAAACATGATCCGGGAAATCATTCCGTTAATCACAATACATTCCCGCCGCACTTCATCGATTGCTTGCAGCAGTTCGGGGTCGCTGTCCGCTCGCGTCGCCAATGAATAAGTAGCAAAGGAAAGCACGGCGGAAACGTTGCTTTTCATTTGGCGCAACTCCCAGAAAGCTACCTCGAACCGATCGGCATGGATCGCTGACGCTTGCACCGGGTGCAATGTTTCAATCAACTCCTCGACCGAACGCACATTCATCCTCCGTACGTCAATCATTGCGCGCCTTCATTCCACTACAGTCCATTGCATATACAGTCCACTGCATACTTATTCGGTACTTCGAGAGGATTCCACTTCTAATGCGGCAGAGTCAAGCGACATTTGTAATCTTCGCATTTGCTCCAACGTGGGAATATTAAAAGTCACATCGGGGAATGTGAAGTAAGTCAACCACGTAATTAAACCTAACGTGTAGCTCAACATGGCAATGTTGCGCAACGCAATCGCCGCCGATTCGCCATAGCTTGCGATCAGGCTTGAGGTAAACAGATCTACAGATATAAACAGAAGGAAGCCGACGCCAATTCCATAGGTTCGTGTTTGCCACGGAATTCCAAAATAAGAGGACACCAGCGCGGTAGAGGCAAACGCCCCGCAGAATATGATCGTTACCGAGCGGTTCAGCAAGTAGACAGTGTTCCGCGCGTCTCCCGGAACTGCGCCGGGAAACCAAAACGCCGCGCAAGCGCTTACGAGGACAAGGACTCCTAGCACGATTTTGAACCAGCGAAGAGTGCCATGCGGAAGCGTAGTGTAAGGCCGGAAGACGGCTGCGAAGACCTCCAACAGCACCGCAACCATCAAGGGAAGCCCGACCAGCCGTGCGCCCCAGTTAAGGAAAAAATACATATGCGGAAAATACAAGCTAACCCATATCAGCAAACTCGTTTTACAAGTGCAGAACGCAATGTAGATTGCAAAAGCCTTGTGCTGCCGCCAGCGATTCTTCCCCAGCAGCATAACCAGCAGCACCCATTGCAGCAATGAATTCAGCAACCAGATCGCCCAGCCTAACCGCATTTGTTAATGATCCTTTGGCGAAAGCGTTGGAGGTGCTAGGTGCAATGTGGCAAGCGCCGCAACGAAAATTCAAGATCGGTGTCGCGTACCCAATGTGCTTGGAATGTCCATGTTCGTCATGCGAAAATTCGCGGCGACGAATGCCAGGCCAAGCCGTTTGGACCCAATATTTCCGGCTTATCCCGCGTTTTTGTCTCGGCAGAGTAGCACTCTCTGGACTATTATCGCTTTAGTTTCTTTAGATTCCAATACCCTTGAGGCCTGAATAAGGTTGCGGTACAACTGAGCATGGCTTAATCGCCTCGCTCATATCGATTATCAAGATGGCGAATCTTGTGGCGTCTTCTAGTTTTGCACCGAGGAATGTTTTCTGATGGATGCACCAGCAGAGCAAAAGCTCCAGCAGTCTGAGGCCCGCCTCCGTTCGCTGATCGATAACGCTCCTTATGGCGTTTATCAGAGCGACGCGCAAAGCTTGCGCTTTCTCGATGTGAATCCTGCCCTGATTGAAATGCTTGGCTATTCTTCACGCCATGAGGTGATGGACCTCCAGATTCCGCGCGACGTGTATGCCGAGGCTGGCGCATGTGCGGCTTTTGTACAGGAGTGCCGTCTCGCTGGACGCGCCGAGTCCGAAACGATTTGGCGGCGCAAGGATGGCAGGCATCTGCGAGTTCGCGTGCGCGGCCGTCAATCGCGTGACAATGGAGAATCCCGTCTCGAGGTCTATGCGGAAGACATCTCCAAGCGTGCCGAGTTAGAGCAGCAACTGCGACAGGCCCAAAAAATGGAAGCCGTTGGGAATCTGGCTGGCGGAGTCGCCCATGACTTCAACAACCTGCTCATGATTATCTCCAGCTATACCCAGATGCTGGAGGATGAGCTGCCACCTGGAGACTGGCTGCGTCAGCACACCCGGCAGGTGCTCAAGGCCGTGGAGCGTTCCTCCGCCCTTATTCAGCAATTATTGGCCTTCAGCCGCAAGCAGATTCTTTCGCCACGTATTCTCGATCTGAACACGGTCGTCGAGGAGACGACAAAGATGATCCGCCGTCTCATTGGCGAAGACATCGAACTCGTTCTCTCGCTTGATCGCGCGCTGCCGATGGTGAAAGCGGACCCTGACCAGATCGGGCAGGTGCTCCTGAATCTCTGCGTAAATGCGCGTGACGCCATGCCGCGCGGTGGCAAACTGACCATCAAAACGCACGCCTCCCACATCGGCCTTGAAGCCATGGAGACCATGCCGGGCATCACTCCCGGGGCCTATGCAGCTCTCACGGTCGCCGACGACGGCGTAGGCATACCTCCCGTCGTACAGGCTCGTATCTTCGAACCATTCTTTACCACTAAGCCGCTCGGCAAGGGCACCGGCCTCGGACTCTCCATGGTCTACGGCATCGTCAAGCAGAGTGGCGGTTACATTACCGTTGAGAGTGAAGTGGATCGAGGGACCTCTTTCCAGATTCTCTTCCCATCCGTCGATGAAACAGCGACTGAGGTCGAAACAAAAGACACAGTGCTGGTTTCCGGGAAAGGCGAGACCATTCTGGTTGCAGAAGACGAGGGCGCGCTTCGAGAATCCATTTCCGCCTACCTGTCCCACAACGGGTACCAGGTATTAAAGGCGTCGAATGGAGAAGAGGCTTTGAGCGTAGCCGCACAACACGAGGGAACCATCAGCCTGCTACTGACTGACGTAGTAATGCCCAAGCTGGAGGGCGCCGGACTGGCAGCAGAGTTGACCAAACTACGCCCTGGAATCTTAACCCTATTCATCTCGGGCTACACCGATCACAGGGTGCTCGAACATCTTCCCGAACCGCATAAATACATCGTGTTACAAAAGCCGCTGAATTTGCGCGCGCTGCTGGCCACTATCGGAGAAACCATCAGCAAGAATTCCTAGCGCAAATTCGCGGCCGCCTACGGCTGCACAATCTGCGATGCCCGTGGTTTAACCTGCTCCTGCTCCAACGCTCGAACATCCCAACCACCGCCTAAAGCCTTTACGAGATAAACCGTGCTCACCATCTGCTGACCGAGTAACTGGGTCGCGAGCCGCTCGTTGTTCAGCAGCGTGCTCTGCGCCGTGATCACGTCCAGATAGCTTGTGACCCCGCCCACGTATCGGTTATTGGCAATTGTCAGTTCGCTGCGTGCGTCTTCCACTGCGGCAGCCTGCGTCTTGGCAGCATCCGTGAGCGTTTGCAGATTGCTGATGCCGTCCTGCACCTGCTGGAAGGCCGTCAGCACCGACTGCCGGTAGTTCGCCACTGAAGCGTCATAGGACGAGCGCGCTGCGGCCAGGTTGGCACGGTTCCGCCCACCCTGAAACACTGGCTCCAGCGCGTCGGCGCCCAGTACCCAGAAGAGGCTTGGTGCGCTGGCCAGCGTCGCAATGTCACGGCTCTGCCAGCCCCCGCCGGTGCCGCCCAGCGAGATGCGCGGATAAAATGCCGCTCGCGCAATTCCCACCTGTGCGTTGGCGTAGGCGATCTGCCGCTCGGCGGTAGCAATATCCGGTCGCCGCTCCAGCACTTCCGAGGGCACACCAAGGGGCAACGCCGGAGGAGTAGTTTTCAGCGGTGCGGCGGCAATCGTAAAGTTTGTTGCAGACTGGCCCACCAACACAGCAATCGCGTGCTCATACTGCGCGCGCGATTGTTTTACCAGCGCATACTGCGTCAAAGTGGCGTCCAGCAGCGCCGCCTGTTGCGCTACTTCCAATCCGCTGGCAATGCCGCCCTTGTGGCGGTTGTTCACCAACTGCAAACCTTTCCGCTCATAGCCAACGGACTCGTCAACCACCTGCAACTCGGCATCGAGTTCGCGCAGAGTAAAGTAGTCAGCAGCTAATTCGGCAGTCAGCACCAGTTGCACGTTCGCCAGGTCGGCAGCCGTGGACTGCAATGTTGCGTTGGCGGCTTCCACGTTCTTACGCACGCGTCCAAAGAGATCCACTTCATAGTTGATGCTGAACGGAACCGTGAAAACACTTTGCGTGTAGGAGGTGGGAACCGCCGCGCCGTTCAAAGGGTGATTGGCACCTACACCTTCACGCAGTGCACCGGGGTCGGTTGAAACCGAAGGGAACAGTCCAGCCGTCGCAACCTTGGCGATGGAGCGAGCTTGCTCCAACCGGTCACGCGACACCAACAGCGACTGATTGGACGCCAGCAACTGCTGCTCGTAGCCATCCAGCGCGGAATCATGAAACACCTGCCACCATGGACCCTTCGGAATCGTGTCCTTCGGGGCAGCCGCCTGCCAGGGTTGTCCGTTCCATTCCACCGGCATTGTCGTTGTCGGAACCATAGCGGCGGGCTTCTGATAGCGCGGACCCACCGCGCAACCTGCGGTAAACGTCAGCAACCCGAGTGTGGCAGCCAGTGCTGCGCGTGTTGGCAGGCCGGTCACAATGTGCTCCCTTTCGGGCTTGCTGCACCCTGTCCTGACGAGGGTTGTGCGATCTTTACCGGCTGTCCGTTTTCGAGCGAGTCCGGAGGATTGATGATGACCTGTTCACTCGTTTCCAACCCGCCCAGAACCTCCAGCTTGGTGCCGTAATCCTTTCCAATCACCAGCGGACGTAACTGCACCTTGCCATCTGCGCCGACTACGGCAACGCGAGCACCGTCAGCGCGGAAGAGCATGGCGTTCACCGGAACTGTGAGTTTTTGAACATTGGCTCCTACTGCAAAATGCACTTGCCCAAACGAGCCCGGCAGCAAGAGCCCTTCGTTGTTAGGCACATCTACCTCCGTTAGCAAAGTGCGCGTAGCCGGATCAATCGCCTCCGCCGTGCGGGCAATCGTTCCTTCGAACTTGCGCCCTGGATACTCCTGAAGGGTGATCGTCGCCTTGCCACCGATCTTCATGTAAGGCGCGTATGCCTGGGGAACGCTGGTGTACACCCTCAGGGTATCCACCTGTGCCAAATCGAAGAGTTCCTTGCCGCCTGCGCCTGCGTTGATCAGGGCACCGGGATCGACATTGCGACGGGTAAGCACTCCGTTGAATGGCGCGTACACGTTCTTAAAGCTCTCAAGCTGTTCCAGACGACGCACGTTCGCGTCGGCGGCCACCAGGTTAGCTTTGGCCTGTTGATATCCGCTGGTCTGCTGGTCCGCCTCCTGCGCGGAAACCGAATCGCTCTTGCGCAGACTCTCCCAGCGCTCGGAACTGATCTTGGCAAGCTCCATCTGCGAAAGAATTTGCAGCCGCGTGGCGCGACCCTGGTTTAACTCCTGATCCACCTCGGGTGTGTCGATCTGTGCCAACAACTCGCCCTTCTTGACCCTGCTGCCGATGTCTTTGTACCAGCGCACAAGATATCCGTTTGTGCGCGCAAAGATCGGCGATTCCTTGTATGCAAGGAGTGAGCCGGGCAATACCAGTTCCACGTCGGGCTTCTCTGCCACCGGATGCACCACCGCTACCGTAGGCACTGAGTTCTGCTCGGTTTCCTTGGCCAGAGCGCGGCTGTGTCCAAGGCGTTCAAAGAGCGTGAAGCCTCCTGCAATCAGAAGTACCAGCACCAGCACGCCGACCATTGTCAGCGCCTTGCCGGCAGGCGCAGGCGGAAGTTCCGGCGGACGCTCAATTCCCACGTGCTGATGCTTTGAGTGTTGCTGGATCGCCTCAATCTGCTCGTCGCGCTCGGCTTGCGTCAGATAGTGTTCGGTGCCGCCCTCGGGTTGAGGCTGTTCAACTTTTTCGTTATCTACACTCATGCTTGGCTCCAATTTCAAAACCGTTTATGCCTGTTCAAGCTGTTCGCGCCGTGCTTCCCGGCGGCCATGGAAGATTGCAAAAACGCTCGGCACAAAGAACAGCGTAGCGACGGTGGCAAACAACAGGCCGCCGATCACAGCGCGTCCCAGCGGCGCGTTCTGCTCGCCGCCCTCGCCAGAGCCCAGCGCCATGGGAATCATGCCGATGATCATTGCCAAGGCTGTCATCAGCACTGGACGCATACGCGTATAGCCTGCGGCGATCGCCGCCTGCAGCGCGTTCATTCCCTCATCCATCTGCTCGCGGGCAAAGCTCACCATCAGAATCGAGTTCGCCGTAGCCACGCCCATGCACATCACCGAACCTGTCAGCGATGGCACGCTCAAGGTCGTTCGTGACAGCAGCAGGAACCAGCAGATGCCCGCCAGTGCACCCGGCAAAGCCGAGATGATGATGAACGGATCAAGCCATGACTGAAAGTTGATAACGATCAGCAAGTACACAAGTACAATCGCGCCCAGCAGACCCACGCCCAGCCCAACGAAGGACGAGCGCATGGTGCTCACTTGCCCGCGCACCACGATGCGTGTGCCGCGCGGCAGCTTGCCGTCGAATGACTTGACGATCTTGTCTGTCGCCGCCGCCACTCCGCCCAGGTCGCGATCCTGCGTGCTGGCGTACACGTCAATCACCGGCTGAATGTCGTAATGATTCACCACCGCCGGTCGCGCCGTAGGTTGCACCTGCGCAAGATTGCCGAGCACCTGTGCACCTTGCTGCGAATTCACCGGGACCGACATCAGGTCGTCGAGCGTGGTCATGCGATATTGCGGAGACTGCACGGCCATCTGGTATGTCGCGCCATTCTTCGGATCGAGCCAGAAATTCGGTGCCGTCTGAAAGCTGCCGCTCAGTGACACCAGGACGCTCTGTGCAACATCGCGTGCGTTGAGCCCCACCTGGGTCATACGCGTGCGATCCAGATCCATGTGCAGCGTGGGCGATGAGAGCAACTGTTGCACGTGCACGTCGGCCGTGCCGGGAACGTGGCGCATCTGGTTGGCGATCTGCTGCGCGATCACATAATTGCTTTGCATGTTCGCACCGATCACTTCTACATCGATGGGAGCAGGTAGTCCGAAGTTTAAAATCTGGGTCACAATGTCGGCTGGCTGAAAGAAGAACTCCACGCCGGGGAAACGCCGTGGCAGCACCTCACGCAAGTGCCGGATGTGGTCTGCCGTGGGATGGTGATGTTCGGGATCAAGCGAGATCAGGATCTCGGCATCGCTACTGCCGACGGTTCCAGAAGAGCTGTACGACTGGTTGATACCGGAGTTCGGCAGCCCAATATTGTCGAGAATCGTCTGAATCTCCTCGCCCGGAATCTGCCGGTGCAACTCCGCCTCCACCTCGTCGCACAGCTTGGCCGTCTCCTCCACCCGCAATCCGGGTCGGGCGCGCACATGCAACCGCAACAATCCGGCGTCCACCTGGGGGAAGAAGTCTTGTCCGAGGAATGTGATCAGCCCCAGTGAGAGCAAGCAGAACAGCAGGAAGAACGACACGAACACTCCGCGATGTGCAAGCGTAGTTTCAAGCACTGACTGGTAGCCGCGTCGAAAGTCCTCGAACTTACGCTCAAAGCCTCGCTGGAAGCGGCCCATAAATGTCTTCGGCCCTGCGGCGCGATGCTCGTGTCCGCGCATGATGTACATCACCAGAGTCGGGATCAGGGTTCGCGAGAGCAGGTAGCTGGCCAGCATCGCAAAACTTACGGCCTCGGCCAGCGGCACAAACAGGAAACGCGCGACACCCGCCAGGAAGAACATCGGCACAAACACAATGCAGATGCAAAGGGTCGACACGAAAGCGGGCACGGCAATCTGTTGCGCGCCGTCCAGAATAGCCTGTCGCATCTCCTTGCCCATGGCGAGGTTTCGCTCAATGTTCTCGATCTCAACCGTCGCATCGTCCACAAGGATGCCGACGGCAAGCGCCAACCCTCCCAGCGTCATGATGTTCAGCGTTTCGCCAATGGCTGCTAACACGAGGATGGAAACAAAAATCGAGAGTGGAATGGAAATGAGAATTACGAAGGTTGGACGCCAGTCGCCCAGGAACAAAAGGATCATGGTCGCCGTCAACAGCGCGGCCGTCAGGGCTTCTTTGATTACGCCGTTGATGGACGCCCTTACAAACAAGGACTGATCGAAGAGCGCGGTGATATTCAAGTCGGGCGGCAGAGATTTCTTCGCCTGCGGCACAATTGCCTTCACCCCGGCCACAATCTGCAATGTGGACGCTCTGCCGTTCTTGTAGATCGACATCAGCGCGCCGCGGTTCCCATCCTGTCGCACAATGTTCGTCTGTGGAGCAAAGCCGTCACGAATGTGAGCAACGTCGCGCATATAGAGCGTGATTCCATTGCTGGTCTTGACCGGCAAATCGTTCAACTCCGCAATCGTCTGCGGCGTGCCATTCATCTCCACGTTGTATTCAAGAGAGCCGAGTTTCGTGGTGCCCGTCGGGAGAATAATGTTCTGCGCGTTGACGGCGTTGACGATGTCGATGGGCGAGAGGCCGTAAGACTGCAACTTCGGCAGATCGAGATCCACCTGAACCTGGCGGATTTTTCCGCCGTATGGGTATGGTGTAGCCGCGCCTTTTACGGTAGCCAGCGGAGTCCGCAGGAAATTATTGCCTTGGTCGAAGAGTTCCTGCTCAGAGAGCGTCTTGCTGCTCAACCCAAGCTGAACGATCGGAGTGGTGGACGCGCTGTAAGAGATGACCAGCGGCGGCGTTGTGCCGGGAGGCATCGAGCGGACGGCCGTCTGCGAAATAGCCGTGACCTGCGCAATCGCCGTCTGGATGTTGGTGCCGGGCCGGAAGAAGATCTTGATAATCCCCAACCCGTTAACCGATTGCGATTCCTGATGCTCAATATTGTTAACCGTGGTCGTAATGCCGCGCTCGGAATTGGTCACGATGCGGTCGGCCATATCCTGCGGAGCCATACCGGTATAGAACCAAATCACGGAGACTACAGGAATGTCGATCTCCGGAAAAATGTCCACCGGCATGACCGGAACCGTAATCACGGTCAGCAACAGGATGACGATGGCCATCACTACAAATGTATAGGGACGCCTGAGGGCTAACGCAACAATCCACATGAATTGGAATCACTCCAGGTTCAGCAGCGCACAAATAGGGACTACGTCCCCTGTTTCGGTTAGATTCGATACTATGCGTATTGGATCGAATTTTAAATAGGACACGGCAAACTCATGCTAGCATCAGGCCATGCGCATGAAGGTAAAGATTGGTGACGAGAGTTGCGCAGTCAAACGCACCCCAGGACGGCCGCGCAGTGAGCGTGCCCGCCAGGCGATCCTGAACAGCACCCTTGAATTCTTGGAGCAGAGAGAAAATGGGTTCGCAAATCTCACAATAGAATACGTTGCGGCCCGCGCCGGTGTCGGCAAGGCCACAGTCTATCGATGGTGGCCCAACAAGGCGGCGCTTGTGGCAGACGCCTTCGCCAGTAGCGTCACCCATAAATTATTTTTTCCAGACACAGGCTCTGTCTGCGATGACATTGCTCAGCAGATGCAGCAACTGGTGAAAATCTTTCGCAGCCGGCGCGGTCACGTGGTCTCGGCCATCCTGGGTGCAGGACAGAGTGACAGCACTCTCGTCACCGCGTTTCGCGACCGCTTCCTCAAGCCGCGCCGTGTCGAAGCATACGCTACCTTGCGTCGCGGCATTGAGAGGGGCGAACTTCCAAAGAACCTCGACCTCGATCATGTGCTCGACGCGCTGTACGGCCCCATCTATATGCGATTCCTAATTAAGCATGACGGCCTCACGCCAGAATTTGTCGATCAGCAATGTCAACTGGTCCTCCGTCAAGTGCTTCCCTGCGTGAAAGCGTCGAAATCCCTAAGCAAAGCCTCTGGAAAATAAGCTTCCTGCAGGCACGAAAAACCCCGCCAGAAGCGGGGTTTGGCTTTTGCCGCTGACTGTCCTACTCGCTCCAACGTTTGAAAATCAGCGAGCCGTTCGTTCCGCCGAAGCCAAAGGAGTTTGACAGCGCATAGTTCATCGACGTCGCCCGTGCGTGGTTTGGAACAAAGTCCATGCCAGCCGTGCGCTCATCCTGATTTTCAAGGTTGATGGTTGGCGGGAGCTTCTGGTCGCGTAGCGCCAGTATCGTGATGCCCGCTTCCAGTCCGCCCGCGCCGCCAAGTAGATGGCCGGTCATGGATTTCGTGGAACTGACGGGAACCACGTACTCGCCAAAGAGATTGCGAATCGCAATCGCCTCCAGTTCATCTCCGATCGGCGTCGACGTGCCGTGCGCGTTCACGTATCCAATATCGGTAGGCTTCAATTTGGCGTCACGCAGGGCGTTGCGCATTACGCGAAACGCACCTTCATGTTCAGGAGCTGGTGAGGTGATGTGATACGCGTCGCCGCTCATGCCGTAGCCCACAACTTCGGCCAGAATCTTCGCGCCGCGCGCTTTGGCAAATTCCAGTTCTTCCAAAATCAAGATTCCCGAGCCTTCGCCCACCACGAATCCATCACGATCTTTATCCCAAGGACGGCTGGCGCGCTGCGGTTCGGCATTGCGCGTTGAAAGCGCGCGCATGGCTGCGAATCCACCTACGCCCATCGGCGTGATAGCGGCCTCGGAGCCGCCTGCGATCATCACGTCAGCGTCACCGCGCTGAATGATCTTGAAGCTGTCTCCAATGGCGTGCGCGCTGGTGGTGCAGGCCGTGGCGCTGGCCATGTTCGGGCCCTTTGCGCCGTAGCGAATGCTGACTTGTCCTGCGGCAAGATTCACGATGGTTGCCGGAATGAAGAACGGCGAAATCTTTCGCGGACCACCCTCCATCAGCGCCGTGTGCTCGCGCTCGATGATGTCAAAGCCGCCGATGCCGGAGCCAATGTACACGCCCACGCTCTCGGCGTTTTCCGGCGTCACGGTCAGGCCAGACATGCTCATTGCTTCGGTGGCCGCTGCCAGCGCGAAGTGAATGAACCGTCCCATTTTCTTGATTTCTTTTTTCTCGATGAACTTCAGCGGGTCGAAATTCTTGACCTCAGCTGCGATCTGGCAGGAGAACAGCGATGCGTCGAATCCGGTGATCGGAGACACGCCGCTCTTGCCTGCAAGCAGGTTTGCCCACACCTCTTCGGTGTTGAGGCCCACACCGCAAATCAATCCAATACCCGTGACAACAACCCGGCGGCTCAAGCTTATTTCCCGCCTTTCGCATGCGCGTTCACGTAATCGACGGCATCTTTCACGGTTTTGATCTTCTCCGCGTCTTCGTCGGGAATTTCAATCTCGAAAGCCTCTTCAAAGGCCATCACGAGTTCGACAATGTCCAGTGAGTCCGCGCCCAAGTCGTCTTGGAAAGAAGCGCTGGAGGTGACTTCACCCTCATCGACCCCAAGTTGCTCCACGATGATTTGTTTGACCTTCTCGTCTGCGGAAGCCATTGAACTCTCCTTGTAACCTGAAGTAAGAACGGCACACGCCGGGCGTCGTCGCCCGGCGGCTAGGCTACAGTAACCATTCTTTCATTGTACAGAGGTGCGACGCTAGACCGGAATCGAGGAGAGTATGTCCCATACATCGCAAGGTGTTTCTCCCGGCGTTGATAGCTAAGGACACACAATCCCGAAACTGCGCTAGCTGATTACTTTGAGGCCTTGGAGTGTGCGCTGATGTAGTCCACCGCATCCTTCACGGTCTTGATCTTCTCGGCATCTTCATCCGGGATCTCAATGTCAAAGGCCTCTTCGAAGGCCATCACGAGTTCGACGATGTCCAGCGAGTCGGCGCCCAGGTCATCCACGAACGAGGCAGAGGAGGTAACCTCGGCTTCATCCACACCCAATTGTTCGACGATAATCTGCTTTAATTTCTCTTCCACAGCAGCCATTTCTTTGGCGCCTCCTGCAAAAAGTTGAGCCGTCCGGCCACTTGGCCGCGCCATTCCAAACACGTCTTTGCGCCTGACGATTCCGATTAGCATCCTAACTGTTCGTTTTTATGAAGGTCAATGCGCAATTGCCGGCCACAGGCCCGAATGTGGAAATCGCGCCCACTGCCGGAAGCGCGGACGCCACTGTTCAATCAGCATAGGGATAGGTTCTACTGAGGCCATGAGAGCAGTCATACAGCGGGTTTCAAGGGCCAGGGTAACGGTAGAGGCGCGTTCCACGGGGCAGATTGAGCGAGGTCTTTTGGTGCTTCTGGGCGTCGCTACGGCCGATGCAGAAAAAGATGCCGAGTACCTGGCGGAGAAGATTGTGGGGCTGCGAATCTTTGAAGACGCCGAGGGAAAGATGAACCGCAGCGTGAGCGACATTGGCGGAGCGATGCTGGCGGTCAGCCAGTTCACTTTGTACGGCGATGCGCGCCGCGGGAAGCGTCCGTCGTTTGACGCGGCGGCGCGGCCAGAGCGGGCGCGAACGCTATATGAGCATTTTGTGGAGCACGTGCGCAGCCTCGGATTGCGATGTGAAACCGGGAAATTTCAGGCTGATATGCAGGTGGAATTGGTCAATGACGGCCCGGTAACCATCCTGCTGGACTCGGAAAAGAGCTTTTGAGCCATATACCTTGTGGTTAATCGTTTCCGGACGCGATTGTACTCTCTAGTACATCTTTGAGCGGTATTGCCGACCATTGCTCAAGTAGTGATCATCCGTGCTTTTAACTGTTTACTTCCTGATCAATCGTTTCCCATCGAAGTTTGGCCCTATCCGGATGCGTTCGGCTCCAAAGTCAAAATTATGGCTGCGGCGATTCGGCAGCGAGAGTTTGCATCTGGCGAATGTACTCTTTCGCGTCAAATTTTTTCGCCGCCGCCACCCCAGACATATAACGGATCGCTCCGAAGATGGGACGGTCGAACCAGGGGCGGTCGAATTTACCGGCAATGGCCCAGGCGATTCCGGCATAGCCATTGGGATCGCGTCCGTCGAGGAAGTATTTGTCATTGAGGTAGACGGCGGAGAGGTAGGCCTGTTGCGGGGAGGGCGACCACTCCAGAATTTTCTTGGCCCAGTACATTCTCATGTAGTTGTGCATCCAGCCGAGGTGCAGCATTTGTAGCTGGGCGGCGTTCCAGAGTTCGTCGTGCGTCTGCGCCTGCTCAAGCTGGCGGCAGGTGTAGAGCGTGGGGCGCGGGTCAGAGGCGTGGATGGCGAGCGACTTGTGAGCCCATGGTTCGGCGCACGCGATGGAATCGTAGTCGGGATTGAAGTGGACAAAGTTGATGGCCAACTCGCGCCAGGTAATGAGCTCGTCGAGATATTTCTCCTTCGCTTCCTCGGGCGCATCGGCAGCCTGCACGGCCAAAGCGATGGTGACGGGCGAGATGTGGCCAAAGTGAAGGTAGGGAGACATGCGGCTAGAGCCGTCGCGCTCGGGTGCGCCCTGTAGTTCGGGATATTTGGCGAGGCGGTGATGGACGAAGTCCTCTAGCTGCGCGAGCGCCTCGGTGGTTCCGGCCCGGAAGCCGCTGACGGGTAGGACGCTGCGGTCGAGCGCGGCCCATCCGGCGGTAAGGTCGCTGGCGGGATCGAGCGATGCAGGTGGTGCGGCCTTGTATGCTGCGTCAAAGGCGACCTGGGCGTGCGGGTTGGTGCAGGGCACAAGGTAGTCATCGAAGAGAGCGCGGAGGCGCGGGCGGATGGTTCGCGCCGCGTACTGCGCCTTGAGCAGAAGCCGACTGGGCACGACCACGTCGGCATCCACGGTGAAGTAGGGGATGCGTAGCTTTTTGGCCAACGTGTTGCGCCAGCGTGCGGCTTCGCGAATGGGATTCTCGTCGCCGACGAGGAGCGCGGCTCCTACCTCATCGCAGAAGGCTGCAAGGTCGCTCTGGGGATGGCGGCGCAGTACGAAGGCGACGTTGCGGGCGGCGAGTCGGCGGGCTGTGTCTGGAAATGCCTGCTGCATGAACGTGTAGTGCCGCAGGTTGGCTGCGGGGTAGGGCACGACTCCGAAGAAGACGACGATCGGCAGGCCGAGCGCGTTGCCGAGTTCCACGGCGAGGTCGAGCGCGGGATTGTCATGAGCGCGCTGCGCCCGCTGCATCCAGTACACGACGCATCGTGCGTCGGAGGCGGACGGGCCTGGGCGGCGGATGGTGACGCGGTCTTTGTAGGCGGCGAGGGGATCAGGTTTCAAGGTTTCTTTTACAGGTTTCAAGGTTTCACAGGTTACAAGGTTTCAAGGTTGAAGAGCAAAGGCAAGGGCAAGGTTTCAAGGTTGAAGAGCAAAGGCAAGGGCAAATGCGCCGCGCTGGTTGAGGGGACCTTGGAGCCGTAGAGCAAGGGCAAGGGCAACAGCAAGGGCAACAGCAAGGGCAAGTACGACAGCAACCGCAAGGGCAACGGCCCCACACTAGCCAAAAGATGGCTAGTGTGGGGCACCTGTTTTAGGTGAGGTCGAGGGTTAGGTTCTCGGCGGCTTTGGCCTTGGCTTTGGGAGCCTGCTTGAAGGTGGTTTCCAGTAGGCGGGGGAAGTCGATGGCTTTTCCGGCTAGCATCTGTTCGATGGTGAGGATCTGGATGCGCGGGAAAGTCTGGTCGAAGGCAGGCGATTTGTAGAAGCCAGCGGAGGCAGCCTCTTTGGTCATCGGCTTGGAGGGCTCTTCGAGGGTGATGAGGACTCCGATTTCGGCTTGCTCGCGGTCAAGGACTCCGCGCAGATCGCGGACGTGCGAGTGTTCGGTGTGCCCTCCCTTGACGCTGAGGATGATCTGCTTGGATTTTGCGCTGGTGTCGTCGTGGAAGAAGAGACGACCGTCAATTCCCTGGTCGGCTCCGCGACGGACCTGTCCGGCGTGGCGTGCTCCGACGAGGGAGAGCGCCCAGGCTTCGAACTGGAACTTGTCATCGGCGGCGAGGCGGCGTGCGCCTTCGAGGTCGGTGGGTTCGCCGTGAACCTGGTAGGTGCCCTTGATGGCGTCGCCGAACTTGTCATGGAGTCGGGTCTTGATGAGTCCGATGGCGAGGTGCGTTACGTCAATGCCGATCCAGCGGCGGTTGAGAGTCTGCGCGGCGGCGACGGCGGTGCCGCATCCGCAGAAGGGATCGAGAACTACGTCGCCTTCGTTGGAGCTGGCCTTGATGATTCGTTCGAGTAGAGCTTCGGGTTTTTGGGTGGGGTAGCCGAGGCGCTCCTGAGCCGCCGAATTCAGCGGCTCAATGTCGGTCCAAATGTCCCGCACCGCAACACCTGACAAGTTCTTGACGTATGTCTTCATTCTCGGTGTCCCGCGTGCGGAAAACGCTATTCGTCCTTCGGACAGCATCTGATCAATGCCCGCTTGGTCGTATGCCCAGTGCCTCCCCTTCGAAGGAGCGATTTCAACGCCGTTGAACACACGACTCGGCCCCTCCCCGCCTCCGCTCAAATCCGACAAGCGGTATAGGCCGTTCTCATCTCGGAGCAGGTCATGCCCCTTTGCGTTCTCTTCAGTTTGAGCAATGACTGGACACGCCCATGTCGAAGTCGCAGTCTTTGTATAGAACAAGATTGCATCGTGGACGCGCCCGAACTGCTTTCCTCCCTTGCGGCCAGTAGTCCGCTCCCAAACTATTTCGTTGCGAAAAAACTGCGGCCCAAAGATCGAGTCCATCAGCATTTTCAAATAGTGGCTGGCGGTTGGGTCGCAGTGCAGGTAGATGGAGCCGGTTGGCTTCAGTACGCGCTTCAGTTCGATGAGGCGGGGAGCCATCATGGCGAGGTAGGCCATCATGTCGCTGTGTCCGAGGAAGGTGCGGAAGGCGCGCATGGCGTCAGAGACCTGGCCTCCGCCTTCGACTACGGACTGGTAGGCGTGCTCGGCATCAATGTTCCACTCCCATGTGTCCTCAAAGGCGGTGATCTGCGAGCTGGAGCGGGTGCCATCCTTCTCGGCGAAGAGGACGTTGTAGTCGGCGCGGCTGTTGAAGGGCGGATCGAGATAGATGAGGTCAACCGTCTCGTCCTTGATGTGGTCGCGCAGGACGTTGAGGTTGTCGCCGTAGTAGAGCTGGTTGGGCATGGGGACGATTGTAGCGGAAAGGTTTCAAGGTTGCGCAGGTTTCACAAGGTTACGCAGGTTGCTCAGGTTGCGCAGTTTGCGCAGGTTGAAGAGCAAAGGCAAGGGCAAATGCGCCGCGCTGGTTGAGGGGACCTTGGAGCCGTTCGGGAGGGTTGGGTGGAGTAGGGGTGCTTCGCTTCGCTCAGCATGACACTTCAAATCAAGAAGAGATCAGGTTTCAAGGTTTCGCAGGTTTCAAAGTTTCAAGGTTGAAGAGCAAAGGCAAGGGCGCTACGCCGGTAGAGATGACCTTGTAGCAGTCCGGGAGGTTCAGGTGGAGTAGGGGTCCTTCGCTGCCGCTCAGGGTGACACTTCAAATCAAGAGCAAGGGCAAGGGCAAGTACGACAGCAACCGCAAGGGCGACAGCCCCACTCAAGCCAACAGAGGGCTTGAATGGGCCACCCTTCTAGTTTGCTGCGCGACGGTGGGTTAGTTCGGTGATGGCGAGGGCGGTGAGCAGGGGGAGAAGCCAGATTACTCGGTCCTGGTAGCGGTCATCGACTTCGGCGAGGACGGCGGTGACGAAGGCGTTGCCGAGGAGGATGGCGAAGATTGTGGCGGCGAGTCCGGCGAGGCGCGCGGAGCGGCGCGGCCAGAGCCAGGGCGTAAGCAGGCAGAGGAGGACGAGGGCGGCGGCGATGGTCCAGTTCTGGATTTCCGTGAGGAGTTCGTTGGGGAGCGCGTCCTGCGCCTGGCGGCTACGCTCGTAAAGAGGGCGCTGGCCGGGAAGGGCGGTTTCCAACTCCTGAAGAAGCCAGGCGTTTGAGTCGTTATCAATATCGAAGTTCGTTAGCTGCTGGCGGAAGGCCTTGAGCGAGACGGACAGCTGCTGGCGGGGATAGGCGCGGACGACGGCGGCGGCGAAGGACGATTCCTGGCGGAGGATGGCGACCTTCGTTAGAGGCGGGGCGGTTTGCCAGATGCCGTCTTCGTCCCACAGGAAGGCGTCGGGACTGGTGGGAAGGTTCTGGACGAATTCGCACATGGCGAGGTTGACCTGGGGGCAATGCTGCTGGAGGTAGAGGCGTCCTGTGCCGTCGGCGAGGAGGCGGGCGGTGAGGTAGGCTGGGCGCTCGCCATTGAGCGTGGGCTTGCCATAGAGGACTCCATGCACGGCCATGTGCGAGAGGATGGCGGCGACGAGGATGGCGGCGGAGACGGCCAATCCGCGAAGCCGGGGGCGGGTGACGGCCCTGACGATGGTTAGCGAGGCCAGCAGGAAGACGAGGAGTCCCAGGGCCAGCATGATGTGAGTGATGTGCGCGGCGGCCGACCACCAGACGATGAGGATGAGAAGTGCGCGCTGGGAGCGGGACAGGCTCTCCGGGGCGAAGACCAGCAGATAGATGGCAAGGTAGAGCAGCGGGCCGAGGATGTCTGGCATGACGATGCTGGTCGTCCAACTCAGGCCGGTGAGCATGGCGAGCGGGAGCATGGCGGCGTAGTAGGTGACGGCGGGCCGATGAGGCGCAAAGGACCGAACCACCAGCCAGATGACGTAGGCGGTGAGGACTGCCTGCAGAGCGATGACCGGCCATAGGACGGCGCTCCAATAATGGAAGGGCGCGATGCCGAGGGCGTAGATGAACGAGCGGACTCCGTAGTATTGCGAGGGCTGGTGGAAGAACAGGGCGCGGGCGACGCGCGGACCGCTCTCCAGGTAGGACAGGGAGTCCGGAAAAAGAAGCGGGTAGCGATTGTAAAACGCGGGCCAGGTGAGGAGCAGTGCGGCGGGCAGCCAGACGAGACGGCGGAGAATTTCCAGTGGTCCGCGCGCGATTGGGCTTTTCATGGAGCGGGCGGCTATGCCTGTGAGGGCAGAGTGGCGGGCGGCTCGCGACGGGTGAGGCCGAGCAGGCTGAGGAAGAAGCTGGCGAGAATCACCTCTATGCCGAGAGTGAGCGCGGCGATGGCCGGAATGACGATGCGCTCGGTCTGCGCGGGGTCGAGCGGGCCGAAGCCTACGGCGTACCAGTGAGCTACGGCGAAGACGGAGGCGGAGAGTCCGGCAAGGACAAGGAGTATTCCGGCGATGAGTCCGGTCTCAAGGTTGACGTAGCGGAAGGTGGCTTCGAGACGCGGATCGGGGGGAAGAAGTCCCTGGGTAACGCCGAGAATCTTGGCGAACCCGGCGAAAGCGATGCCCTGAAAGCCGACCATGATGAGCATGGTGGCAAAGGTCATGGTGTGAACATCGAATGTCACATGGCCCACGGTGCGCGAATGCGGCAACAGCCAGAGGGTTCCGGCGAGGCCGAGAATCATGCTGAGGATTCCGGGATAGAGAAAGAGCCAGCGCGGACTGTAGAGCAAGAGGAAGCGGAGATGTCGCCAGCCATCGCGCCAGGTACGGAGATGCGGAGCGCGGGTGCGGCCATCGGGCGAGAGCGTGGTGGGCACCTCGGCGATGGACATTTTGAGCAGAGTGGCACGGACGACCATCTCGCTGGCGAATTCCATGCCCGCGCAACGAAGGTCGAGTCGCAGGAAGGCGTCGCGGCTGAGAGCGCGCAGGCCGCAATGGAAGTCGCCGCTGGGACTGTGGAAGAAAAGGCGTCCAAGTCCGGTGAGCACAGGGTTGCCGAGATAGCGGTGGAGTGGCGGCATGGCGCCGGGGAGAATGCCTCCCTGAAAACGATTGCCCATGACCACTTCATTGCCTAGTCGCAGCTTTTCAAGGAAGCGGGGAATCTGGCCGAAGTCGTAGCTGGCATCGGCATCGCCCATGATGAGGTAGCGACCGCGAGCGGCGAGGAATCCGCCGCGCAGGGCGTTGCCATAACCTTTCTCGGAGATGTGAATGACGCGCGCGCCGAGACTTTCGGCGATTTCGATGGAGCCGTCGGTGCTGCCGTTGTCGGCGATGAGGATTTCGCCATCGATACGGTTTTCGCGCAGAGCGCTGGCGGCGCGCTGAATGCACTCGCCGAGGGTTTCCGCCTCATTGAGACAGGGCATGACGACGGAAATCTCAGGCGTTTGAGAGTTCGAGAACATCTCGTGAGCGACTTCGATTTCAGCGAACGGCATAGGGCCCCTAGGGGAGACAGCAAAGCTCGTTAACCCCGGGCATGGAGATCGTCCGGGGTGGTAGGCATAGGAAACCCCGGCCCCCATTTAAAGTCTCTGCGATAAAAGCAAAGTACCTGCACGGGGAAGCCATGTCAATCAAACAATGGTGGCGTGCGGTGGAGGTGGGGCTTTCGCTGGTTATCGACCAAGGCTTGTCGCCCGGAGGCAAAGCCGAAGAAAGCTAGGACGGGGTGACCGCGCGGGGATTCTCGGCGGCATGCAGGATGGCGTCGGCAATGGCGAGTGCCTCGACGGCGGGGCGCACGTCATGAACGCGAACGATGTGGGCTCCGGCGAGGGCGGCAGCCACGGTGGCGGCGAGGGTGGCGTGGAGGCGAGTGGCAGGCGCAAGCGGAGCCGGCGGGGATTTTAGAGCTTCGGCATCCGCTGAATGCACTAGAAATGGCGCTCCTGTTTCCTTTGGCGCGCTGGCTGCCCGCAAGGCACTGGCTTCGACCTGGGCGAGGCGTGCGGTTACGGTGTGGCGGAGAAAACCTTTGCGGGAGACGGCGGCGAGCAAAGGGAATCCGAGGATCTGGAACTCGGCGAAGTAGGCGAGCAGCGGATAGTTCTCGTCGAGATTCTTGCCGAAGCCAAAACCGGGGTCGAGCACTATGGCACGGCGCAACATACCACGGTCAAGCGTTTCAGAGATGCGGGTACGGAGCTCCTCGCGGACCTGGGTGACAATGTCCGGTGAGGGCGGCTGGGTCGGCCACTCGTGGGGCAGTCCGCGGGTATGCATGAGGATTGCGCCGCAAGGACGTTCGGCTACGGTGAGCGCCATGTCCGGATCCCAGGTGAATCCGCTGACATCGTTAACGATCTCAACGCCGGAATCGATTGCGAGGCGGGCGACGCGCGCCTTGTAGGTGTCAATGGAAAGGACGGCCTGGGGGCGCTGGCGCTTAATGGCCTCAATGACGGGCAGGACGCGATCAAGTTCCTCGTCCGCAGAGACGGCTCCGGCAACAAAAGGACGCAGGCCAGCTTCCACGGGCGTGCCGGGGCGGGTGGACTCGCCGCCGATGTCGAGGATGTCAGCGCCTTCGTCGAGCAGGGCAAGGCCATGGTCGATGGCCGCCTGGGGCGAGAGATAGCGGCCGCCATCGGAAAAAGAGTCCGGTGTTACGTTGAGTACTCCCATGACGAGTGTGCGCACACCGAGCGGGAGTGAACGGCAGCCGAGATCCCATTGGAAGCGGGGGCGCATGCAGGCGATTGTAGCGCGAAGAGCAGGTTGCACAGGTTTCAAAGTTGCGCAGGTTTCACAGGTAAGGGCAAGAGCAAAGGCAAAGAAGCAGGAGCAAAGGCGCCTCGGCCTCTAGGGATGGGACGAAGGGGAGTTGATGGCGCGCGGTCCGGAGACGAAGGGATTGCCGGGAATGATATAGCGCCAGAGGTCGTGCGGAGCGCTGGTGACGTTGATGCGCGGAGTGGCCAGCGATGGAGGCGCGGACGAGCCATCATCGGCAATATAAAGGCCGCTCGCGGCGGAGCAGAGGTCGGCGTCGTTGTGCTCGGCGCGGGTGATGGCCAGGGCTTGCGAGAGGCATCCGGGGCCGGAGGTGAGCAGGCGCAGTTGTGAGGGACGCGGATCGGGCGGGAGAGTAATGTTTCGCAGGGCGGCCATTTGGGCGATGCCGGAGACGGGTTCGAGGGCGCGAAGGAGGACGCCGCCGGATTCTCCTGTGTGGCGGCAGCTTGCGTTGGTGCAGTAATGGTTGCCGTAGATGAAATAGATGTAGGCGTGGCCAGGCGGTCCGAAGAGGACAGCGTTGCGCGGAGTGCGACCGCGATAGGAGTGCGCGCCGGGATCGACGGCTCCGAGGTAGGCTTCGGCTTCGACGATGCGTCCGGCGAGGAGGGTTCGGCCGTCGCGGCGAATCAAGAGTTTGCCCAGGAGTTCGCGGGCGACTTCGCGCGGGTCGCGGGAGTAGAAGGAACGCGGGAGCGGGGCAAGGCTGCGAATTGAGGAAGTGTGAGGCATGGCATTCGGATTACGAAATTCAGATTACCGTTTCGTGCGAAATTTTCTGGAGTTCGTCGCGGGTGGCACGCAGCCAGTTCACGTAAGCCTCATGGTCGGGAGTGTTCTGGGTGCCTAGCTGCTCAGCGGTTTCAAACTCTGCGAGGGCGAGTTGAAATTCGCGATGCTGAAAGAGTATCTGGCCTATGCCGAAGTGAGCGCGAGCGACGAACCGTAGATCTAGCGTACCGCTGAGCGCTTGTTGGAAGAGTTCCAGCGCGCGGGGTTGGTGGCCTATGATCACGTTCACCTCGGCCTCACGGTAGTGCAGTTCTGCTTTTTCTGAGGGGCTGGTGGCTTCTGCCTGCAAGATTTCAAGCAAAAACAATGGCTCGGTGCTGTGGCCCAGCGTGATGAGAGTTGCCACGAGCCGATGTTGTGCATCGCGACGGAGTTGGGCGTGATCGTCTGTATTCAGTAGCACCTGATGTTGCTGGAGGAATGCCCGGAACTCCCGGGCGGCAAGTTCCAACTGGCCGCTTAACTGATGGGCACATGCAAGCGAAAACTCTGTGTAAGGGCGGCTTGGGCTCTCCGCCGGCAGCAATTGCAAGGCTGTCGATGCGGTCTCCACCGCTTCGGCGAAGCGGCCAAGATCGCAGAGACAGACCGACTCATTCAGAAGAATGGAAGCTCGCGCTTCGTTATCCGCACAGGTGATTCGCATGCGCTGAAGCTCGTCGAGAGCTTCAGCGGGATGGCCTGAACGCCGGAGCGAATCGAACTTATGAACTTTGTCCCAATCAACCAAAGGGTCGACTCCTGAGCGCGCATCTGATCCAGAGTAACGGCGATTCAGAGTTGCTGTGAGTTTGCCGGACAGCACGCAGCTTCGGCGATATCCGCTCTGGCTATTTGTGGTTCTTGAACCAGGTGAGGACCTCGTCGGCGTGGCCTTCTGGTTTAACTTTGCGCCAGATATTGGCTATTTTGCCGTCTGGGCCGATAAAGAAAGTGGTGCGCTCGATGCCCATTACTTTTTTGCCGTACATATTCTTCTCTTTCAGAACATCAAAGAGCTTGGCGACGGTTTTATCGGCGTCGGCTAGAAGGGTGTAGGGGAGTTCGAATTTCTCCTGAAACTTCTTCTGAGCCTTCGGTGTATCGGGAGAGATGCCGAGGACGGTGAGTCCGGCGCGGGTCAGCTTTCCGTAATGGTCGCGGAACCCGCAGGCCTCAACCGTGCATCCGGGAGTATTGGCCCTGGGGTAGAAGAACAGCGCAATGGGTTTACCTTTGAAGGAGGAGAGAGTGACTGATTCTCCGTTTTCATCGGGCAAAGTAAAGTCGGGAGCTTTTTCGTTGACGTCCATAAGCAAGTATCTATATCGCAAAGCGGTGCAGGCCGTCACGCTGGGAACGGTGCTGGGGATCATTTCTTGTTCCGCCTTGGCACAATTTCGCATGGCTCCGCCGGAGAGAAAGACTCCGCGGGCGATCAGCGTTCTGGAAACTTATAAGAACGGATCGCGGCGGCTGATTCCTGTGACGTTCTACTACGAGAAAAAATATTACGACGCCGGGCTGTACCACGCGACGCCGGTGCCGTTCACGCTGTATTCCGAGACGGTGTATGAGGTGGAGCAGCTTGGCAAGCCGCTGGGAACCTTTACGGTGCAGAGCGCTACGCAGCAAGAGGCGGCATGGTGGGGAAATGGGCGCTTCAAGGGACTGCCCGATCCGGTGCTGATGGCGAAAAAGAAAGCCGCTCCGGTGGTGGTGGACGACCCGTCAAAGCCCGTGCTGCACAGGCGCGAAGGCAGCGAAGGCGACAATCCGGTTCTGCGTCCGTCAGCGGCAAGTGGCAGCACGACTGAGGCTCCGGAAGACCCGGACAGGCCGAAGCTGCACCGTAAAGAAGGCTCAGGCGGGGACTCAACGGCCGCGCAGACGGCGGGCTCGGGGCAAGGTTCGGCGCAACCGGCGCAGAGTGGGACGCAGACGGCACAGCAGACTACGCAGACAGAGGAGAGCTCTCAGCAGGACCCGGACAGGCCGAGGCTCCACCGGAAGGATGATTCCTCGGCGAGCAGTGGTGGAACGAACAGCGGAACCAGCGGGGCCAATGGAACCAGTAAAACGAGCGGACCGAGCGGCACCACGAGCAGTGCGCAGACGGCGGGCTCCGCACAACAATCAAGCCCGGCGCAACCACCCAATGCAGCGGCAGCCAATGCGACGGTGGTGAACGTGGGGGCGGTGACGCGGACGCCGAGCGACGATCCGGATCATCCGATATTGCGGCGCGGCAAGCCCATCCAGGTGCAGAGCGGGAGCGACTTGCCGGAGTTCAAGATCGAAGAGCCGGTTTCGCTATTGGTGGCCGTGAGCGACGCAGGCACAACGACGGAGACGGCACCGCTGATCTATACGTGTCCGCCGGAGGAGCGCAACAGACTGGAGGCTCAGGCTCGCGAGTTGGCGTTGGCGGAACTGCATCGCTTGGGAGCGCAACGCGGACTGGGCGCTCTTGCGGAAAACTCGGCGGCGGCGAAGCCTGCGGCAAAGAGCGCGGCGAGCGCGAAGGCGAAGGCGGCGGCAAAAAAGAATCCTGCGACGGATTGGATGCCCACGGACGAGCAGTTCGTCCCATTTGATTTGGAGTACAACAATTACGCGACGGTGGTGTATTCGGCACGTTACACTCCGCAGGCTGCCGCAGCGGGTGCGAAGCCGAAGAGCTGGGTAGTTACGGTGATTGGGCGCGAGGATGAGAACAAGTTGGTGAAGCTCTACAGTGCGGTGAGCGATCCGCGCGAGTTGGGGCTGTATCCCGAGGTGCGGCTGGTGGATGCCGTGGACCCAGACGGCTACGGACGCTTCGGACTGCTCTTCCGCGAGCAGAAGCGCGACGGCGTGAGCTGGTTGCTGGGCCGGGTGAACGGATACGAGTTGCAGCCTGTGTTTGAGACAGCGGAGCGGTAGAGAGTAGCCGGGAATCCTGATCCAGTTAGGTCATTGGGAAAGCAGATCACGGAAATTTGTGCATCCCCGGGCAGGCGAGGTGAATCTTACACACTGTGCATAGTTGTTTGAACAACTAATTTGAAATGGAGAATGAGGATGAAGAAACTGATTCTGTTATTTGCTGCGCTGCTGGCCACCAGTTCGCTGGCGCTTGCCACGGATATCTACACGCTGGATACCGCGCACTCTTCCGCGAACTTTTCTGTAAGGCATATGGGGATTTCGACCGTACGCGGGCGCTTTACCGACCTGAGCGGAACGATTCTGTTTGACGAACAAGCTCCGGAAAAGAGTTCGGTGACCGCTGTGATCAAGACGGCTTCGGTGAACACCGACAACGCAACTCGCGACAAGCATCTGAATACGCCGGATTTTTTTGACTCCGCGAAGTATCCGGAGATCCGGTTCCAGAGCACGAGCATTCGCCACGAGGGTGCCGACAAGTACGTTGCGGTGGGCAACCTGACGATCAAGGATGTGACCAAGCAGGTGGAGATTCCGTTTACGCTGGCGAAGGGCAAGGGGATGAAGGGCGAGCCGCGCCTGGGCGTGGAGGGTTCGCTGACGATCAACCGCTTTGATTATCACGTGAGCTACGATCCGACGGGCATGGGCGTGAGCAAGGACATCAAGATCGATCTGAGCGTTGAAGCCGGCAAGTGAAGTTTCAAGCAGAGTGCAGAGCGCGAAAAAACTCCCGGTCCAGGCCGGGAGTTTTTTCATGGAGTGGTGCGGCATTATTTCGCGCTGGCGACGACGTAGACGTAACGCAGAATGGTTGTGCCGGTATTCCTGACGTCGTGCTCGGTTTGAGGCGGACAGTAGATGGCGTGGTTGGCCTGCACGGGAAGAGAATTGCGGTCGTGGAATTTCATCTCGCCGCTGCCTTCCAGGACGATCAGGATTTCTTCATTTTGCCCGGTAGTGTGCTTGCCAACCGATTTCTGGGGTTCGAGCACGACGAGGCCTGAGCGCATGGTGACGCTCTCCGGCGGACCACTGAGCAACGGGAGATAGTCTTTGCCATGGGTGTCCAACTCAACGACTTTTGCAGATGGCTGCGGATTTTCGGCGTTTGCGGGACGCTCGGCAATCGCAGTGCAGAAGGCGATTGAGCCAATCAAAATAAGGAAGGAAACAGAAACGCGCAATTTCACGAGAATTCTCCTGTTTACGCCATCGACCGTGGATGATCTTTCCGGGCGCACCACTATACTTTACGCATGAGTGAAGAAACATTGCAGACGGATGCGCGGCTGGGTCGGGCGCTGGTGGCATTGCAGGAGTGGAAGTCGCTGACCTCTGAAGAGTGGTGTGCAGCGGCGGGAGTTGCGTCCGGGGCTGCATCCGGCGTTGCGCCTGAAGAAGCGCCACAGGCAGCTCCGCGACTGGCCGAGGAGTTGCGCCGGTTGGGCGTAGAGGTCGCTGGCTCAGCGACAACAGGCTGGAGGCTGGTTGGGGAGGCCGATCTGGCGCTGCCGGAGGTGCTGGAGTCGCATATTGCCGGAACGGTTTTCGCTGGAGGCGTGCGGCACTTTGCGCGGATTGGCTCGACTTCGGCGACGGCGATGCGGGCCGGGGCCGAGGGTGCGCGCGATGGCTCGGTGTGGCTGGCCGAAGAGCAGACGGCGGGCAAGGGGCGGGCTGGACATGGTTGGGAATCGAATCCGAAGGATGGGATTTACTGCTCGGCGTTGCTGCGTCCGAAGCTGTCTCCTGCGGATGTAATTATTTTTTCGTTGGCAGCGGGACTCGCCGTGGTGGATGCAGTCCATGAAGTGACCGGGCTATGGAGCGACTTGCGCTGGCCCAATGATGTGTTGCTGGATGGCCGGAAATTTTGCGGCATCTTAACGGAGTTGAACGCGGAGGTCACGCGGGTTCGCTTTGTGGTGGTGGGCGTGGGGATGAATGTGAACAACGAGAGCTTTGCTCCGGAGCTGCGGGAGATTGCGACGTCGTTGCGCATGGAGGCCGGGCGGAGGTTTTCGCGAGTGCTGCTGGTGGCTGCACTTTTGCGCGCGCTGGATCGCGAGCAGGCGGCATTGCAGGGAGGCGTAAATGAGGCGCGCGCGAGCATTCTGCGCAGGTTCGAAGAGCACTCGTCGTATTGCCGAGATGCGGCCGTGGTGGTGGAGGAAGACGGAGGCTACGAGGGCGTGACTCGCGGACTGGATGAGCGAGGCTTCCTGCGGGTGGAGACCTCCTCGGGCGTGCGCACAGTGCTGAGCGGTGGTGTGAGGAAGCGGTAAAAGCGTCCGGCGTGGGGCCGGACTAGAAGAGCAATGGAAGCGAGGAAAAGTGGGCATCGTAGAAATCCTGAGGATGGAGCACGCTTGAACGGAATGAAGACGAAACGAAAATTGTTGCGCTGGATGAACTGGTGGCCTCCGTTTCTGGGGATGGGGATCAAGGTGCGGCGCATGTCCGACGACCGGCGCGAAGTGGATGTTGAGATGGTGCAGCGCTTCTGGAACACGAACTATGTGGGCGTGCATTTTGGCGGCTCGCTGGCGGCCATGACCGATCCGTTTTACATGCTGATGCTGATTGAAAATCTTGGGCCGGAGTACATCGTGTGGGACAAGGCTGCGGCGATTCGCTTCCGGAGGCCGGCGAAGGGCACGGTGCGAGCGGAGTTCCGGCTGACGGCAGAGCAGATTGAGGAAGTGCGCAACGCGGCGGATTCCCAGGCGAAGGTAGAACCGGTGTTCGCCGTGGAGATCAAGGACCAGAGCGGCGACGTGGTGGCCGTGGTGGAGCGGACAGTGCACGTGAAGCGGAAATAGAATGTAGTAGATTATTACTACATTTGTAGTATTTTATTACTACATGATTTCTCTTCGATCCAAGTTGCGTCGAGAATTGCTGACCCACTTCTACATGAACCGCAAGGCGCGGGTGTATGTGCGGCAACTGGCCGGAATCTTGGCAGTGGACCCAACGAATCTCTCGCGGGAGTTGGCGCGACTGGAACGCGAGGGACTGCTGCGCAGCGACGTTGAGGGGCGACAGCGATACTTCAGCATTAACCCTGATTATCCTTACTTGAAACCGTTCTTCGCAATGCTGCAAGGATCGATTGGAATCCAGCCGACGCTACGCATCGCGCTCGAATTGGTTACAGGAATTCAGAGTGCATCGATTTATGGCTCGTTCGCCAAGGACGAGGCGGATGCATCGAGCGACATTGACCTGCTGGTGGTGGGCGAGCCGGATCAGCCACGACTGGCCGAGGCGATTGGGCGGGCGGAAAAGGTTCTGCAGCGGGAAATCAACTACACTCTTATGCGTCCGCGTGAGTTGAAGCAGAAGCTGAAGAATCACGATGCGTTCATTACCGATATTTGGAATGGCAAGAGAATCGAGCTGATTAAAGATGAGCACGACCAAGCCGCAAAAGGTTGATCCCAAGCAGGTGAAACAATTTCTGGCGGATGCCGAGAAGAAGGCCATTGCCGCCCGCAAGAACCTGAGTATCGACGAGGAGACTGCCTATCAAACGGCGTACCAGGCGATGGTGAAAGCGTCGCTTGCTGTAATGCTGAGCCATGGGCAGCGACCGCGCGTCCAGCTTGGGCATCACAAGGCAATTATCGAATTTGCCCAGCAACATCTTGGATCTGCGGAAGTGGGAACCTTCGTGCTGTTTGACCGCATGAGGCGGAAGCGGAACGATGCGTTCTACGATTTGGCGCTGATAAGCGACACGGAAGCAGAAGCGGCTGTGATGCTGGCTGAGGAGTACGTGCGTAAGGTGAAAGTGGAAATCAAGAAGAGGATTCCATAAAGGGATGCAGCATCTGCCTGCTGCGTGTTCTTGTTTCCTGTTTCCCCGCTTCGGACTACACTGTTACGTTCGGCTGGTTTGGCCTTTTGCGAAGGGGTGTTCGCGGAGGCGGAGCTGGCTTTGACGGGTTGTGCGGCGGGGTGGCCGCGTCATCCCCAAAATTCACACTCAAGGCGATCTATGAATACGTTTGGCAGCCGGTCTACGCTTCGCGTTGGCAGCAAGCAGTTCGACTTCTTCCGCATTTCTTCGTTGGATCAACATGGGTTCAAGACAGCGCGGCTGCCGTTCTCGCTGCGCATATTGCTGGAAAATCTGCTGCGTCGCGAAGATGGCGAGACGGTGACGCAGGAGATGATTCGCGCGGTGGCCGGGTGGACATCGAAGACCACCAGCGAGCAGGAAATTTCGTTTATGCCGAGCCGCGTGTTGCTGCAGGATTTCACGGGCGTCCCGGCGGTGGTGGACCTGGCGGCGATGCGCGATGCCATGGCGCGGCTGGGCGGCGACGCTACGAAGATCAATCCTCTGCAACCGGCAGAGCTGGTGATTGACCACTCGGTGCAGGTGGACGAATTCGGCACTCCGCAGGCATTTGATTTGAACGCGGCACTGGAGTTCCAGCGCAACCAGGAGCGCTATGCGTTCTTGCGCTGGGGACAGGGCGCTCTGAAGAATTTTGCGATTGTGCCGCCGGATACGGGCATTGTGCACCAGATCAACATTGAGTACCTGGCGCGCGTGGTGTTTGTTCTGGAGCAGGCGGGCAAAGACCCTGTGGCTTATCCAGACACGCTGGTGGGCACGGACTCACACACGACGATGGTGAACGGGTTGGGCGTGCTGGGCTGGGGCGTAGGTGGAATTGAGGCCGAGGCGGCCATGCTGGGTCAGGCGGCTTCGATGCTGATTCCGCAGGTGGTCGGCGTGAGGTTTACAGGCAAGTTGCGCGAAGGCTCGACGGCTACCGACTTGGTGCTGACCGTGACGGAAGCGCTGCGCAAAAAGGGCGTGGTGGGAAAGTTTGTCGAATACTTTGGTCCGAGCCTGGGCACGCTTACGGTGGCCGACCGCACGACGATTGCGAACATGGCTCCCGAGTATGGCGCGACGTGCGGCATCTTCCCGGTGGACGAGGAGACGCTGCGGTATCTGCGGCTGACGGGGCGCAGTGAAGAGCAGATCGCGCTGGTGGAGGCCTACTACAAAGAGCAGGGACTATTCCACACGGCTAGCTCTCCGGAGGCCGAATACACGGATGTGCTGCACATTGATCTGGCGTCGATTGAACCGTCGATTGCAGGGCCGAAGCGTCCGCAGGATCGCGTTGAGTTGGGACAGGCGGCGGCATCATTCGCAGTCGCGCTACCCAGTTTGATGAAAGATGACGCGAAGAATGGGACGAAGCCGACGGGCCGCGCGGATCGCAACTCCAAGGATTACAAGACGGCGTTGCGGCATGGCAGCGTGGTGATTGCGGCGATTACGAGTTGCACGAATACCTCGAATCCATACGTGCTGGTTGCTGCCGGACTGGTGGCGAAAAAAGCGGTTGAGCTGGGGTTGAAGCGGCCGGGCTGGGTGAAGAGTTCGCTGGCTCCGGGATCGAAGGTTGTGACCGAGTATTTGAACGCGGCGGGCTTATCGACATATCTCGATCAGATTGGCTTCAACCTTGTGGGCTATGGATGTACGACGTGTATTGGCAACTCCGGACCGCTGCCGCAGGCGGTGAGCGACGTAGTGGTGGATAACGATTTGGTGGTGGCCTCGGTGCTCTCCGGAAACAGAAATTTCGAGGGCCGCATTAACAGCGAAGTGCGCGCGAACTACCTGATGTCTCCGCCACTGGTAGTGGCGTTTGCGTTGGCTGGCGAGATGATCGATATGTACAAGGAGCCCATTGGCGAGGGCACCAAAGGGCCTGTGTTTTTGAAGGATGTTTGGCCTACGCAGAAGGAAGTGGACGACGTGGTGCACAAGGTGATCACGTCGAAGATGTTCCGCGACTCTTATGCGACAGTGCTGGATGGGGATGCGCGCTGGCAGGGCTTGAAGGTTCCGGCGGGCGACACTTATGTGTGGGACGCGAAGAGCACGTACATTCAGAATCCTCCTTACTTTGAAGGGATGACTGCCGAGCCGAAGCCGGTTGCGGCCATCAAAGGCGCGCGGGTGCTGGCTCGGTTTGGGCACTCGGTAACCACCGATCACATTTCTCCGGCAGGCTCGATCAAGAAAGACAGCCCGGCGGGCAAGTACCTGATCGGACATGGCGTGCAGCCGGTGGATTTCAACTCCTATGGCTCGCGGCGCGGCAATCACGAGGTGATGATGCGCGGCACGTTTGCCAACACGCGCATTCGCAACAAGCTGGTGCCGCACATCGAAGGCGGATTCACGAAGATGATTCCGGGCGGGCAGGAACTCGCGATCTACGACGCGGCGATGGAGTATCGCAAGGCAGGCGTGCCGGTGATCGTAATTGCCGGTAAAGAGTATGGCTCGGGTTCGTCGCGCGATTGGGCGGCAAAGGGTCCGCTGCTGCTGGGCGTGCGCGCGGTCATCGCCGAAAGTTTTGAGCGCATTCATCGCTCGAACCTGGTGGGGATGGGAATTCTGCCGCTGCAATTCCTGGCCGACCAGACGCCGGAAACCGTGGGCATCACGGGCGAAGAGAGCTACGAAATTACCGGGCTCGATGCGGTGCTCGCGAACTTCGCTCCGGGCAAGACCGTGGAGGTAAAGGCCACGGCTGTCGATGGCTCAACCAAAACGTTCAAGACGACGTTGCGGATTGATACTCCGCAAGAGGTGCTGTATTACCAGCACGGCGGAATTTTGCAGTATGTGATTCGGCAGCTGGTGAAGTGAGAACAGGTTTCAAGGTTTCAAAGTTTCAATGTTGAGTGCAAAGGCGCGGACTTTGGTCCGCGCCTTTGTTTATTTCTCGGCGAGAATGACGGGCGACGGCGCGGGGACTTCGAGGGTGCGTATGTTGCGGAAGCCAAGTTCTTCGAGCCATTCGCGTAGTTCGCCAAGGGTAAACGAACGTCCGTGAGATGTGTTTACCAGCATATTGACGTTGAAGATGGCGGAATGCGTTGGTGTTGTCCGGTCATCGTCTAGGAGAAATTCAGGAATCACAATGGTTCCTCCGCGCTCCATCGCTGAATAAGTATTGCTTAGGAGTCGGCGACCTCGTTCTTCGCCTTCCGAGTGCAGAATGTGGCCAAGTATTGCAACAGAGTATCCCCTGCCGAAATCCACTTCCAACAGATCGCCAGCGATGTCGGTATAGCGGCCATCGAGGTTGAAGCGCTGCACAACCGAGCGCGTTACTTCCAACACTGCGGGCAGGTCCACCGCGGTGAGAGTGGCCTTGGGAAAAGCGTCGCTGATGGTGACGCCCCACACACCGGAGCCGGCCGCCAGGTCCAGTATGCGCGTGGTTTCAGCCTGCCGATGAGCCAACAATTCCCGCGCGACCGCCTGGGCTGCGGGGAAGTTCATCGGCATAAGGTCTTCGACAAAGGACTTGAAGAACGACTCACCCTCAGCTTTGTCATCGACGGATCGAACCGGAATTCCTGTTCGCACGGCGCTGTCTAGTTGGAGGAAGCTGGGCATTAAATTTTGTGAGAGATGGCGGAAGAAGCCTCCGTGAAAAAACGGCTTGCCGCTGACCAGAAACGTTGCGCTCTCGGGAGTCAACGTATATTTCCCATCTTTGTCTTTGGAGAGCAATTCGACGGAGACAAGCAAATCCATCACAGCCACTGCACCGCGCTCTGAACAATGTGTCTGCTTGCAGACCTGCGTCAGTGTCAGCGATTTGCCATCCAGAACATCGAAGAAGTGGTATCGGACCGCACTCTCGATGGCCAGGGGCAAAACGAATGCCCATCCCATCTGGATAATTCGCTGTGGTGTCAGGTGCTGCTGAAGCTGAATGTGAGGCAGTGCATTCATGGGAGCTCCTCTTCAATGCGATTTGTAACGGCCTGCAGTTCGCCCAAGCTAGGAGCTTGCTCGAAAGTTGGCAGCGAGGATTGCAGGTTGCGTTTTGGAAGTGTTTAGCGCATTAGACGCAGCGGGCGCTGCCGGGGCTGCAGCCCAATCCAAATTCATTGGAAAACGCGAGCAGGGGGAAACACGCAGGCGCTGAGTGAGTCCGCGCCCTGCGAGAGAACAACAAGCTTCGATTGATTATGCGGGCTTAGATTCCCACCGCGGTGTAATCGTCTTCGTCCGCGCGACGCTTCTCGAACTTGCGATAGGCGTTGTAGGGGCGCTGGGCGATGCGGCGTTTGCGCAATTCGTATCCGGCCCACAGGCCAAGGCCAACGGCGGCGAGAACTCCTACGGCGGTGCTGGCGGTGATCACCGGATGCTCGGTCATGGGGCGCACCATGCGGCCTCCGCGCAGCACGACGCGACCGGGAATGCCAAGCTCGCCACGAAAATTGACGACCGCGTCGTAGCCTCCACGCTCAATGGCGCGATAGGCGTTGAGAAAAGTTTTCAGCGAAGGCGTGATGGCATCTTCTCCACCATGCACAACGGCATGATGCACGCCGCGCTCCTTCTGGCGTTCGAGCAGTTCTTCGAGAGCCGCTCCGAGCGAGCTGGGGTGGCTGGCCAGCGAGCGGTAGGCGATGCGTCCACTCTTGTCGATGAGGAAGCTGGCGTTGGGCAGCGCGCCGTAGCGGCGATGCACTTCACCGCCGAGCTCGTCAACGAGGATGGGGAAGGTGATCTGTTCCTGCTCGCGCAGCAGCATGGCGGCGCGCGCCTTGTCTTCCATGGAGTGATGCGGAGGGAGCTCGGCTCCGGGATGCGCTTCGCGCACGTAGATGAAGAGGAACTCGACCTCCGAGATAGGGAACTCATGGGCGAGCGCGCGGAGTCCTCCAATGGACGCCGCGGTCTGCGGGCAAGTGGCCGAACCGAAGGTGACGAGGACGTTGCGCGAGTTCTCGAAGTCGGAGAGCTTCACTTCCTCTCCGGCGAGAGAACGGAGTTCGAAGTTTGGAGCTTCGTCGCCCGGCTCAGGCGCGCGGCTCCAGCGATCAGCCGGATTGCTCTGCAACATCTCGCGGCGAAAACGGTCGTAGTTGTAACGGGAAAATCCGAACATGAGTGCCTCCGAATTGGGGCGCAACATTGAAGCGCAACCCCCGCGGTTGAATGATAACGCTTTGCACGGCTCGCGTGCGGGATGAGAGCGTGCTCCGAGTGGGATGCCCGGGGCGAGGCGGGCGTTGGCGAGGCGTGATCAGGCGCTCTGGTCCACCCGTATGCAGCGCGCGTTGTGACTGGGCGCGACCTCGACGAGCGCGGGCATGGCGGCTTCGCATTGCGGAATGCAGAGCGGGCAGCGCGGAGCAAAGGAGCATCCCGAGGGTAGCGCGCCGGGCGATGGAACCATGCCTTCGATGGCCCTCAGCGGTTCGTGGCGATTGGTTTTGAGCGTGGGTATGGAGGCGAGCAGGCCGCGTGTGTAGGGATGCGCGGGGTGCTCAAAGATTTCACGAGCGGGGCCGCCCTCGACGATGCGTCCGGCGTACATCACAGAGATGCGGTCGCTGACCCGGCCCACTACGGCGAGGTCGTGCGAGACGAAAAGCATGGCGAGGCCGAGGCGTTTTCGCAGGTCGGCCAGCAGTTCGAGAATCTGCGCCTGCACGGTGACGTCGAGGGCAGTGGTGGGCTCGTCGGCAATAAGCAGTGCGGGGCGATTGACGATGGCCATGGCGATCATCACGCGCTGGCGCTGGCCTCCAGAGAGTTGGTGCGGGTAGTCGCTCCAACGTCGCTCGGGCGAGGGGATGGCGACCTCGCGCAGGGCCTCGATGGCGCGCTTGCGGGCCTCGCTTTTGGAAACATCGCGATGATGTGCCACCACCGCTTCGGCGACCTGATCGCCAACCCTCATAATGGGATTGAGCGCGGTCATGGGCTCTTGAAAGATCATCGCCATCTGCGCGCCGCGAAGTTGTTGCAGCTCTGCGGGGCGGGCGGAGGTGAGCTCGCGATTCTGAAACAACACAGAGCCGGAGAGGCGCGCCTGCGGCGGAAGCAATCCCATGATGGCCAGCGAGGTGACGCTTTTGCCGGAGCCGGATTCGCCGACGAGCGCAAGGGTTTGTCCGGCGGCGAGTGAGAGCGAAATCTCGCGCACGGCAGCCACCGGGCCTTTCGCGGAGGGAAATTCGACGGTGAGATTCTTAAGCTCTAGGAGCACGAGAGGTATTGAAACACAGATGGGCGTGGAGTGGTTGTGCTCGCCAGCTTCGCGCGGGGTCACGCGTTTACTTTGCGGGCGCGGGATCTCCCTGCACCGCGTTGCGCGCGGGGTCGTTCACGAGTTTCCGCAGGAAGCTGGGCGGGATGGTGGCCAGGACTTCGGCGCGGTCGCCCTTTTGCGTGACCTTGATGGAGTCGAAAACGGCCTTCACGTCGGCATCGCCGGGACCGGGTGTGGCATTGGCCTGGATGCTGCGAAAGAGCGAAAGAAACGTGGTGGTCTGGTCGGCGAAGTTGCGGGCGGCGTCCTCGCTTTGGGTGTAGAAGTCGGCGCGGGCATGGATGGTGGTGAGCATGCGCAGCGAGACCACTACGTCGCTCTGGCCGGGGAGTCCGATGTCGATGCCGCCTGGCAAGGTGAACGAGGGTTGTGTGTTAGGTTTTTTCGCAGACGCGGCCGAAGCGGCAGGAATGCGCGCGATAGCCCAGAGCAGGCTTCCGAGCGGAACCTTGGGGAAATAGGTGTGCACCAGCGCGGGTCCGCCGAAGGGCAGCGCAACTTTCTTGAAGCGGTCGATGATGCCATGAACAACGCTGGAATCGTCCACGTTCGAGATGGCGACGGTATCGATGGCGAGCAGGGCGACGCGCAGCGTGCGGTTCTCAATGGGCACGGAGAAAATGTCAACGTCGCGATAGGTTTCAACCGCGCGCGAATGCTGGCGCAGATAGAGTGCGAGCTTGGTCTGATCGTAGTGACCCACGAGGATTTCGGTGTATCGAGTGCTGCCGCGGGCGCTGCCACGATGCACGGCCATGGCGGCTTCGTCGAGATCGCGCTCGAAAGCGAAGCCCGTTTCCTTGACGAATTGGTCGTAGTCGGGAGCGAGTTTCGGTAGCTGCTGCTGATCAAACGCAGTCAGATTGCGCACGGTGCTGAAATCGATGTAGAGCACGGCATCGGCTTCGGGCAGCAGGCGCGCTGCTTCTGGAGCGGCTTTTTTGCGCAGCAGTACGACGGAGCCAACGGCGGCGACGAAGAGCAGAACACAAAGTGTGATGATGAGAATGCGTCGTCGGGCTTTCATCGGCTGTTCTGGTGGTCACTCGAAAACTTTTGAGGTAAAATCATGCTTGGTGCCGAATCATAGCATCCGGCAGGGCTTCGAGTCCCGCGCTGGGGCACCGGGCACCGGTACGGGAAAGCAGGTTGCGCGCGGCAATGTGGCGTGCTATCTTCGCTCTGGAGTCCCGGACGCCGGTTCAGTTTCTTCCAGCACATTGCAGGTGAAACGGGCTGGATTGGCTGGCGTAGCTCAGCTGGTAGAGCATCTGATTTGTAATCAGAGGGTCGGGGGTTCAAATCCCTTCGCCAGCTCCAAAGTTTTATCAGTTTTGTCTCGAAGTGCAGGCGGATGCGCAACGAGTTTAAGATCCAGTGCGGTTTTCTTTCCAGAGAAGCGCTCTCCCAAAGGATCTACCAGGAAGGCCGGACGCGGAAGGTTTACCGCGAGTGGCGAAGCACGGTTCGGCGCAGCACGCCGAGCGGGCAGACTGGGAGGGAAAGAATTCCGCGGCAGGCTCAAGCGCCTGCAAGGATCTTTGAAAGATTGCGGGACGTGCATTACGGTGCCGTCATTAACAAAAAGTTCGCACAGGTGGGTGAGCGGTTAAAACCAACAGACTGTAAATCTGTCGGCCTTAGGTCTACGAAGGTTCGAATCCTTCCCTGTGCACCATTTTTCTCTGCACTGGTTGGAGCGTAGCTCGCCGGGTGCAGGGTATGATTGAGGCGTGATGGCGAGAGCGAAGCGTTTTTGGATTGCCATGAGCGCCTTCGTATTGCTGGGCGTTCTGGAGTGGAATACGCTGAGTCCGGAAACGGTTCGCGTAGTGAATGGTCCGGGCGGAGAACCGCTGCTCGATATCAGTATCCGGGGAGTGGCGCTGATGGTTCTGGCGCTGTTCGCGTTTCGAAGCTGGGTTCATTACCGGCGCGAGGCACTGGAAGAGCGGAGCCGTTCCGGGCGAGAGTAGTTTGTAGCGGGCGGGAGTAACTCAGTGGTAGAGTCTCAGCCTTCCAAGCTGTTGGTCGCGGGTTCGATTCCCGTCTCCCGCTCCATAAGTTTTGCAGGTCGTATATACTGCAAGTT
>Ga0182012_10000157_pt1 | contig 75409 bp, 65 predicted proteins | sample 612S2SmetaG_FD_120486 | JGI IMG/M metagenome (GOLD analysis project Ga0182012, IMG submission 120486) | Permafrost microbial communities from Stordalen Mire, Sweden - 612S2S metaG | ecosystem: Environmental > Terrestrial > Soil > Wetlands > Permafrost | place: Sweden: Stordalen | collected... | reverse complement strand
AGCCGGGTATTTCTACGATCGGTATAAGTCCTGATTAAGCCGAAGGCGCTAGAAGTATGGCGGATTGCAATCGGTATAGGAAGTACCATGCGCAGCTTGTTCAGCGTTATCGGCCGTTTTGGCAGTCCTCATCACGGCATCGCCACCGAGCCGAATTCCGCCGCCCACACCGCCGGCGTTCAATCGACAGCAAAAGCCTCGCCGTCCCTTCATCCTTCTGAGACCGAAGCGACGAGGTCCAGGCTGCGCCAATTTGTTGGAAGTCGCGACGGCAATGTCGCGATCATTTTCACGATCATGATGATCCCCACCATTTATTTGGCGGGCATGATGATGGATTACACCCAAGCTTACCACAAGCAGTCGCAATTGGACGCCGCCGCCGACGCCGCCGCCATCGCCGCGGTGACGCCAGCCATGATGGCAAAGAGCGCCAGCGAAGCCTCCACGACAGCGCAGAACGTCTTTAATGCCACCGCCAACGGGCTTCACGGCCTGGCCGCACCGCCGACACTGACCGTCAACGTCAGCGATAGTGGGTATGTTCGCACGGCGGCGGTATCCTACACGGCGGCATCGACCAACAACTTTCCGGTCCTGCTGGGTCCATCCGCGTGGCCGATCCGCGGCTCTTCAAACTCGACCGCGACCTCGGGGTCGGCCATGCCGAATATAAACTTCTACCTAGTGCTGGACGACTCGCCGTCAATGGCGATCGCCGGAACCCCGGCCGACATCCAAACCATGCTCACGAACACGCCGCACCAAGACGGCGGCGCCGGCTGCGCCTTCGCCTGTCACGAGTCAAACCCAAGCGCCGATAACTTAGGGAATCCCAACACCGAAGATAACTACGCGCTGGCGCAAGCGCTCGGGGTCACGCTGCGCATCGACCTCATGAAAAACGCGGTTGCCAGCCTCATGTCTACGGCACGAAGTTTCGAGCAAGCCCACAATACCTCCTACCGGATGGCTATCTACACCTTCGACTACGCGTTCAACACCATCTACGCACCGTCCGGACAGCCATCGGCTGACCTGACCACAGCCGCAAGCCAAGCGTCCAACATTGCGATGCCGATCGTCTACAAAAATAACTGGCTGACGTCGGCCTTCGACAATGACGATACCGACACCGACTTCGACAATGCTATGCAGGCTGTCAACACCATCATGCCCGCCCCTGGCGGCGGCACCAATGCGGCCGGCGATACCCCACAGGAAGTGGTGTTCATCGTCACCGATGGGGTCGACGACAAGACTGTTTCCCACGCGTCGGACTGCTCCGCGACCGGGACGGTGGTCACCTATTCAGGGGGGGTTCGTTGCGAGCAGCCGTTCGACACCACCTGGTGCACCACGATCAAGAACCGCGGCATCCGCGTCGCCGTGGTCTATACCGAGTACCTGCAGCTACCGACCGACAGCTGGTACAACAATGAAGTGGCACCGTTTGACAATCCGACTCCGTCCACTAGCCCGATCGCAACCAACCTGCAGGCCTGCGCCTCGCCAGGGCTGTTCTATGACGTGGCTTCCGGCGGAAACATCAGCCAAGCATTGGATACGCTGTTCCAGCTGGTCGCAAGCGCACCTGCGCGTCTGACGCAGTAGGAGATGCGCGCCGTGCCCGCAGCATCGCCAAGACCCTCTCGTCACCGGCGCCGCCTCGGTTTCTTCGCCGACGATCGTGCCGCGACCGCCGTCGAATTCGCGCTCGTCGCGCCACCGTTCCTCGCGTTGCTGGTTGGGATCATCCAGACTTTTCTGGTTTATTTCGCTTCGCAACTGCTGGAGACGGTCGTCAACCAATCCAGTCGTCTCATCCTGACCGGACAGGTCCAGTCGGCGTCGATGAGCCAGAGCCAGTTCGCAGCGCAGGTCTGTTCACAGGTCGTCATCTTTTTCAATTGCAATAATCTCATGATCGACGTCGAGACCTATGGTGCATTTTGCTCGGCGAACACGGGGATGCCCACATTGACCTTCAATGCGCAGGGGCAGGTCACCAATACCTGGAACTATAATCCGGGAACAGCGGGCCAAATCGTGGTCGTGCGCGTGATGTATCAGTGGCCGGTGTTCGGTGGGCCGCTCGGGTTCACTTTGGCCAACCTCTCGAACGGCAATCGCCTGATCATGGCATCTGCCGCTTTCCAGAACGAGCCAGGCTCATGACCTCAAGACAGCGAGTAGCCCGCGTACTGTCGCCCTTGCCTTGTTTCGCCGGCGACGCTCGCGGCGTGGCCGCGGTCGAGTTTGCCATCGTCCTGCCCTTCATGCTACTGCTCTATATCGGCGGCATTGAACTCGGCGACGGCATGTCGATCGCCGTCAAGGTGACGGACACCGCGCATATCGTCGCCGATCTGACCACCCAACAAACCAGCATCAACAATGCCACGATGAGCAGCATACTCTGCGCCTCATCAGGGACGATCGCGCCCTATTCGTCATCCAACCTCGTCGTAACGGTCTCGGAAGTAAGCACTGACGCCAGCGGCGTAGCGACCGTGACCTGGAGCGATTCGCTCAATGGCACCGCGAGAACCGTGGGCCAGACCATTACGCTGCCATCGACGCTCGCCGGCCAGGCCAACGTCTCACTGATCCTGGGCGAGGTTTCGTATAGTTATACCCCGCAATTGGGCTACGTGATCTCCGGGACGGTCGTCCTTACGGACAGCTATTATCTTTATCCACGAAACTCGAGTTCCATCACGCGCGTCGACTCGTAGGGGCCATCGTCGGTGTGCGCTCCGCGCCGGCTTACGACCGGTAATCGCCGTTGATCGCGACATATTCCTTGGTGAGGTCGCAGGTCAGCACCCGGTCGCGACCTTTGCCGAGGCCAAGCGAAACCTTGATCTCGATCTTCGGGTGCTTCATCGCCGCAGAGACTTCGGCCTCATCATAGGATGGATCGCGCGCGCCACTTTTGGCGACGCGGATGCCATTGAAGGAGATCGACAGTTTGTCACGGTTGGCGGGCTCGCCGGCCTTGCCGACCGCCATTACCACCCGGCCCCAATTGGCATCCTCGCCGGCGATCGCGGTCTTGACCAGCGGCGAATTCGCCACCGACATCGCAATCCGCCGCGCCGAGGCTTTCGACGTCGCACCCTCGATGATGATCTCGACCAGCTTGCGGGCGCCCTCGCCGTCGCGGGCCACCTGCTCGGCGAGGTCGGCGAGCACGGCGCGGAAGGCCTTAGTGAAGGCCTTCAGGCGGGGATCGGAGGCCCGGCTGATTTTCGGCGCGCCGTGTTCTTTCGCCGCGCCGGTGGCGAAGGCGAGCAGGGTGTCGGAGGTCGAGGTGTCGCCATCGATGGTGACGGCGTTGAAGGTGTCCTCGACGCCGCTCTTCAGAAGCGATTGCAGCGCCGGCGCCGCGATTGGCGCGTCGGTGAACACGAAGGCCAGCATGGTCGCCATGTCGGGCGCGATCATGCCGGCGCCCTTGGCCATGCCGTTGATGGTGACCTTGGCGTTGCCGAGCTTCACGGTCGCGGTCGCGACTTTGGGGAAGGTATCGGTGGTCATGATGGCTTTTGCGGCACTCATCCAATCATCCGGTGCCGCCTGCTCGGCCAGCGTGCCCAGCACGCCGTCGAACTTGGCGGCGTCGAGCGGCTCGCCGATCACGCCGGTGGAGGCGAGATACACATCATGAGGCCCGCATCCGACAGCCTTGCCGGCAATCGCAGCCGTCAATGCCGTGGCCTGCCGCCCGCTCTTGCCGGTGAAGGCATTGGCGTTGCCGGAATTGACCACCAGCGCCCGGGCCTGGCCGCGGGCCAGTTTGGCGCGGCACCACTCCACCGGCGCTGACGGGCACTTCGATTGAGTGAAGACGCCGGCGACTGCCGTTCCCTGGTCCATCACCGCCAGCAGCACGTCAGTACGGCCCTTGTAGCGGATCCCCGCGGCCGCCGTCGCGAGCCTCACCCCCGGGATCACGGGCATGGCGGGAACGTCGCTCGGGGCAAGCGGGGAGACGGCGGAGGACATCATTAATTTCCGATAATATTCATCATGGCCTGGCTTTTCCCGGCCATCCACGCCTTCGCCCTGCGCGAGACAGGTCAGACGCAGATGGCCGGGACATCCGCGCGAAGACCCGCTTCGCGCTTTAGCCCGGCCATGACGACGTTAAATACTATTGGCTTCGCTGCAGTGACAGCGAATTTTTCACTTCTTCGCCGGCGCGGCAGCGTCCGGCTTGGCGTCGCTCTTGGCCGCCGGCTCATTGGCTGGCTGGTCCATGCGCTCGACCTTGGCGGCTTCGCGCAGCTTCGCCACGTAATCGGCCTGCGCCTTGCGCGTCACATAGGTCTCGATCTGGCCTTTGACCTGGTCGAATTCCGGCGGCTTGCGGTTGCGCTTTTCCTCGACCTTGATGATGTGCCAGCCGAACTGCGACTTCACGGGGTCCGAGATCTTGCCAGGTTCGAGCGAGAAGGCCACGGCGGAGAACTCAGGCACCATCTGGTCCTTGGTAAAGAAGCCGAGATCGCCGCCATCAGAGGCGCCAGGATCCTTGGATTTCTTCTTGGCGAGTTCGGCGAAATCAGCCCCCTTCTTGAGCTCTTCCTCGATCGCCTTGGCCTCGTCCTCGGTCTCGACCAGGATATGCCGGGCATGGACTTCCTGCTCGCCTGTGATCTGCTTGGAAGCGTCCTCATAGACCTTCTTCATGGCCTCGTCGGTGGTCGCGGCCTTGCCTTCGCTCGCCAACAGGCTGTCCATCAGGAGCCGGCTGCGGGTGAAGGCCATCCGCTTCTTGAAGTCGTCGGAATTTTCAATTTTCTTGTCTTCGGCGGCCTTGGCGACGATCTTCATGTCGATCAGGAATGAAAGGACGTTGTCCTTCTTGGTGGCCGGATCCATCTGCGCCAGGCTCGGCCCGAGTTCCTCTTCGGCGAGGGCTACGTCGCTTTGACGGATTTCGGCGCCGTTAACCTTGGCGAGCACGGGGTTGGATTCTTCAGCGCGGAGCGGCTGGCCGGCCAACAGGGCCATGGCAATGAAGCCCGTGACGGCGGCGAGGCCAAGGCGCGGGCCGGTTTTCGTTACCGGGAACGAGGTGGTCATGGAAAATCCTTATCCAAGCTGGGGGGTGTTTGAGGGCGGCGGGACACTCGCCCAATCATGTCGCGTTGGCAACGCGAAAAGTCTGTCAAAATGATGAATTCCTTGAGCCCCGCTCGGCACCCTCGGCGCCGTTGACAAGGCTGCGGCCCAGCCATATCTGTCCCGGACCGGGGCCATGGTAATAGCGCGCATTTTGCGGCGTTTTTGGCCGTCAAACCCTGGATTGCTGAATTCCCACTCGTCTGGCGGATGCCCCCGAAACCGGGCCAGCGGGCCTTAACGCGTCACGATGAGTTGATAGGCAATTTGGATACCTCGTCATGGCTGCAACGCTTTATCGAGAGAACAGGAATTTGGCATGATCGGCGCGCTCGCCCGCAAGTTTTTCGGTTCCCCCAATGACCGGCGGATCAAGGGATATCAATCCCGGGTCGATGCCATCAATGCCCTGGAGCCGGAAATCGCGGCGCTGTCGGACGATGCTCTGAAGGCGCGCACCGAGGAATTCAGACAGCAGCTCGCCTCCGGCAAGACGCTGGACGACCTCCTGGTCCCAGCCTTCGCTACCGTGCGCGAGGCGGCCAAACGCACGCTGGGCCAGCGACATTTCGACGTCCAGTTGATCGGCGGCATGGTGCTGCACGAGGGCGACATCGCCGAAATGAAAACCGGCGAAGGCAAGACGCTGGTGGCGACGCTTGCGGTCTATCTCAACGCGCTGGCCAGCAAAGGCGTGCATGTCGTCACCGTCAACGACTATCTGGCCCGGCGCGACTCGGAGTGGATGGGCCAGATCTACCGCTTCCTCGGCCTCAGTGTCGGCGTCATCGTCCATGGGCTCGACGATGCCGAGCGCCAGCTGGCCTATGCGCGCGACATCACCTACGGCACCAACAACGAATACGGCTTCGATTACCTGCGCGATAACATGAAGTACCGGCTGGAGGACATGGTGCAGCGCGGCCACTTCTACGCCATCGTCGACGAAGTCGACTCGATCCTGATCGACGAAGCGCGGACGCCCCTAATCATCTCCGGCCCGCTCGACGACCGCTCCGAATTCTACAACACCATCGACACCTTCTTTCCCCAACTCGACAAGACCGATTACGAGGTCGACGAGAAGCAGCGCACGGTAACGCTGACCGAGGCCGGCATGGAAAAGATCGAGACCCTGCTGCGCGATGCCGGCCAGCTCAAGGGCGAGTCGCTATACGATGTCGAGAACGTCTCGGTCGTCCACCACATCAATCAGGCCTTGCGTGCCCACTCGCTGTTCACCCGCGACAAGGACTACATCGTCCGCGACAACGAGGTGATCATCATCGACGAGTTCACCGGCCGCATGATGCCCGGCCGCCGCTATTCCGAGGGCCTGCACCAGGCGCTGGAAGCCAAGGAACACGTCCAGGTGCAGCCGGAAAACCAGACGCTGGCCTCGATCACGTTCCAGAATTATTTCCGGATGTACGAGAAGCTCGCCGGCATGACCGGCACCGCCGCGACCGAAGCCGACGAACTGTTCGACATCTACAAGCTTGAGGTGGTGGAAATCCCGACCAATCTGCCGGTGGCCCGTCTCGACGAGGACGATGAGGTCTATCGCACCCAGACCGAGAAATACGCGGCGATCCTGGCTGAGGTGGAACGCGCCAATGCAAGGCTGCAGCCGGTCCTGGTCGGCACCGCCTCGATCGAAAAATCCGAAGTGTTGGCCGAATATCTGAAAAGCCACGGCTACAAGCAGATCGACTTCGGCAACGAGAAAGCCATGGAGAAGCTTTATGCCGCGGCCCGCGCCGGCAAGCCCGCCAAGCTGTTCGCGGTCTTGAACGCGCGCTTCCATGAGCAGGAAGCCTATATCGTGGCCGAAGCCGGCGTGCCTGGCGCGGTCACGATCGCGACCAACATGGCCGGTCGCGGCACCGACATCAAGCTCGGCGGCTCACTCGAAATGCGGATCCTGCACGAGACCGCCGGCATCACCGACGAGGCCGAGAAGGCCGCCAAGATCGAGCAGATCAAGGCCGACGTCGAACGTTTCCGCGAGATCGTGCTCAAGGCAGAAGACACCATCGAGATCGAGCCGGCGAAGGGATCAAAGCCGGCCAAGACCGCGACCCGGCCCGGTGGCCTCTACATCATCGGTTCCGAACGCCACGAATCGCGACGCATCGACAACCAGCTGCGCGGCCGCTCCGGACGCCAGGGCGACCCCGGACGCTCGAAATTCTTCCTGTCGCTGGAAGACGACCTGATGCGGATCTTCGGCTCCGATCGTCTCGACAGCATGCTGACCCGGCTCGGGCTGAAGGAAGGCGAGGCCATCATTCATCCCTGGATCAACAAGGCGCTGGAAAAGGCGCAGCAGAAGGTCGAGGCGCGCAACTTCGACATCCGCAAGAATCTGCTGAAATTCGACAACGTCCAGAATGACCAGCGCAAGGTGATCTTCGATCAGCGCGTCGATCTGATGAAGGACCAGAACGTGGCCGAGACGGTGGCCGACATGCGCCACGCCTTTGTCGAGGATGTCGTCACCAAGCACGTCCCCGAACACGCCTATGCCGAGCAGTGGGACACCGCCGGGCTGAAGGAAGAGCTGAAGCGGGTGCTCGATATCGAACTGCCGGTCGATCAATGGGCCAAGGAGGAGGGCATCGCCGACGAGGAGCTATTGTCGCGCATCGACACTCGCGTCGATGAGCACATGGCGGCCAAGGTGGCGCAGTGGGGCCCGGAGGTGATGCGCTACGTCGAGAAGACCATCCTGCTGCAGTCGCTGGACCATCTCTGGCGCGAGCATCTCATCATGCTCGATCATCTGCGCCAGGTGATCGGCCTGCGCGGTTACGGCCAGCGCGATCCCTTGCAGGAATACAAATCGGAGGCCTTCAGCCTGTTCGAGGCCATGATCGCGCATCTGCGCGAGGCCGTCACGGCGCAATTGATGCGGGTTGAGATCGTGCCGCCGGAAGAACCGGTGCCGGCACTGCCGGCCATGGAAGCCCATAAATTCGATCCGACCACCGGCGAGGATGAGCTTGCCTTCGCCAGCGCCTCGCTGGTGCCGTCGGCGACGCCTGGCCGCGACCCCAAAAACCCGTCAAGCTGGGGTAAGGTGGGCCGTAACGAGGATTGTCCCTGCGGCTCGGGCAAGAAGTACAAGCACTGCCACGGCAGGCATGCCTGAATTCGCCCGCTCCTCACAGAAGTAAGCGGCTTGCTACTTCACCGCTGAGAAGCGGCTCTCGAACGAATTGGCCTGCATGATCGGCGCCGCGCCGGCGACGACGCCACTCTTGTCGGCGGCAGCCGTGGCGGCAGGCGCGGCAGCTTCGGACGCGGCCGTTTCAGCCGGAGTGGTGACCGATGGAGCTGTGATCGACGGCTTCAAAGGCGGCCGCCGCTTGGCTTCGGCCTTCGGCTTTGCTGGCGCAGCCGGCGGCGGTGCACTAGCGGTCGCATCTGCCGTGCTGGATCCGACCAGGCCCACCTTGCGGGCGAGTAAGCTAAAGAACCCACCGCCGGATGAGTCATTCGAATCCGCGGAAGCGACCCTGGTCGTCGCGGCCTGGGCCGGTCCGATCGAAGCCGCCAACGGCTCCTCGGGGGACGTCACCGGCCCGTGCGGCGGATTGACCGTTTGCGGGATCGTACCGGGGACGCGGGGCAGCGTCAGAGACATACCATCGCCGCCGTCCGAAAGGCCGGTACTGCCGTCGGGAATTCGGGCGGCGAACACCCTGTTCATGCCTCCGTCGATGCCGGTATTGATCCTGGCAACCGGTGTTCCCTTCTCGATCAGTTTGGCGACTTCGACCTGATCCGCCTCCTGCTTTTCGCGTACGGCGTCCGCGACTTCGGTCGGTATCACATAAGCAGGGCATTTGGCCGACGCGTTGAACACCGGATCCTTCTTAGCGTCGGGGGCCTTGACCGCGTCGAAGACATATTTCTTCTCGCAGAAATCGACCTTTGGCTCCTGCCGCGTCACCTCGAAATGATCGTAGCCTTCCTTGATCATCTTCCAGAACGGCATGTTCGGATTGTTACGATGCTTCGCCATGTTCAGCGGCGTCATCCGGAACGGAAAAGCCTCGAACTGGAATGCGTGCTGGCCGCCAAAGAAGGATTCCCGTCCGAGGGAATAGATTTCCGCGATCTGCTCGTCGGTCATGGCGTAGCAGCCGCGCGACGAGCAGTCGCCATGCACCATCAGCTCCGAGCCGGTGTGTCCCAGCGCCTTGTCGTAAGCATTGGGGTAACCGGTATTGAATGAAAGATAGTAGGCCGACTGCGGATTCATCTGCCCCGGTGTGATCGAGTAGAAGCCTTCCGGGGCCTGGCGGTCGCCTTCGCGGACCTTGGGGCCGAGGTCGCCCGACCAGCGGCAGATCGGGTAGGTCTTCAGAAGCGCGAAGCGGCCGGAGCGATCCTGCTTCCAGACCTCAAGCTCCGCCTCCTGCTTGAACAGCCGAACCAGGATCGGCGACTGCAGGTCCATGTCCTTTTCGGCCATTTCGGCGACGAGTTTCGGCGACACCGGCTGGTTGGCCTTGGCATTGGTTGCCAGCGAAATTTCATCCGAATTGCAGCCAGCCAGCAGCAACCCGGCCGCGAGCACGACGGACGTGCCGAGCGCGCCGACCAGCGAGCGAACCATCAATGCCGAACTCCGCACCCCGATGGGCAAGCTTGCCACCCCAATCATAGCGTTCAAGCCCTGAAGCCACTGGCTAAAATTCTATCCTTTGGACCCCCCGGTCGCAAGCCGGCGGACGCAAGGGACGGGATTTCAACAGACATGGTCAATACATCCTAATCAAATACCAGCGTCGGGGCCTAATTGGGGCCAAACGGAACAATTTTGCGCCGGGATGTGGAGAAATATCCGGCCAAAAAGGCGCCCGTTTGCTCCAAAATGAAGGCTTCAGCCCAGTTTCCGGCCGATATCGAGGAATTTCTGGCGCCGCTGCTTGCGGACGGCGTCAGGATCGAGGTTGCGCAGTTCGTCCAGGGCCTGGGCGATGGCCTCGCCGGTAGTGGCGATCATGGCGTCGGCATCGCGATGCGCGCCGCCCGGTGGCTCTTTCAGAATGGCGTCGATCACGCCGAACCTCAGCATGTCCTGGGCGGTGATCTTCATGCTGGTGGCGGCTTCCTGGGCCTTGGTGCCGTCGCGCCACAGGATCGAGGATGCCGCCTCCGGCGAGATCACGCTGTAGATCGCGTGTTCGAACATCAGCACGCGGTTCGCCGTGGTGATCGCGATCGCGCCGCCCGACATGCCCTCACCGGTAATGATTGCGACATTGGGGACGCCGAGCGACAGGCAGGCATCGGTCGAGCGTGCGATCGCCTCGGCCTGTCCACGTTCTTCGGCACCGATGCCGGGATAGGCGCCGGCCGAATCGACGATCGACAGTACTGGGATGCCGAAGTGATCGGCCATTTCCATCAGCCTTACCGCCTTGCGATAGCCTTCGGGACGCGCCATTCCGAAATTGTGCTTGATACGGGATTCGGTCGTGGCGCCCTTTTCCTGGCCGATGACGCAGATGCTCTCGCCGCGGAAACGGCCGAACCCGCCCATCAGCGCTTCGTCCTCGCCGAACTTGCGGTCACCGGCCAGCGGCGTGAATTCGGTGATCAGGGCCTGGATGAAATCGGTGAAATGCGGCCGCTGTGGATGGCGCGCCACCAGGGTTTTCTGCCACGGCGTCAGGTTGGCGTAGAGATCGCTCAACGCCTGCGCGGCCTTGTCCTCGATCCTTGAAACCTCGTCGCCGATGTCGCTGCCGGAGGCCGCCAATGCGCGCAATTCGTCGACCTTGGCTTCGAGTTCGGCGACGGACTTTTCGAAATCGAGGTAGGAGCGCATGGGATCCGGCATCAATTAAATATAGGGACGAGGCGGCTGGAGCGCGAAGCGGATTTCGGGTCGTCAACAAAGAAAGCATGTTCAGTGGCTTAGCGCGCGTTCGGCCCAACTATGGACCCGATTTGCCGAACTCGCGCCGGTGGGGTTGCAGGCGGGAAAAGGCTCTTTCACGGCAGACGGCGTCGGAGTCAAGACAGGGGACAGAGTGTACCGCCATCGACATTGCCTATGGCTCCGCCAGCGGATGCAGGTCGCGCACCAGGCTCTTCAGCCGCTCCTCGACCACATGGGTATAGATCTGGGTGGTCGAGATGTCGGTGTGGCCGAGCAGCGTCTGCACGATGCGCAGGTCGGCGCCGTTGTGCAGCAGGTGGCTCGCAAAGGCATGGCGCAACACATGCGGGCTGACCAGCCGCGGCGAAAGGCCACTGAATGCCGCCAGCTCCTTAAGGTCACGCGCGAAATGCTGCCGCGTCAAATGTCCGCTTTCACCGAAGGAGGGGAACAGCCATTTCGAGGCGGCGTTGTTGTCGTTTTCTGATCTTGCCGCTGCCGTCGCAGCGAGGTAGTCGGCCATCGCCTGACGCGCGGGCTCGTTCAAGGGCACCAGCCGCTCCTTGCCGCCCTTACCGCGCACCACGATCATTCGGATGTCGCGCCGCGCCGCCGAGCGCGGCAGCGACACCAGTTCGGACACCCGAAGTCCGGTGGCATAGAGCACTTCAAGCAGACAATAGAGCCGCATCGCGCGAAGCCGCTGCGGCGCGGACGCTTCCGCGGCCTCGGTCAGGGCCTTGGCATGCGAAAGCAGACGATCGACGTCAGGCATCGACAGTACTTTCGGCAAGGGCCGTCCGCGCTTCGGCCCGGACAGGATCGCTGCCGGATCGTCGCTCCTGATCCGTTCATTGAGCAGGAAGCGGAACAGATGCCGGATCGCCGACAGCCGGCGCGCCACGCTCGACGACTTGAAGCCGCGGGCGTCGAGATCGGCGAGGTAGTCCCGCAGCGCCTGGGTTTGGGCTTTCGCAAAACTGCCGCCATCGTGCGCTAGAAATTGCGAAAGATCCGTCAAATCACTGCGATAGGCTTGCAGCGTGTTGTCGCCCGCACCCTGCTCCGCCGCCAGCATGTCGAGGAACAGATCGATCAGCTTGGCATCTGAGGGATTAGATCGCATCCGCCCACCCTAGCCTCTATTTCTTGAGGAACTTGTCAGGGGGTATGGTGACGCTCATTTCCCGCGGCTTTGGGTTAACGAAATTCGCCAGCGCGAAAATGACACCATAGACGATCCCGCAGATGATGGCCACGACGGTCAGAAAGCGGAACAGGCTGGGCATGCGGAGCCTTAAGGCGGCGATTAAAGCATTGAAATCATCGGGGATAGCCGGCTTTGACTTCCAACATGTTCGCCATTCCGTTGCAAGAGTCTCTGGCAACGGTATCGGCGGGGGTAGTATAGGTGACGCGGAACGCCGCACTTCGCGGCGGCTGAGCAGAGCCAGGATGCCTCAAACTGCCCCTTCCGCCGGTCCCGGCGCTTCCCAGGAGGCCGCTATCACGGCGGCGCTCGGAATTCGTTCGGTCGTGCTGGTCGGCATGATGGGCGCCGGCAAATCCACCATTGGGCGGCGGCTGGCGGCGCGGCTGCGGCGGCCGTTTGTCGACGCCGATGCAGAAATCGAGCTGGCGCATGCGGGCATGACGATCGCGGAGATCTTCGCCTCCTACGGCGAACCCTATTTCAGGGACGGTGAGGCGCGGGTGATCGCCCGGCTGCTCGACAGCGGCCCGGCCGTCATCGCCACCGGCGGCGGCGCCTTCATGCGCGAGGACACCCGTCAGCGCATCGTCGGCAAGGCCGTTTCGATCTGGCTCAAGGCCGATGCCGAAATCATCATGCGCCGGGTGAAGCGCCGGGCCGACCGGCCGCTGCTGCAGACCGCCGATCCCGCCGCCACCGTTGGACGTCTGCTCGAAGAGCGCGAGCCGATCTATCGACACGCCGATCTGACCATCCTGTCGCGCGAGGTGCCGCACGAAAAGATCGTCGACGAATGCATCGAGGGCCTGCACATCAGGCTGTGCGGCGAGGAATGAGCGCAACACCATGACCGCGCCGCTGAAGCATGGCGATCCCTTCATTGTCGATGTCGCGCTTTCCGAGCGCGCCTATGACATCGTGATCGGTCGCGACGTGCTGGGATCGCTCGGCCTGCGCATCGCCGCCTTGCGGCCGGGCGCGCGAACCGCTGTCGTCACCGATCGCACGGTCGCAAAAGTGTGGTTGGAAAAAACCGAGGCCGCGCTGTCGCAGGCCGGCATTGCCAGTTCGCGCATCGTGGTCGACGAAGGCGAAGGTTCCAAGACCTATGCCGGTCTCGAGCAGGTCTCTGAAGCGCTGATCTCGGCGAAGATCGAGCGCAACGACCTCGTGGTCGCGCTCGGCGGCGGCGTGGTCGGCGACCTCGCCGGATTTGCGGCCGCGATCCTGCGCCGCGGTGTCGATTTCGTGCAGGTGCCGACCTCGTTGTTGGCGCAGGTCGACTCCTCGGTCGGCGGCAAGACCGGCATCAATTCGCCGCAGGGAAAGAATCTGCTGGGCGCGTTTCACCAGCCCATCCTGGTGGTGGCGGACACCGCGGTGCTCGACACCCTGTCGCCGCGCCAGTTTCGGGCCGGCTATGCCGAAGTGGCCAAATATGGCGTGCTCGGCGACTCCGCGTTCTTTGCATGGCTCGAGGCCAATCACGCCGAGATCTTCGCCGGCGGCCCGGCCCGTGAACACGCGGTCGCAACCTGCTGCCGGACCAAGGCTGCGATCGTGGCGCGCGACGAGCGCGAAACCGGCGAACGCGCCCTGCTCAATCTCGGCCACACTTTCGGCCATGCGCTGGAGGCCGCGACCGGCTTTTCGGAGCGGCTGTTTCATGGCGAAGGCGTTGCCGTCGGCATGGTGCTGGCGGCGCAATTATCCGCCGAACTCGGCATGATGGCCGCGTCCGATGCCACACGAGTGCGGCATCATCTGGCCGAGGTCGGGCTGCCGACGCGCCTGCAGGAGATCGCGGGATTTGCCCAGGAGGGGCTGGCCGACGCCGATGCCCTGATGGCCTTGATGGCCCAGGACAAGAAAGTAAAGCGCGGCCGGCTCACCTTCATCCTGCTGCGGGCGGTCGGCCGTGCCGTGATCACTTCCGACGTCGAACCGGCGCTGGTTCGCGACTTCCTGAAAGCCAGGCTGGCGGAAAAGATTTAGGCCAATGACCCGCGAAGGCGCAGGGCGGTGTTCCCAGCTCGTGCGCCAGCATATAATGGAAAAGTGATCGTCACGTCATGGACTGGTTTGCCTTATCCATCGTCATCGCCTTTCTGCTGGTTTCCGCGTTCTTTGCCCTGAGCGAGACCGCGCTGACCGGCGCCTCGCGCGCAAGCATGCTGCGGCTGTCGAAGCAAGGCAATCGCGAGGCCGATGTCGTTTCCAGCCTGTTCGACATGCGCGAGCGGCTGATCGGCGCGCTGCTGCTTGGCAACAACATCGCCAATATCGGTGCTTCGGCACTGGCGACCGGGATCTTTACGGCGTGGTTCGGCGAAGTCGGCGTGCTCTATGCGACCGGCGTCATGACGGTGATGGTGGTGATTTTCGCCGAGGTGTTGCCGAAGACCATCGCCATCAACGCGCCGGACCGGGTGTCGCTCATGGTAGCGCGCCCGATGAAGCTGATGGTTTACCTGCTGGGGCCGCTGCTCACCGTGATCGAGGCGATCGTGCGCGCGCTGATGACGGCGCTTGGCATCAAGATCGGCGTCAACCAGCCGATCCTGTCGCCGACCGAGCGGCTGCGCGGCGCGGTCGACCTGTTGCATCACGAAGGCAAGGTCGAGAAGCAGGACCGCGACATGTTCGGCGGCTTGTTGGACCTGCGCGAGTTGCAGGTCTCTGACGTCATGGTCCATCGCACCGAGATGGTGATGATCAACGCCGATCTGCCACCGGAGGAACTGGTGCGCGAGGTGCTGGCGACCGAATACACCCGGATTCCGTTGTGGCGCGACAAGCCGGAAAATATCATCGGCGTGCTGCACGCCAAGGATCTCTTGCGCGCGATCCGCGCTGCCGAAGGCGACACCGCCAAGATCGATGTCTCAACCATCGCGCTGCCGCCCTGGTTCGTGCCGGAGATGCGCCCCGTTTCCGAACAGCTCAAGGCATTTCGCCGCCGCAAGACCCATTTCGCCCTCGTTGTCGATGAATACGGCGAAGTCGAAGGCATGGTGACGCTGGAAGACATTCTGGAAGAGATCGTCGGCGATATCTCCGACGAGCACGACGTGGTGGTGGCCGGCGTCCGCGCCCAGCCCGACGGTTCGGTGGTGGTCGACGGCTCGGTGCCGATCCGCGACCTCAACCGCGCCATGGACTGGCATCTTCCGGACGAAGAGGCGACCACGGTCGCTGGTCTGGTGATCCACGAGGCGCGCTCGATCCCGGAACGCGGCCAGAGCTTTACCTTTCACGGTTTCCGATTCCGCGTGCTCCGCCGGGAACGCAACCGGATCACCGCGCTGCGAATCACGGCGGTGCCGCGCGAGACCGAGGTCGAGGAGAAAAAGCCGAAACGCGCAGGGACGGCGTTCTAGGCGCACCCCCGACTTGTCGTTCTCCGCTCGCAAGATGCTGAAAGCCATCCCGGAACCTGGGCTTTGCGAAAAATCGGTATCGGCTGCCCGTCGGGTAAAGTTTCGGCTAACTTGCTTCCCCCGGCGCCTGCGCGTTGATCGCCAACGCATGTACGGAGCCGGCGAGTTCCGCGGCCAACACGGTATTGATCATGCGGTGGCGCTCGATCCGGCTCTTCCCCTGGAAGGCCGGCGACACGATATTAACCCTGAAATGCGTCTCGCCCCCCGGCGCATGGCCGGCATGGCCCTCGTGCAGATGCGATTCGTCCCTGACTTCGAGGCTTTGCGGCGCGAAAGCTTCACGCAACTTGTTTATGATAGCGTGCCTGGTGCTCATGGCGGGGCAATACGTCCATGGCCGCGTTTCGTCAATCGCCGATCGGAAGGAAGATATTCGCAATGTCAAGACTTGAAGCTTTTCGCATTGCGTTGTCATAGTCAGTCATGCCAATCGATTCATCCAAGTTCTTCGACTCCATCCGCATCAGGCCCAACAAGCTGAGTGCCAAGCAGCAGGCGCAGGCGCGTGAAGCATCCGCCATGTGCGAATGGCCGGACTGCAAGAACAAGGGGCCGCACCGCGCGCCCAAGGGTCGCGCCAACGACAAGGAATACTGGCACTTCTGTCTCAATCACGTCCGCGAGTACAACCAGTCCTATAACTTCTTCTCCGGCATGAACGCGGACGCGGTCGCGCGCTACCAGAAGGACGCGCTGACTGGCCATCGGCCGACCTGGAAGATGGGCGCCAACACCAGCGTCAAGAAGGGCAAGGGGGTGGAAGCGGATCTGGAAGGCGCCGCGGATCCCTTCAGCATGTTCTCCGAGCTCAACGGCCGCGGCCGCTGGCGGCCCGGCCCGGGCGCCGAGGCCAAGACCGAAACCCGCAAAGTATTCAACGCCGAACGCAAGGCGCTGCAGGTGATGGGATTGGGCACCGATGCGACCTTGGAGACCGTCAAGGCCAAGTACAAGGCGCTGGTCAAGCAACACCATCCCGATGCCAATGGCGGCGACCGTTCCACCGAGGACCGCCTGATCGAAATTATCAAGGCGTACAATTACCTCAAGACCGTGGTGCGTGGCGCAAGCTAGCCTACCGGTCGTCCCGGCTGACGCCGGGAACCGCCACCGCTTCATCTGAAATCTGCTCCACCGTCGGCTTGATCGCTAATCCGCCATGACGGCGCCGGATCGTCCAGGTCGCCAGCGCCACGAGCAGAGCGCCGCCGACCACCGCCAACATCCAGAGATGCTTGGCAATTCCCTGGTGGTGGGGAAGGTCGGCATAGCGGTGCAGCGCGGACACTGCCAGCACGCCGGGTAGCACATGGGCCGTCGCCCAGACCAGGATCGCCGCAAAGTTGACGGCGTAGAAGCGCAGCGGCGGCATTCCGAGGGCGCCCGCGGTGATCGGGACGAAGGCCCTGATCGGAGGCACAAAGCGAGCAAAGAACACTGCCAGCGCGCCCCAACGGTGAAAAAAGGCCTCGCTCTGCTCAATCACGCGCGGATACTTCGTCATCGGCCAGGAACTGAGAATTTCGCGCTGGGAACGATGGCCGATCCAGAATGCCGATCCATCGCCGAGCAACGCGCCGGAGACCGCGGCCAAAAGCACCCATTGCAGCTGAAGTTCGCCACCAGGCACCAGCGCGCTCAAGGCCAGGATAATGGTCGAACCGGGAATCACGGAGCCCACGACCGGAACGGCTTCCAGCAGCGCGGCTAGGAACAGCGTCAGATAGGCAAGCCAGGCATTTGCCGAGACGAATGCAATAAAGGGATCGATGTATGAACTCACAAATTTCCTACATTGGCGGTTGGAGCATTTTAAGCAAAAGTGGACACTGGCTTTCCCTAAAGCAAATGCGGCAATTAACGGACAACAGGAGCGTTCCCCGCGTCATCGGAAACGCTCCCGTCCGGCTCAGCCGCACAGACCTAACATAACTCGCAGCATGTGTGGCGGTTCAGACATTCTCGGGGCGGACCCGGAGCCGCCCGCGCGGCTCCCGATATAGCGACCGGAAAGCAATACTAGGGGCACCCCATCGCCGAATTGAGCGAACGGTGCGCCGGGATTCGCAGGGCAGCCTTCCAAAAACCGCTGATAATGCCTATCTGGATGATAGAACAACGGAACTTTGATTGGGCCGCGGGCTTCTGCCAGCCGATGCTCTCTGCTAGGTTTGTTCCAGCACCAGCCGCAGCCACGCCGCAAATTTCGGTTTCGGGAGCGCCCGGGACCTCGGAGGATTGATGACAACCGCCGCCATGACCAAAGTGCAAGAGTCTGCCGGGGCGCCCGCCGGTCTACCCGACATGAAGGTGTCGGTGCGGCAGGTATTTGGGATCGACAGCGATCTCGAAGTGCCGGCCTATTCCGAGGTCGACCCCCATGTACCGGATATCGATGCGGATTACCGCTTCGACCGTGCCACCACGCTCGCCATCCTCGCCGGCTTTGCCAAGAACCGTCGCGTGATGGTGACGGGTTATCATGGTACCGGCAAGTCCACCCACATCGAGCAGGTCGCGGCACGCCTGAACTGGCCCTGCGTCCGCGTCAATCTCGACAGCCACATCAGCCGCATCGATCTGGTGGGGAAGGATTCCATTGTGGTCCGGGACGGCAAGCAGGTCACCGAATTCCGCGACGGAATCCTGCCCTGGGCACTGCAGCACAATATCGCGCTGGTGTTCGACGAATACGATGCCGGGCGTCCCGACGTGATGTTCGTGATCCAGCGCGTGCTGGAGGTCTCCGGCCGCCTGACGCTGCTTGACCAGAACAAGGTGATCAAGCCGCACCCCGCATTCCGGCTGTTCTCAACCGCCAACACGGTCGGCCTGGGCGATACCTCCGGGCTCTATCACGGCACCCAGCAGATCAATCAGGGCCAGATGGACCGCTGGTCGATTGTCACCACGCTGAACTATCTCGCCCACGACGAGGAAGTCGAGATCGTGCTGGCGAAGGCGCAGCATTACCGCAACCAGCAGGGGCGCGATATCGTCAACAAGATGGTGCGGCTGGCCGATCTCACCCGCAATGCCTTTGCCAACGGCGATCTGTCGACCGTGATGAGCCCGCGCACGGTCATCACCTGGGCGGAGAATGCCGAGATTTTTTCCGACATCGGCTTTGCGTTCCGCGTCACCTTCCTCAATAAATGCGACGAACTGGAACGGCCGCTGGTGGCTGAATTCTATCAGCGCTGCTTCAACGCCGAACTTGCGGAATCCTCGGTGAACGTAGCCATGAGCTGACGCGATGCCGGCGATTTCCGTCGAGCGCACGATCGGAAAGACCAAGCGCGCAGTGCTCGGCGGGCTCGTTCGCTACAATGACCGAAAGATGGGGAAGCAGAAATATCGCCGCTTCGCCATCTCGCTGCGGGACGACGAGACGATCGTCGGCGGGATTGTCGGCGAGGTCTGGATGACCGTGCTGTTCATCCAGTTTTTCTGGATCGAGGAGCGGTTTCGCGGCAAGGGCCACGGCACGGCATTGATCGACAGGATCGAGCAGGAGGCCCGTCGGTTCGGCGCCGTACGATCCTATGTCGACACGATGAGCGTCCAGGCGCCAGCCTTTTATCGCACCTGCGGCTATGAAGCGTTCGGCACCATCGACGGCTATCCCGGCGGCGTGACGCGCCACTGGTTTACCAAGGCGCTGTAGGGACTGAGGTCAAGGACCTGGAATGACCACCAACACCAAATTCCGCACCGGATCGAAGGAAGCGCCAACCGAGCCGTTCAAGCGCGCGGTGACCGCCTGCCTCAAGGCGATCGCCAAGAAGCCGGAGCTTGAAGTGACCTTCGCCGCCGAGCGCCCTGGGCTGTCGCCGGGCAAGGCCCGGCTCCCGGAGCCGGCACGCAAGATGACAAGGCGCGACGCCGCGATCGTGCGCGGCCACGCCGATTCGATCGCGCTGAAGCTCGCCTGCCACGACCCGAAGGTGCACCGCAAGCTGATGCCCGGCAATCCGCAGGCGCGCGGCGTGTTCGAGGCGGTCGAGCAGGCGCGGGTGGAAGCCCTGGGGTCGCGGCGGATGGCTGGTGTTGCCAAGAACCTCACCGCCATGCTCGACGACCATTTTCATCGCGGCAAGTTCGACGAGATTACCGACCGCGCCGACGCGCCGTTGTCGGACGCGCTGGCGATGCTGGTGCGTGAGCGCCTGACCGGGTTGGCGCCGCCGGCCGCCGCCCGCAGGATGGTCGACCTGTGGCGTCCAGTGCTGGAAGACAAGATCGGCGCGCGGCTCGACCGCCTCGACCGAGTGGCCGAGGATCAGGCGAAATTCGGCGACGCGATCCATGATCTGTTGAGCGCGCTCGAACTCGGCGATGAGCGCAACGCAGAGGCCGACGAGGATGACAGCCAGGACGAGAACCGCGACGGCGAGAACGACCAGTCCGGCGCCGAAGGCTCCCCCGATGGCGACGCCGCGCAGGAAATGAGCGCCGATCAGGCGCAGGCCTCGACCGAAGAGATGTCGGAAAGTGCGATGGAAAGCGCCCAGGCGTCCACCAGCGACACCTTCGACGACGGCGAACTCGGCGATGACGAAACCCCGGGTGAAGCGACACGGCCGAATTCGCGCGGCGTCAACGAGCCGCGCGGTCCGGAATATCATGCCTTCGCGCCGAAATTCGACGAGGTGATCGCGGCCGAAGACCTCTGCGACCACGACGAACTGGAACGCCTGCGCAGCTATCTCGACAAGCAGTTGGCGCATCTGCAGGGCATCGTGGCGCGGCTCGCCAACCGGTTGCAACGCCGATTGATGGCGCAGCAGAACCGCGCCTGGGAGTTCGATCTCGAGGAGGGCATTCTCGACCCCGCCCGGCTGTCGCGCGTGGTGACCGATCCCTATCACCCGCTGTCGTTCATGCATGAGAAGGAAGCCACCTTCCGCGACACCGTGGTCACGCTGCTGTTGGACAATTCCGGCTCGATGCGCGGGCGCCCGATCACGGTGGCCGCGACCTGCGCCGACATCCTGGCGCGGACCCTGGAGCGCTGCGGCGTCAAGGTGGAAATTCTGGGCTTCACCACCCGGGCCTGGAAGGGCGGGCAATCGCGCGAGGCGTGGCTCGCCGCCGGCAAGCCGCCCAATCCCGGCCGCCTCAACGATCTCCGCCACATTATCTACAAATCCGCCGACGCGCCGTGGCGGCGCGCGCGCAAGAATCTCGGCTTGATGATGCGCGAGGGCCTTTTGAAGGAGAACATCGACGGCGAAGCGCTGGACTGGGCGCACAAGCGCCTGTTGGGGCGCGCCGAGCAACGCAAGATCCTGATGATGATTTCCGACGGCGCGCCGGTTGACGACTCGACCTTGTCGGTCAATCCCGGCAACTACCTGGAACGGCACTTGCGCTATGTCATCGAGGAAATCGAAACCCGCTCGCCGGTCGAGCTGATCGCGATCGGCATCGGCCACGACGTCACGCGCTACTATCGCCGCGCCGTCACCATCGTCGATGCCGAAGAACTCGGCGGCGCCATCACCGAGAAGCTGGCCGAACTGTTCAGCGAAACCAATGGCGCCCCGCCCACCAAGACCGGCCCGCGGCGCCGGCTGCACTCGTAGATACATACCGTGCGGTATGGGATGCCGCGAAAGGTTTGCCGCCGTCGCTTGCTGCGATCCGCCGCGGCCGGACTGATCACCGCCACCATGTCTGACGGCGCGCGGGCGCAATTCGTAGTCGAGCCGCCGCCCGCCCCGATCGGGCCGGACCAAGCGTCGGCCGCGGCCCCGGTCTCGATCGAGGTCATGGCCCGGCCGATTCCTTCATTCGATACCCGCGACCACGCGCGGCTGCGGTTCGGATCGCTGGAATTTCGCAGCGGGCTGGTGTTGACCTCTTCATTTCCCGATTTTGGCGGGCTGTCAGGATGGCGACTCGACGCCAAGGGCGAGCGTTTCATCTCCTGCAGCGACAAGGGCAACTGGTTCACAGGGCGCATCCTTTATCGCGGCCGGGAGATGACCGGGCTTGCCGACGTCGAGGCCGCACCGATGCTCGGTCCTGACGGCAGGCCGATCGCTGCGCGCGGCTGGTTCGATAGCGAATCGATCGCGCTCGATGGTCCGCTGGTCTATATCGGGCTCGAACGCGTCAACCAGGTGCTGCGTTTCGATTTCAGCAAGGGATTTACCCGCGCCCGCAGCGAGGTGTTCCCGATGCCGCCGGCGGTGCAGAAGCTGCCGTTCAACAAGGGTCTGGAAGCGCTGGTGTTCGTGCCGAAAGGTCTACCGCTTGCCGGCACGCTGATCGCGTTTTCCGAGCGCGGGCTCGATGCGGAGGGCAACCTGATCGCCTTTCTGGTCGGCGGTCCCACGCCCGGACAGTTCAGCGTTCGCCGCAGCGACAAGTTCGATATCAGCGACGCGGTGCTTTTAGCCTCGGGCGATCTCTTGGTGCTGGAGCGGAAGTTTTCGCTGGTCGATGGCGTCGGGATTCGGATCCGCCGCATCGCGCTGCCATCGCTGAAACCGGGCGCGATGGTCGACGGGCCAGCGATCTTCGAGGCCGATCTGGGCAAGGAGATCGACAACATGGAAGGCATCGACGCCCACGTCGCGCCGGAGGGTGACACCGTGCTGACGATGGTCTCGGACGACAATTTTTCGGTGCTCCAGCGCACCCTCCTGCTGCAATTCACGCTGCTGGAATGAACCGCTCTTTCGGCGCGAGTGGCGACCGTCCTCTCCCGGAATGCTTCTTGCAGCGCCCCACCACTATCTGAAACCAAAGCGGAGCAATCGATGCGCCCTTCCCTGAGAATCATGTGCGTTCTGGCAAGCCTGGTTGCTGCGACTGCCGCGCATGCGCAGAGCTGGCCATCGCGGCTGATCCGGGCGACCATCCCGTTCGGTGCCGGCAGCGCCACCGACGTTGTGCCGCGCCTGGTGTTCGACCGGCTCGCGGTCGAACTGGGCCAGTCGATCGTGGTCGAGAATCGACCTGGCGCCGGCGGCACGCTCGGCACCGCTGTGGTGGCCAAGGCCGCTCCCGATGGCTACAGCATTCTCGGCCATTCGTCGGCGCTGACGATCGCGCCGGCGATTTTCTCGCCGCTCCCCTATGACGTCACAAGGGATCTAGCGTCGGTGCTGATGATCGGATATTTGCCGAATGTGATGATCGTGCCGGTGTCGCGGCCATGGCAGACGGTGCAGGATTTCATCGCGGCAGCGAAGATGAAGGATGCCGTGATTTCCTACGGCTCGGTCGGTGTCGGCAGCGCGGTGCACATCGCCGCGGAAAAATTCCGCATCGCCGCGGGCTTCGAGGCGGCGCATGTGCCCTATCGCGGCGGCGCCGAGGTGATCGCCGACATCCTCGGCGGTCGCCTAGATTTCTATTTCTGTCCGCTGGCAACCGCCCTACCGCTGATCCGCGAGGGACGGGTGCGCGCATTGGTGGTGTCCTCCACAAAGCGCGTAGCCGAACTGCCCGACGTGCCGACGCCGATCGAGGCGGGCCTCATCAATGCCGATAGCCCGACCTGGATCGGCGTTTTCATGCCGGCGCAAACCCCTCGCGACATCATCGACAAATTTCACGCCGCCGGCGTCAAGGTGCTGACCGATCCGGCGACGCAAGAGAGCTTGCGCAAAATGGGGGTCGAGGCGGCGCCGATGTCGCCTGCGGAGATGGACGATCTTGTCAAGCGCGACATCGCCGCCAACGGCGCAGTGATCAGGGCCGCCGGAATCACGGCAAACTGAGCCGCAGTTGAGGAAGGCGGGCTGGCCCGCTAAATAGAGGCTGCCTAAGTTCCTCCCTCCGATCTGGACGTGCCCCATGAGCGCCCTGTTTTCTCCGATCCGCCTCCGCGGCCTTGAGTTGCAGAATCGGATCATGGTGGCGCCGATGTGCCAATATTCGGCCGAAAACGGCGAGGCCAATGACTGGCACTTCGTGCACATCAACACGCTCGCACTGTCGGGCGCGGCGATGTTCTGCATTGAAGCAACCCACGTCGAAGCCGTCGGCCGCATCACGCCGGGATGCCTGGGCTTATGGAACGACGCCACGGAAGCGGCGCTGAGGCGGATCTTGGCCGCGGTGCGCAAACAGTCGAAGACCAGGATCGCCATCCAGCTCGCCCATGCCGGCCGCAAGGGATCCAGCCACAAGCCATGGGACGGCGGCCAGCAGATCCCGTTGTCCGAAGGCGGCTGGCAGACCGAGGGACCTTCCGCCCTCCCGCACAAGGAAGGAGAACTGGCGCCGCTCGCGTTCGATCCGCTCGGCCTGGCACGGGTGCGCGAGGCCTTTGTGACGGCCGCCAGGCGAGCCGAGCGGCTCGGCATCGACGCCATCGAGCTGCATTGCGCGCACGGCTATCTCCTGCATCAGTTTCTGTCGCCGATTGCCAACAAGCGCACCGATCAGTATGGCGGCTCCTTGCACAATCGCTTGCGCTATCCGCTTGAAGTGTTCGACGCGGTGCGCGCGGTATTGCCGGCCGAGAAACCTGTTGGCGTCAAGGTCTCCGCGACCGACTGGGTCGAAGGCGGCTGGGACCTTGCGCAGACCATCGAGTTTGCCAAGGAGCTGAAGAAGCGCGGCGTCGACTGGATCGATGCCTCCTCCGGCGGGGTCTCGCCGCTGCAGAAGATTCCGCTCTCGCCGGGCTACCAGGTGCCGTTCGCGCAAGCCATCAAGGAGGCCACCGGGCTCACCACCATCGCGGTCGGCCTGATTACCCAAGCCCAACAGGCCGAAGAGATTGTCGCCTCCGGCAAGGCCGACATGGTGGCGCTGGCGCGGGGCATGCTCTACGACCCGCGCTGGGGCTGGCACGCCGCAGCCGAGCTCGGCGGCCAGGTCGAAGCCCCGCCGCAATATTGGCGCTCGCAGCCTTCGACGCAGAAGGCACTGTTTGGGAAGACCACGTTCGGGGCCAGGTAGTGGGGACAGCATCGGTGAGGCTCGTCGCCCATGGCTTCGCGCTCGCCCTTGCTGCGTTCTGTGCTCTGAAGAGTGGAGGGGTCATGGCCTTCGATATCGAGGCTCATCGCGGCGGACGCGCGCTTTATCCGGAAAATACCCTGCAGTCGTTTGCAAACGCACTGACGATGGGGGTCGACACGCTGGAATTGGATATCGGGGTCACTCGTGATGCCGCGATCGTGGTGTCCCATGAGCGTGGGCTGAACCCTGACCTCGCCCGCGGCGCCGATGGCGTCTATGTCGCGCCGCCGGGCATTCCCTTCGTCCGGTTGGGACTTGATGAGATCAAGACATATGACGTCGGTCAAATTCGTCCCGGCAGCGCCTATGCGGCGCAATTCCCGGACCAGCATGCAGTGCCGGGAACACCGATCCCGACGTTGAAGGAGGTCATCGATCTCGTGCGCAAATCCGGCGACCGCCATGTGCGCCTCAATATCGAAACCAAGATCGACCCCAACCATCCCGAGGAATCACCCGACCCGCAGCGCTTTGTGACGCTTCTGCTCGACCTGCTTCAGGCCGAGAATTTTGCAGACCGCGTCATGGTTCAGTCCTTCGACTGGCGGACGTTGCAACTGGTCCAGAAAATGGCGCCGGCGATCCCGACGGTTTATCTGACCTTGCAGAAGGGATCGGAGCCTACGGTCGTTCTGGACCGGGCTTCGGTGTGGACCGCCGGTTTCAATCCAGCCGATCACGACCATTCGCTTCCGCGCATGATAAAGGCGGCGGGCGGGGCGATCTGGTCGCCCTATTTCGGCGATGTCGATGCCGCCCTGATATCGGAAGCCCACCATCTGGGGCTCATGGTCGTGGTCTGGACCGTGAACAAGCCGGCCGACATTGCGCGCATGATCGACATCGGGGTGGACGGGATCATCTCGGACCATCCCGAGATTTTGCGCCAAGTTGCCGGCGATAAGGGTGTCGCCCTACCCGTGGGATCGCCGGTCAGTCCCTAGCGCTCGCTAACCTCTTTGGCCGCCGATCGGTCAACACCATGACCATGATGATGAACCGCATGTTTGGTCGGCGGCATTGCAATTTCCAACCCACACGCGCCGATCATGCCGCTGCACGTGCTATAGTCGGCTGCGCGCCCGCAGTGACGCGTCAAAAGATCAAAAACGACGAGAGGAAAACCCATGGAAATCGGCTATTTCACCATGCCCTCCCATCCGCCGGAGTGCGGGCTGAAGGAGGGACACGACTGGGACCTGCAGGTAATGCGCTGGCTCGATGAGCTCGGCTATCAGGAAGCCTGGGTCGGCGAGCATCACACCGCGCCCTGGGAGCCGCACCCCTCGCCCGATCTCTTGCTGGCGCAGGCCTTCCTGCAGACCAAGAATATCCGCCTCGGCCCCGGCGGCTTCCTGTTGCCCTATCACCATCCGGCCGAACTCGCCAACCGCGTCGCCATGCTCGACCATCTGTCCGGCGGCCGGCTCAATTTCGGTGTCGCGGCCTCCGGCCTGCCCAGCGACTGGGCGATGTTCAACGTCGACGGCATGCCCGGCCAGAATCGCGAGATGACCCGCGAGGCGCTGGAGATCATCCTGCGAATGTGGACCGAGGACGCGCCATGGACCCACCAGGGCAGATACTGGACCGTGACCAAGCCCGACACGATGTTTGATTTCCTGAAACCGCACATCAAGCCGCTGCAGACACCGCATCCGCCGATCGGCGTCGCCGGCCTGAGCAAGGGCTCCGACACCCTGAAGCTCGCCGGCGAACGCGGCTACATTCCGATGAGCCTCAACCTCAACCCGGCCTATGTCGGCAGCCACTGGGAATCGGTGGAGATCGGCGCCGCCCGGACCGGCCGCAAGCCGAACCGGAGCGACTGGCGGCTGGTGCGCGAGGTATTCGTTGCCGATACCGATGAGGAAGCCTGGAGACTATCGGCCGGCGACATGATGGGCCGCATGATGGGCGAATACTTTCTGCCGCTGCTCGGCCATTTCGGCTTCAAGGACTATCTCAAGCACGCCCCCGACGTGCCGGATTCAGACGTTACCGTCGACTATTGCGCCCGCCGCAACTGGATCGTCGGCTCGCCCGCGACCGTGACCGAGAAGATCGAGAAGATCTATCACGAGGTCGGAGGCTTCGGCACGCTCCTGGTGTTTGGCTTCGACTACAAGCACAATCCGCAAGCTTGGCACCGCTCGCTGAGCCTTTTGAAGAACGAAGTGATGCCACGGTTGGGTCATCTCAACGCGGATCTGGTCCGCGCGGCGTGAAGGAGCGAACCTCGCACGGCCGTGCCGCCGTGGTAGGGTGGGCAAAGCCAGCGGACCGCGCGAATGCGCGGTTCGATGGCGTGCCCACCATCTTTTCGCATCCAAAAATGGTGGGCACGGCGCAAAGGGCGCGCCTTTGCCCAGCCTGCGCGCTGACGGAGTCCGGGCGCCGACAAGCGGCAGACGTAAATACCGATCAGCCCTTTTTCCCCATCTGGGCCAGCGCGTTGATCGCCGCGACATAGCCGTAAGGTCCCAATCCACAGATCACCCCGGTCGCGGCGTGCGAAATCTTCGAATGCTGGTGATGCTCGTCGCGGGCATGGATGTTGGAGATGTGTACTTCCAGCACCGGGCCCTCGAAGGCCTTGATCGCGTCGAGGATCGCGATCGAGGTAAATGAATAGCCGGCCGGATTGATGATGATGGCGTCCGCGCTCTGCCGCGCCGACTGGATCAGGTCGACCAGTTCGCCTTCATGGTTGGATTGATGAAAGGTAATTGCCAACCCCAACGGCGCCGCCGCCTGTTCGCAGCTTTGCCTGATCTCCGCCAAGGTGGTGGTGCCATAGATATGCGGCTCCCGCACGCCCAGCAGGTTGAGGTTGGGACCGTTCAGGATCATCAGTCGCTTCATGGCGTGTCCTCCCCAAAGTACGCACCCTATCGCCCAGCAGGGCGCATGGGTGGTGGCCGATGACGGCTCATTCGGCCGACCATACGAATGAAGCGCTGCGCGTCCCCAAAATAAAAAGCCGAGTCTTTACGACCCGGCCATTAACAGTCCCAGCACCCAACCCGCTTGGCCAAGTCTCACCCCGCCTTCGCCACCGGCTCGGCTGCCGCCTTCTTCTTCTCGATCTGGCGCTTCAGCTCCAGCGCCCGCGGCGACAAAACCGTCGCCTTGGCCTTGATCAGAAACGCATCGAGGCCGCCATTATGGTCGACGCTCTTGATGGCGTTGGTGGAGACGCGCAGCCGCACATTGCGGCCGAGCGCGTCCGAGATAAAGGTGACGTTGCACAGGTTCGGCAGGAACCGGCGCTTGGTCTTGATGTTGGAATGGCTCACCTTGTGGCCGACTTGCGGGCCCTTGGCCGTCAGTTCGCAACGCCGTGACATCTTGATAAATCCTCTGCCATCCCCGTACCGCGCGAGAGCGCAGCGCAGGGGTTGAAAACCCGTCCATTTCAGGAACCGCGGACGTATAGGGGCCGCGCGGCAAGGCGTCAAGGTTTTGCGGTCCTCCGGAACCGTCCGTTTGCGGCATTGGCAGCAAAAATGCTGGAAATGGCGGTTCCAGCCCCGACCACTGGCCATCATATAATCGGCGCATTCACCGCCGACATGAACTGGCAGCGCTTGCCACCCGTGGTTTAGCCCGGATCTTGTCTGAAATGATGCGTCAAACCGTTTGTTTGCCGAATTTTTTTGCTTACATGACCCCCGACAAGCGCCCCACACTCATGACCCAGGACCGCCGTTCCGTGATCCCGCTCCGCATGATGATGCCCCGGCCGGCAAAAGTCGCGCGGCGGTTACCGCTGGGTCTGTGCGCCGGCGTCTTGCTGCTGCTGGTGCCGCTGTCAGCCGCTACCGCCCAGGGCCGGCTGGATGCACAGTATGAGGCGACGCTGGCCGGTATTCCCGTGGGCAAGGGCTCTTGGACCATTGAGATATCGGATGACCAGTTTTCAGCTGCCGCCACCGGCGGCACCGCCGGACTGATGAAGGCATTCTCCGGGGGGACCGGAACCGGCGCCTCCCAGGGCCGTGTCGTCAACGGCGCGCTGGTGGCAACCAACTATTCCGCGTCCACTACGACCGCCAAAAAGAGCGAAGCAATCCACATTTCGCTCCTCAACGGCAATGTGAAGGAATTCGGCATCGTGCCGGAGCCGCCGGTCGATCCGAACCGGATCCCCTTGACCGATGCGCACCGACACGGCGTCTACGATCCGATGACGGGGTCGATGCTGCATGTCCCCGGCACCTCGGATCCGCTCACCCCCGATGCCTGCCGTACCGGCGCTGCGATCTTCGATGGCCGCATGCGCTATGATCTCAAGCTCGACTTCAAGCGCATGGAAACCGTCAAGGCCGAGAAGGGCTATTATGGTCCGGTAGTGGTGTGCGCGATCTATTTTTCGCCGGTCGCGGGCTATATCCCCGACCGTCCCGTGATCAAATATCTTGCCGCGCAGCGCAACATCGAGATCGCCTTCGCCCCGGTCGCCGGCACCCGCATCCTGGTGCCGTTCCGGATGGTGATCCCAACCCCGATTGGCACCGCCATGCTGGAGGCCACCCAGTTCATCACCCAAGCCACCCCGCCGCGGGTCGCCAAGACGCAATGACCGGCTGCCCTCGGTCTGTCATCGGCAGTCGCCGGCAGACCACGCCTTTAATCATAATGATCATGCCGGCGGAGAAAACCGCGGAATCCTGTTGACTCTTGGCGCGATGGTTCGACACCTGCGGTTAAGGATTGCGCACCTTGACGTGGGCCTCGCCGAGCCTCACCAGGCTTGATCTAGTGCCGCTACGAGGTGCCGACGCGAGATGTTGCGGTGAACGAAAGCGGAGAGCATAGGAGTCAGCGATTCGGGCGCGATTCGTTCCGGACTCGTTCCAGAACTTAAGCCGCGACCTCGATGGCGTCGCATTGTGAAACACATTAAACGCAGCCCGACGCAGAAACACTTGGTAACATGGCCTTCCCGTCCTCACCGTCCATCCTGACCAACGGACGGGCCCCCGGCGCCGGCGTCACCGCGGTGCTCGGCCCTACCAACACCGGCAAGACCCATCTTGCCATCGAGCGGATGCTCGCCCACTCCTCAGGCCTGATCGGGCTGCCGCTGCGGCTGTTGGCGCGCGAGGTCTACAACAAGATCGCCGACCGCGCCGGGGTGGATTCGGTCGCGCTCATCACCGGCGAAGAAAAAATAAAGCCGCCGAAACCGCGGTTCTGGGTTTCCACCGTCGAGGCCATGCCGAGGGATCTCGACGTATCGTTTCTCGCGGTCGACGAAATCCAGATCGCAGCCGATCTGGAACGCGGGCACGTTTTCACCGATCGCATCCTGCATCGCCGCGGTCGCGACGAGACGCTGCTGCTCGGCGCCGCCACGATGCGCCCGATCATCGAGCGGCTGTTGCCCGGCGCCAGCATCGTCACCCGGCCGCGGCTGTCGCATCTGGAATTCGCCGGCGACCGCAAGATCACGCGACAACCCCGGCGTACCGCGATCGTGGCGTTTTCGGCCGACGAGGTGTATGCGATCGCCGAATTGATCCGGCGCCAGCATGGCGGCGCCGCGGTCGTGCTGGGGTCGTTGTCGCCGCGCACCCGCAATGCGCAGGTCGCGATGTTCCAGTCCGGCGACGTCGACTATCTGGTGGCCACCGACGCGGTCGGCATGGGGCTCAATCTCGACGTCGATCACGTCGCGTTCGCTTCCGACCGCAAATATGACGGCTATCAGTTCCGTCGGCTGAACCCATCCGAATTCGCCCAGATCGCCGGCCGGGCTGGCCGGGCCACCCGTGATGGCACCTTTGGCACCACGGGCCGCTGCGCGCCGTTCGAGCCGGAGCTGGTGAACGCTTTGCAGAATCACACCTTCGACAGTGTGAAAGTTCTGCAATGGCGCAATTCGAAGCTGGATTTTTCTTCGCTCGGGGCCCTGCAGGTGTCGCTGGCGCTGCCGCCGTCGCACGACGCCCTGACCCGCGCACCGATCGCCGAAGATCTGCGCGTGCTCGACCATGCCGCGCGCGACGCCGATGTGCGCGAGATGGCGCACGGCGCCGAGGCGGTGGAGCGGTTGTGGGATGCATGCCAGATTCCAGATTACCGCAAGATCGCACCGGCGGCCCACGCCGAACTGGTGACGACCTTGTTCGGTTTTCTGATGCAAAAGGGCCGAATTCCCGACTCATGGTTCGGCGCCCAGGTCGATCAGGCCGACCGCACCGATGGCGATATCGACACGTTGTCGGGCCGGATCGCGCATATCCGTACCTGGACCTTCATGGCCAACCGCCCGGACTGGCTGGCCGATCCCGAACATTGGCAGGGGATCACGCGTGAAGTCGAAAATAAATTGTCCGATGCGCTGCATCTTCGGCTCACCGAGCGTTTCGTCGACCGCCGTACCAGTGTATTGATGCGCCGCCTGCGGGAAAACACGATGTTGAATACGGAAATCGGCAAGACCGGCGAAGTCATCGTAGAAGGCCATGTGATCGGCCGCCTTGACGGATTCACCTTCGCGCCCGACGCCGCCGAGGCCGGCTCCGACGCCAAGGCCTTGCAGGCGACGGCGCAAAAGGCGCTGGCCGGAGAGATCGATGCGCGCGCCGAGAAATTGGCGGCGGCGCGCGACGATCAATTTGTTCTGACCTCGGACGGCACCATCCGCTGGACCGGTGATGCGGTGGCGCGGCTGATGGCGGCAGACGATGCGCTGCATCCGCGGATCCGCATCATCGCCGACGAACGGTTGACGGGCGCGCCGCGCGAGAGCGTGCAGACCCGGCTGGATCTTTGGCTGAAGACTCATATCGAGAAGCTGTTGGGACCGCTGTTCGATCTCGCCAAGGCGGAGGACGTCACCGGAATAGCCCGCGGCATCGCCTTTCAACTGATCGAAGCCTTAGGCGTGCTGGAGCGCTCGAAGATCGCTACCGAGATGAAGGATCTGGACCAGCCGTCGCGTGCCTCCTTGCGCAAATACGGCATTCGCTTCGGCGCCTATCATATCTATTTGCCGGCACTGCTGAAGCCGGCGGCCCGGGCGCTGGCGTCGCTATTGTGGGCGCTGAAAAAGGATGGTGTCGACATGTCGGCGCTTTCGGGGGCGCAGCATCTCGCGGGAAGCGGCCGCACCTCTTTCCCTGTCGACAAGGCGCTCGACCGCGATGCCTACCGCGTGCTCGGCTACCGGCAGTGCGGCGAGCGAGCGGTGCGGGTCGATATTCTGGAACGCCTCGCAGATCTGATTCGCCCGGCGCTCTCCTGGCGCGACACCTCGCCGGGAGAAAAGCCAGCCGGCGCTTTCGATGGCCGCAGCTTTGTCGTGACCCAGGCGATGACCTCCCTCACGGGCTCGGCGGGCGAGGATTTTGCATCGATCCTGCGCGCACTCGGCTATCGCAGTGAGCGTCGCCCAGCGCCGCCGCCCAAGCCCGCGACAGCAGTAATCGAGGAAGGTGGCACCAAAGCACCCGCGGACGCCGTGCCGGAGCAAGCCTCTGAAGAGACTGTGCCAGCGGCGCCGGAAGCCACTGCGGAACCCACCGATGCCGGTACTTCGGCCGCGGCCGAAGAGGCTCCGGCCGCGGCTGTCAGCGGTGGGCCCGTTGATGGTGCTGCGCCGACCGATGATCAGGGCCCGGCAGTTGCCGAGCCGGCCGCGGTCCTCCAAGGTCCGGCCGAGGTGATGCCGGATCCGGGGGCTTCGATCACGCCGGAAATACCGGACGCCGCACCCGCTGAGGCCGCAACGGCGACGGCGGATGAGATCAGCGCGGACGCAGCGACCGCCCCGATGCCATCGGCATCAGAGGCGATCGCGGAGCCGGAAATGGTCGAGGTATGGCGGCCCGGCGGCCGTTCAGAAGACCGTCGTCCGCGTCAAGATCGCAACCGTCATCGCCATCAAGAGCGCCCCCAGCAGCAGACTGCGCCAGCCGCATCCGCCAATGATGCCGGCGACGCGAGCAAGGGAGAGCGACACCGGCGCGGGCGGCGTGACCACCACCGCGATTTCCACAAGCCGCGCAGCGACACGCCGGTCGAAGCCGCAGCTCCAGCCACCGACGGCGGGCCGGCTCTCGAACCGCAGGCGGAAAAGGTGCTGCAGCCGCATGAGCGCTTTCAGGGCAAGGCCAGGGACAGAGGCCGTGAAGACGGTCCGCCAAAGGGCAAGTTCGGTGGAAACCGCGACAAGGGCAGCCGCGACAAGGGCGGCGGCCGTGACAAACGCCCCGATAGCGGTCCCTCGCACCGGCAGTTTGCAACCAGCGCCAGCCCCCGCGACCGCGATCGGCCGGCCGACCCCAATTCGCCATTTGCCAAACTGGCGGCGCTGAGGGAGCAACTCACCGCCAATCGCAAGGACCGCTAACGCGTTTTCCCGAAGTCCCGAAGTGGTGTTGCTTGGAGCGACAGCGTCTCGACAAATGGCTGTGGCACGCGCGGGTGGTGAGGGCCCGCACCAGCGCTGCCGCATTGGTCGAAGCCGGTCATGTCCGGATCAACGGCGTGCGGGAGCGGGCGCCGGGCCATGCCGTGAAAACTGGCGACGTGCTGACGATCGGCCTCGACCGCTGCGTGCGAATTCTCCGGATTGTCGGATTTGCAGAGCGGCGAGGTGACGCATCAGCGGCGCGCGTGCTGTACGATGATTTGCAGGAACGGCAGGAGTAATCCCGATGAGGCCATCTTGCCATCAACGCCGGGCACAGGATCGGCTCCCCGTGGGCGCCCTGCTTCGCTTGCAGCTGACGGGTTCCTGCGCTACGCCAACTGATCAAAATTGACCCCTCTCGGAGCCTTGGATGACTTACGTCGTCACTGAAGCATGTATTAAGTGCAAATATACCGATTGCGTTGAGGTCTGCCCCGTGGATTGCTTCTACGAGGGTGAAAATATGCTGGTCATTCATCCCGACGAATGCATCGACTGCGGCGTCTGTGAGCCCGAATGTCCCGCCGATGCCATCAAGCCGGATACCGAGCCCGGTCTGGAAAAATGGCTGGAGGTAAATACCGAATATGCCAAGTCTTGGCCGAATATTACCCAAAAGAAGGAATCCCCGGCCGACGCCAAGGATTACGAGGGTATGGAAGGCAAGTTTGAGAAATATTTTTCTACGGCGCCGGGTACGGGAGACTGATCGAATCGGATCCGATTTAACCCTAATGCCGAGGATATGACCAAAACCGCCCCCTGCCGCCCAGGATCGGGCGTAAATCATTGATTTTCGCGGAAAATGTGATATATTGAGCACATTCTGAGCTGAACCCGTCAGCCGCGGTTATGGCCCCTATGGGTTCCCACGAAAATCATCTAACAGGGGCGTGGCAGTTCCGCGCGCAGGCTGTGTCACAGAAATCGCGTAAAAAGAGTAATTCCAAGTCATCCAAGAAAGTCGCTGCGGCCGGCCGTAGCGCAACCAAGAACCTTGCCCGGGCCTCCCACAAGGAAACCCGGACTGCCGCGAGGGCCCCGGTTAACAAATCCTCAAAGAACAAAAGAAGCGCAATGCCAAACAAGACTGCAAAAACTGTCGCGAAAGCGACCGGTTCGAAGGTAAATGCTTCGAAGGTCGCCGCTCCCAAGACGGCGGTGAAAGTCGCCGTCAAGCCGATCGCGACCAAGCCGGTCGCCGCCGGCAAACCAGTCGCCAAGCCCGCGGCTGTTGCGCCACGTATCGAGGAGCCGAAGAAGGTTTTAACCCAGCGTCAAGGCTTCAAGACCAACGAATTCGTGGTTTATCCCGCTCACGGCGTCGGCCAGATTCTGGCGATCGAGGAGCAGGAGATCGCGGGCGCCAAGCTTGAGCTGTTCGTCATCAGCTTCATGAAGGACAAGATGACGCTGCGGGTGCCGACCGCGAAGGTCGCCAATGTGGGCATGCGCAAGCTTTCGGATCCTACCTTGGTCAAGCGCGCGCTGGATACTCTGAAGGGCCGCGCCCGCGTCAAGCGGACGATGTGGTCGCGCCGGGCCCAGGAATATGAGGCCAAGATCAATTCCGGCGATATCGTCGCGATCGCCGAAGTGGTGCGCGATCTCTATCGATCGGAATCGCAGCCGGAGCAGTCCTATAGCGAGCGCCAGCTCTATGAAGCTGCGCTTGACCGGCTGTCGCGGGAAATCGCGGTGGTGCAACACGTCACCGAAACCGAGGCGGTCAAGGAGATCGAAGGTCAGCTCGCCAAGAGCCCGCGCCGAGGCACCAAAGCCGAGGCGGAAGTCGAGGTCGAGGGTGAAGCCGAAGGCGATGCTGATGGCAATGTCGATGATGCCGCGGTGGCGGACGAAGCCGCGTAAGCCGCGCCTCGCAGAAGTCGGAATCAAGAGATCAAGAGCCCGGCCGAGAAGCCGGGCTTTTTGTTGGGGTTCACCCCGCGAATTCAAACGACGGCGGTTGAAGTTATTGGCGTGACCAGGAACGGGCTCGTTCAATCCACCACGATCTTGACGAGATCCCGCACCTTGACCTGGGCGTGAGCGTCGAGGCCGTTGAGGATGCGAAAGCGTTCCATCGGGTGGTCGACACCGGCCATGCGGTGTGACAGCGATTCAACGGTATCGCCCGGTTGTACGGTAATGACCTTGATCCGCAGCGGGCGGGCGTCCTGAATTTCATCGAGCGTCAGCCTGCGGAACGAGTTGACGGTTTCGCGCGCATTGCGCTCGCTTTCGGTGGTCCGCTGCCGGGCGGCAAAAATGAAGCGGTAGACGTCGCTGCCGACGCGCAACGCGTAGACCCGGAATTGCCACTGATCGCCGCTGGCATTGGCCGAAGCCGCCGGGAAGCCATTGATCACCACATCCTCGGTGGAGGCCTTGTCGACATTCTCCATCCAGCCCGAATTGAGGTAGTCGCCGAGCGACTGTTCCGCCGGAACCCGGACGACATCGAAGCGCATGGCCTGCGTGCCGCCTTCGCGGACCCCGATCACGGCCTGCGCCGTATTATCCAGCGTGAAGTTGTCAGGCGCGGTGAAGGTGAAGCCGAGCTTGGGATGCAGGAAGCGCTGGCCCCGGACGAAGCCTTCACTCGGATCCTCGCCATAGACGATGTTGTCGATGGCGTTGAGATAGCTTTCGCGATCGCGTTCGCCAGTTTCCGGTGACGAATATTGCCGCGCAATTGCCTGCGCGTTCTGCACCCGCTCCGGCGTCGCGGGATGCGACGACAGGAAATCCTGGGCGCGCGGATCCAGCGCAACCTTGCCGACCTTCAATTCGGCATTGCGCTCCATCGACGTCAGGAAACGTGCCGCGCCGTAGGGATCGAAATGCGCGTGCGCCGAAATGCCGACGCCGATGCCGTCGGCCTCGAACTCCTGGGCGCGCGAAAAGCTCGCCAGCGTCAGTTTGGTTTTCGCCAGCGCCAGCGCGGTGAGATCCGGATCGTTGCTCATGTCGGTGACGACGCGGGTGACGACCGCCGCCTGGCGCGCCTGATCCTCGCGGATCGCCGCGTGCTTGGCCAGCACATGCGCCATCTCGTGAGACAGCACGGACGACAGTTCCGATGTATCGCTGGCCAGCGCGATCAGGCCGCGCGTCACGTAGAGCTGGCCGGTCGGCAGCGCGAACGCGTTGACCGCGCCTGAATTGAGGATCGTCACCTTGTAAGCCTGATCGGGCCGATCGGACGCCGCCACCAACCGGTCGACCGTCTTGCCGATCAGGGCTTCCAGCCGGGGATCGTCATAGGCCCCACCATAGGTAGCCAAAATGCGCTCATGCTCGCGATCGGCAGCCGGGGATTGAGCAACGGTGCGGTTGGGTTTGGCAGGGGTTTCGACCCGCGCCGTGCTCTGAAATCGATTGATATCGGCGCAGGCGCCGAGGGCGAAAGCGGCGCACAGCAACGCGGTCACGGCCCGAAGGCGGCGGCCCGTCCCTGTCTCGCGTCGTCCCACAGAATCCCCCACGGCGGCTACTCGCACCTGGTTTCGTAAGCTAATTCCCGCCCAGCAGTTCGATCTGCCCCACCCGGAGCAGTTCGATTCGCGGCCCGCCATGCGCCTCGACCCAACCGCGCACACGAATCTGTCTATTCTCAAGTGACTTAACGACAATTCCGGCAGTCTCGAAGGCCGGCAGCGCCCGCTTCGAAATAGTCGCCGCGAAGCCGCGTGTCCAGTTCCGCCCGAAATTCAGGTAAGTCGTCGTCCCGGCCTGCCGGACCGACAAAACCTTCCCCTCCACCAGCGTAAACTGCCCGACCCCGGCCAAGATATCGCCGGGACTTTCCGCGTTTTTTATGGCGGCGGGATCAGCCCAAATGCCTCGTTTTGAGCGGCGCGCGGCAGCTTCCGCGGCAGTCAGCGCCAGCGCACAATCCTTGTTGGTCACGTTGCCGGACACCAGTGCCTCACCCTGCGCCAGCAGCAGGCTCTGCACCGAATCATCGGCCGACTCCATGAATACGAAGGCCGGCTGACGGCCATAGCGGTCTGGCATATCGTCTTCGCCTGACAATCTCACATTGTGTCCGCTAACGAGCGTCGACAACGCCGATCCGCGATCGGCGCTTCCGGCAGCAACCGGCTCGATGCCGGCGAGGCGAACTTCGCGGCCGTCGTCGAGGCGAAAGCTGCGGGCGTCGATCACGCTGGCGGCGCGCCCCTCCCCCTGAGGCTCGAACCAGCATCCTGCCGCGTCAGCCGAATCTGCCATGGCGACGACCAAAAGCCCCCCGAACAGGATCGCGGCGCAGCGCAGGCATTGCAAACTGATCGAGACTTGCGGGAACATGGCAACATGTTCTCACGAACTGCCCGTTCCACTGAGCGGAAATAATGGGCAAGGGCACGCTTTCGGCGCGGCTTGCCGCTGCGCATCCGTTACGGCATGATCGCATCAAATTGAGAATAACGGCCGCACAGCACCGCGGTCGCAGGGAGGCTTTCCATGAAACCGATGCAACGCGTTCTTGCCGGCGTTCTCGCCACGGCGCTGGCAGCGGGCGCCACTACCGTGGCGATCGGCCAGGACAAGCCTCCTCTGAAACTCGGCGGCATCCTCGATATGTCCGGTCTCTACGCCGACATTACCGGGCCTGGCAGCGAAACCGCCGCGAAGATGGCGGCGGAGGATTTCGGCGGCGAGGTACTTGGCCGAAAGATCGAGATACTTGCGGCGGATCATCTGAACAAGGCGGATCTTGCCGCCAACATCGCCCGCGACATGATCGATAATCAAGGCGTCGAGATGATCTATGACGTGGCGGCATCCGCCACCGCGCTGGCGGCGGGCGAGATCGCGAAAGCGCGCAACAAGATCGTGATCTTCAACGGTCCCGGATCGATCCGTCTGACCAACGAGGCCTGCGGTCCCACCACCGTGCATTACGTCTTCGATACCTACGCCCAGGCCAACGTCACCGGGCTCGCTGCCGTCAAACAGGGTCTCGATACCTGGTTTTTCCTCACCGCCGATTATGCCTTCGGGCAGGACCTCGAGAAGGACACCACCCATGTGGTCCAGAACAACGGCGGCAAGGTGCTTGGCAGCGTCCGGCACCCGCTCAACACCTCGGATTTCTCGTCCTATCTGCTGCAGGCGCAAAGTTCGAAAGCCAAGGTGATCGGGCTCGCCAATGCCGGCGGCGACACCATCAACGCGATCAAGCAGGCGGCCGAATTCGGCGTGATGAAGGGTGGCCAGAAGCTGTCGCCGCTGCTCGCTTTCGTCACCGATATCGACAGCGTCGGGCTCGAGACCGCGCAGGGATTGCTGCTCTCCGAAGCCTTCTATTGGGATCTCAACGACGACACCCGCGCCTTCTCCAAGCGCTTCATGGCGCGCACGAAGCGCGTGCCGACCGCGGCGCAGGCCGGCGTCTACTCGTCGGTGCTGCATTACCTCAAAGCCGTGAAAGCCGCCGGAACCACCGACTCGGCCGCCGTCATGAAGATCATGAAGGCCACGCCCATCGACGACATGTTCGCGAAAAACGGCAGGATCCGCGAGGACGGCCGCATGGTGCACGACATGTATCTGTTCGAGGTCAAGAAGCCGTCGGAATCGAAAGGCCGCTGGGACGATTATAAGTTGTTGGCGACCATTCCCGGCGATCAGGCCTTCCAGTCGCTCGAACTGTCGCGCTGCCCGCTGGTGAAGAAGTAGCACAAATGAATGACACGGTTCTGCAACAACTTGATTCCGGCCTGCTCACGATCACGATGAACCGGCCCGATCGGCGCAACGCCCTCAATCCGGAGATGACCCGGGGTCTGGTCGAGGCGGCGCGTCGCGCGGCGGAGGACCATGAGGTCCGCGCCGTCCTGCTCAAGGGGGCGGGCGGCACGTTCTGCGTCGGCGGCGACGTCAAATCGATGGCAGAGGGTCGCGCGCCGCTGCCGTTCGAGACCAGACTTTCGAATCTTCGGCGCGGCATGGAGGTCTCGCGCATCCTGCATGAGATGCCCAAGCCCGTGGTGGCTCAGCTCGACGGCGCCGCCGCCGGCGCCGGTCTTTCGATCGCGCTGGCCTGCGATCTCCGCGTCGCCGGGGCATCGGTCAAGATCACCACCGCCTTTGCCAAGGTCGGCCTGTCCGGCGATTATGGCGGCACCTATTTCCTGACCCATCTGCTCGGCAGCGCCCGGGCGCGCGAGCTCTATCTGACCTCGCCGGTGCTGTCGGCGCAGGAAGCCTACGCGCTCGGCATGGTAACGCGCGTGGTTCCCGACGCCGAGCTCGAAGCCGGCGCGCGTGAACTGGCGCTGTCGCTGGCCCATGGACCGTCGGTGACGCTCGGATATATCAAACGCAACATCAACAACGCCGAGCATCTCTCGCTGGAAGCCTGTTTCGACGCCGAGGCGATCCATCATTGCCGCTCCGGCGAAACCGCCGACCATCAGGAAGCTGCGAAAGCGTTCGTCGAAAAGCGCAAACCCTCGTTCTCAGGTCGTTGAAATGAGCGGGGCGGCTCTGACGGCCCACTACCTGAGGCTGCGACAGATCTGCCTGGTGGCGCACCATCTCCAACCCGTGGTCGGCGATATCGCCGCCATCATGGGACTGAACGTCTGCTATCGTGACGGCAACGTCGCCAAATATGGCCTCGAGAACGCGCTGCTGCCGGTCGATACCATCCTCTTGGAAGTGGTGGCACCGTTTCAGCCCAATACCGCGGCAGGTCGCTTTCTCGAAAAGACCGGCGGCCGCGGCGGCTACATGGCGATCTTCTGCTGCGACGATCCGGACCGGCGCGGCAGGCATGCCGAGAAGATCGGCGTCCGCATCGCCCATGTGATCGGGCATTCCCCCTATCGCGGCGTGCAGCTGCACCCGCGCGATTGCCGCGCGGCCTTCATCGAATTCAACCACACCGACGGCAGCGATGATAGTCTCGGCCCATATCCGCCGGCCGGACCGGACTGGCAGCGATCGATCCGCAAGGATGTCACGCAGACCCTGGTCGGCGTCGAGATGCAGAGTCCCGAGCCGCGGCGGCTCGCCGAGCACTGGGGGCGCATCATCGAGATCGGGGCCTCCAACAATGCGCGCGGCGAACCCGAACTGAGGCTGCCCAATTGCAGCTTTCGCTTTGTTGCCGGAGAAAGCGAGATCATGAGCGGGCTGACCTTTCGGGTTGGCGACGTGGCCGCCGTCCGCGATGCTGCAAGAGCCAGAGGTCACGCGGTCAGGGACGACGCGTTCCTGCTCGCCGGGGTCAGCTTCCATCTGGTCGACTGAGCCTCGCTCACTTTTCGAACACGTCAACAAGGATTGGCCCGGATGCCCCCGTCGACCGTGACCGAGAAAGCCGGGCATCCGCTCAACACGTTCTTTTCGCCCGAAAGCATTGCCCTGATCGGCGCCTCGCGCGATCCGGAGAAAATACCGGGCCGGCTAATGTCGATGCTGCGCAAGAACCAGTTCCCGGGCAGCCTCTATCCGATCAATCCCAACTACGCGGATATCGATGGGCTGCGCTGCTATCCCACGATCGCGGCCGTCGGTCGGCCGATTGATCTCGCCATCGTCATGATCCCCGCGCGCGCGGTGCTGGGCGCGCTCGAACAATGCGCCGCCGCCGCGGTCAGGAATGCCGTCGTGATCTCCTCGGGTTTCGCCGAGGAAGGCGGTGACAGCGCCGCGATGCAAGACGCCATCGCCGCGCTAGCCAAACGGACCGGCATGCGGATTTCCGGTCCCAATGCCGAAGGATTCTACAGCGAGGTCCAGCACGTCGCCGCCACCTTCAGCCCGACCGTCGACGTCAAGCCGAACGATATCCGGTTGATCGCGACCCGCCGGCGCATCGGCATCGTCGCGCAAAGCGGCGGCATCGGCTTTGCGATCTTTCACCGCGCCAAAGCGCTCGGCATCGCGCTCAGCTACGTCGTCAGCGCCGGTAATGAAGCCGATCTCGGCGCCGGGGCGTTTTTCGAATATCTGGTCCAGGATGCTTCGACCGGCGTGATCGTGCTGTTCATCGAGAGCATTCGCGACGTCGACACGTTTCTGGTCGCTGCCCGCCGCGCCGCCGAAATTGGAAAACCCGTCATCGTGACCAAGGTCGGCCGCTCCGGCGCCGGCGAGCGCGCCGCGGCCTCGCACACCGCCAGCATGGCCGGCTGGTCCGCGGCCTATGACGCAGTGTTCGCCAAATATGGTTTTATCATCTCCAACGATCTCGATGAAGCGGTCACCATCGCCGCGGTGCTGGCCAGCAATCCGATGCCGAGAGGCGACCGCGTCGCGGTTCTCACCGTATCGGGAGGCGCAGGCATCTGGGGCGCCGACACCGTCGCGATGCAGGGTTTGCGGGTGCCGGAACTGTCGGCGCCGATCCAGGCCGAGATCAAAAAGCTGCTGCCATCCTATGGCGCCACCGGCAACCCGATCGACGTCACCGCGCAGGGCGTGCATTCCGGCGGTTTGCAGAGAAGCATCGAGTTGCTCGATGCCTCCGATGAAGTCGATGCCATCCTGGTGGTGCTATCGCTGTCCAGCGAAACCAGGATGCTTTTCAAGCAGGCCGAACTGAAGCCCGTGATCGCGGCGCAGCACAAGCCCATCGTCTTTTATTCCTATACGCTGCCATCGGCCTTTGCCCGCAAGGAATTGGCCGCCAGCGGCGTGGTGGTGCTGACAGGATTGACCCATGTCGGCACCGCCCTGCGCCAACAGCTGGCACGCGCCCGGTTTAGGCCAGCGCCGCCGGCCGACACGATGGTGTCGATGTCGCCTGAGGTTGCCGCGCGCCTCAAATCCGGCACGCTTTCCGAGGCCAGCAGCAAAGCGCTGTTGCGCGACGCCGGCATGGCCGTGCCCGACGAGGTGCTGGTGACGGCGCGGAGCGAGCTCGATCCCGCGATCGCTCGCATCGGCTTTCCGCTGGCCATGAAGATCCAGTCGCCTGACATTCCGCACAAGAGCGAGGTCGGCGGCGTAAGGCTCGGGATTGCCACCAAGGGCGAGGTGTTCCTCGCCTTCGAGGCGCTCCTGCAGAACGCCCGGCGGTACCGGCCGGAGGCCGCGATCGAGGGCGTGCTGGTCACGCCGATGGCCAGAAAAGGCGTCGAGATCATCATCGGCACGCTGACGGACCAGACCTTCGGCCCGATGGTCATGGTCGGTCTCGGCGGCATCACCACCGAATTGTTCGCCGACGTGATCTATCGCCCGGCGCCGGTCAGTGCGATCGAGGCCCACGCCATGCTGGCCGAACTCAAGGCCGCGCCCCTGCTCAATGGATTTCGCGGGACGGCGAAGGCCGATATAGCGGCGCTGGCGCAGTTGATCGCGCAGGTATCCGGGCTGGCCGCCGCGTGTCGCGACCAGATTTCGGAAATCGAGATCAATCCGGTGCTGGTTCATGCCGAAGGTGAGGGCGTCACCATCGTCGACGCGCTGGTGGTGGTGGGTAAGAAGTGCTGACTTCTCAACACGTCGCCCCGGCGAACGCCGGGGATCCATAACCACCGGTGCGAGCTGTGAAAGGCGTCCGGCAACGTGCGCACACGAGACGGGCAGGGCATATGGGTTCTGGCCCGCGCTCGCGCTGCTCGCTTGGCGGTGACAACGGCTTTGATAGGATATCGCGCCCGCGCCGCCCCTTGAAGTTGGCGACCCAACGAGGCTGGCGCATGGTGGCGCAGGTTGCGAGCATCATGACGTGCATCAGATTGTCGCGCACTGCTCGGCCCCAGATTCAGTCAGAGCCAGCTTTCATTTTCGTCAGGAACGAGCTTCACTAGTTGTGCGATCAACGTACCGACGTGGTCACGAAGCACCACCCAGACGAGATCCAGACGGACCTCTGCATAGCCGTGCATTAGGCGATGGCGCATCCCGTTAATTTCGCGCCAGGCGATTTCCGGATGGGCGGTCTGCGTGGCGGCCGAGACCTTGCCGGCGGCCTCACCGAGCACCTCCAGCGATCGAATGGCCGCGTTCTGGTGCAGGCGGCTCGCCAAGAACGTAGCCTCACTGAGGCCCTCGACGAAGGCCTGCGCGTCGCGCGCCGCGAGCAGCATATCAAGGAGCAGTGCCGCGTCACGCTCAGGCAACTCAGCCATAGACGGTTTCGGCTTCTTTCAGGATTGCCCGTCGGCGAATGAAATTCCGGCTTGCCTCAATCGCCTCGCGCTCAAGGAGATCGACCCGGCGGCCAAGAAGCTTCTCCAACGCCTCCCTTAAATCGGCGAATGCTGCAAGATCGTTCCGGGCGGCAGGCTTGAAAGTGACGAGAAAATCAGCATCACTGCGTTTGGGGTCGAAGCCGGCGCCGCGGGCCGCCGAGCCGAAGACCTCCAGCCGCGCCACACCGTAGCGGAGGCAGATCGCAGCCAGAGCGTCGCGATTATTGTCGATGTCGGCCTGCATGTTTCTCTCCGAACTTCGCAAGGCGTTGTGGGATGCTGACCTCGCCATTGTTCACACTGCAGTTCACTGCGGCCTAGGCACAAGAAATCGGCACGTCGATTACATGAACCAGATGTTCGTCTAGCTCAACGATCCGAAGATTACGCCAATCTCCGAAAGTTGATAGTAGAAAATTACCGGCCAAAAGTTCGGAGCTCGTAGGGCAGATCATAATCCGCCGTTATGATCGTCAAGATGGCGGGTTTACACCTTCAGCTCCAACCCGCCCTCTACGAGCTGAAAGTTGATAGTCGAAATTATTGGCAAAGAGCGCGTAGCACGTTCTGACCGGAGCAAAATGGATCTCTTGGCATCAGGCATTCGCCCACACTGGAAAAGGCACAACGCCTTTGCCAAGAGGCCCAGGTGCCGAAGCGGCACGCGGGTAAGGGCAAGCGGAGGCCTCTAGACCACTCGTCCAAAAGGAACTAAGAGGAGCGCGCGTAGCCCGGAAAAGCGAAGCGACATCCGGGGTTTTGCTTTCTGGCGGTGGTCCGGCATGTCGCTGCGCCCATTGCGGGCTGCGAGGTCACCGCCCCTTGAAGTTCGCCACCCGCCGCTCTTCGGTGGCCTTGACGCCTTCCTTGAAATCCTCGGTGGCGCGCAGCCGGGTTTGTTCGGCGAGTTCGTGGGTGGTGGCGGCCATCACGCGGTCGGCGAGGCCGGCACGCATCGTGGCGCGGGTCGAGAGCAGGCCGAGCGGCGAGCACTCGGCGATCTCCTGCGCCAGCTTCATGGCTTCAGTGCGGACCCGATCCTGCGGCACACAGGCGTTGGCGAGCCCCATCCGGGTGGCTTCCTCGCCGGTGACACGACGGCTGGTATAGAAGATCAACTCGGCATTGTTGCGGCCAACCAGTTCAGGCAACGTCGTGGTCAGCCCGAAGCCCGGATGAAAACCCAACTTGGTGAAGTTGGCGGCGAAGCGCGCCTCGGGGCAGGTAATGCGAAAATCTGCCGCTACGGCAAGTCCGAGCCCGCCCCCGATGGCCGCACCGTGGATGGCGGCGACGATCGGCTTTTGGGCCCGAAAAATCCGCACCGCCTGGATGTAGAGATGGTTGATTGGACCGAGGCTATCCGCCGGGTCGCCCTTGGCGGCGCGCGCTTCCTGCTCCTGGCGCGCCGGATCGTTGAAATTGGCGCCGGCGCAAAAGGCCTTGCCCTGCGCTGACAACACCGAGGCCCGGATTTCGATATCGCGGTCGAATTGTTCGAGCGCATCGGCAATCTGGTTGATCAGCGAGATATCGAAGAAGTTCAGCGGTGGCCGGCGGATTTCGATGGTGCCGACATGCCCGACTTTATCAACACCGATGTCCGTGAATGTGTTTGTCATGGATCGTCCTCGATTGAGCTTCTAAACTAGCGTGATCCTATCGGCGCACTCCCGGCCCTCATCCTCTGAGGAGCCCGGCGGAGCCGGGCGTCTCGAAGGATGGCCGCTGGCGAGGTCGTCGCCTCAGGCCATCCTTCGAGACGCATCGCTATCGCGATGCTCCTCAGGATGAGGGTAAACTCCGCGTCGAAATAAAGAACATACCCTCGTGCGCAGCGGGTCGGACCTGCCGATGGGAAACTCAGGATGAGGACCAAGAGCTTGGATGAAATAAGTGTCACGGCGTCGCTCAACCATCAGCGCAGTCCGAGGCCGCGCGCGATGATGCCGCGCAGCACCTCGGTAGTGCCGCCCTGAATGGTCAGCTTGGGCGCTACTTTCAGCGCGAACGGCAGCACCGTGTCGAGGATTTCGTGATTGCTGGCGTCCGGCTCGACGAAGGCGGCGAGATCGCGCACCCGCTGCGGCAATTGCTGTTCCCAGATGGTGCCGATGTCCTTGACGATGGAAGCTTCCACCACGGGTTCCTTGCCGGCGTGCAGCATTCCCGCCACCGATACCGACATGCGGCGCATGGTATGAAGCTGGGCCACCAGCCTGCCGATGCCTTCGGCACCGCGGGTGTCGGGCGCATCGCCGAGCGCGCGAACCAGTTCGGTCAGCACATAATAGGTTTCCAGAAAGCGTTCCGGTCCGCTGCGCTCATAGGCCAATTCGGAGGTGGCCTGCTTCCAGGCGCCATCGATTTCGCCGAGCGCGTGATCATTTGGCACGAAGGCGTCCTGGAATACCACCTCGTTGAAATCGGCCTTGCCGGTCAATTGCCCGATCGGGTTGACCTTGATGCCCGGCGTTTTCATGTCGACCAGGAACTGGGTCAAGCCGTGGCGGCGGTTTTCCTTGGTCGAGGGCGAAGTCCGGAAGATCGCCAGCATATAGTTGGCGACGTGGGCGGCCGAGGTCCAGATCTTGGTGCCGTTGATGAGAAAGCCGCCGTCGGTCCTGGTCGCCTTGGTCCTGGCGGCGAACAGATCCGAGCCGGAATTGGGCTCGCTCATGCCGATCGAAAAGCACACCTCGCCGCGGCAGATGCGCGGCAGGATGTCGAGCTTGATGTGCTCGGGTGCATATTTCAAAAGCACCGGGCCACTTTGGCGATCGGCCACGAAGAAACGACGCGTCGGCGCGTTGGCAACGCGCATTTCCTCGGTCACCACGTATCGCTCAAGAAAGCTGCGCTCGTGGCCGCCATACTTCTTCGGCCAGGTCATGCCGATCCAGCCGCGTTCGCCGACCCGTCTGCAAAAACCGGGGGCGTCCGTATCGCCGCCTTGCGGGCTGTGCGGATCGAAGCTGCCGCGCGCGACCTCGTCGGCGAGGAAGGCGCGGACTTCCCGGCGCAGCGTTTCGCATTCGGGCGGCAGGCGGATGGGATCAAAACGAAGGGCTGCGGTCATTGTCGGTCTCGATTTTTCTGCACGAAAAACTCCCGAGAGGTCAGCGTGACGCCACCAGCGGCCACAACTCATCGGCGCCGCGCGCGGCGACGCGCTTGCCCAGTTCCACAGCCCAATAACTCTCGGAGCCGAAATCATCGCGCCAGGCGAGTGCCCGCAGGGTGTAACGATGCAGGATGTGTTCCAGCGTATAGCCGATCGCGCCATGAACCTGATGGGCGATCGCAGCCGCCTTTTCGGCAGCCTCGGCACAGCGAATCTTGGCCGCGGCCGCTTCCAGGAAGACCGCGTCGTCGAAACCGGCCGCATTGGCGATGGTATCGGCTGCCGAACTGGCCGCGGTCATGGCGGCTGCAGTCTCGCCGGCGAGACGGGCCAGATTGTGCTGCACGGCTTGGAATTTCGAGATCTTCTTCTCGAATGCCACGCGCTCGCCGGCGTAGCGCACGCTGACGTCGAGCATCGATTCCAGCGCGCCGGCAATCTGCAGGCTGCGCGCCGCCGCACCCATCAGCATCAGCGCGATCTGATCGAAGCCCTGTGGCGCCGGCTGGATGACGGACGGCGCCACCTGACTGAAATGCACGGCATCGCTGCCATCGCCAGCAAGATTGAGGCCTCGCTCGATCCGGCACCTGGCCGCATCGACCAGGGCAATCGAGAGACCGCGGGGGCCCTGCACCAGCACCGCCAGGTGCCTAGCATCCCCGGCGAAGGGAACGCCGCGCGCCCGCCCGGACAGCGTGCCGTCGGCCTCAAGCGTGATGCGGTCCCTGGGTCCGGCGGGCGCCACCGTCATCGCGCCCGCAGGCGAGGGAATTTTGGCCTGCGCCAGCAGCCATCCCGCCAGCATGGTCTCCGCAAGCGGCACGGCGAGCGCGAAACGTCCGGCCGAACTCAGCACGCTGAAGCCTTCGGCGAGACTCGTACCGGAGCCGCCGCAATCCTCCGGCACCCAAGACAGCGGCAATCCCGCTTGCTCCAGCGACTGCCAGAGCGGCGCTTTCCACTCCCCCTTGCTGTCGCGGTTGATGGACTGGGGGTCGGCGAGATCGGCGAATATCCGTTCCGCAGTCTCGGCGACGATGTTCTCACTCTCCGCCACGGCGCTGTCCCGTTTTCAGTCGCCCCGGTTTCGTCCGGCGGTTCCGGGCGTTTCGGTGCGGGCTTTTGTTGCGCCATATGATGCGGAAAAGCCATGGCCATGACAAGCGCCGATGTCCGCTGCTGCTCCTGCGCCGGCGGCAGGATGTGATTGGCCCCCCGCCAGTTGCGCCAACGCAGTTTGGCGGATTTTGCGCGGACTTTGTCCCACGATGTGGTACATGGCCTTGTCGGCAGTACAGTTAGGATGGTCTGCGGCAGACACGATCACAAGGGAAATACGGATGGCAAAAGATGGATTGTGCGCGATCGTAACGGGAGCTGCCTCCGGCCTGGGCGCCGCAACCGCCACCCTCCTGGCCAAGAGCGGAGCGCGCATTGTCATTAACTATTCCTCCAGCCAGAAGGAAGCCGAAGCGACCGCCGATCTCTGCCGCTCGGCGGGTGGCGAAGCGATCGTGGTGCAGGGCGACGTGTCGCGGGACGAGGATTGCAGGAAGATCGTCGCCGCCGCCGAGCCGTGGGGACGGCTCGACGCCCTGATCAACAACGCCGGCACCACCAAGCACGTGGCCCATGGCAATCTCGATGGATTGTCGGCGGCAGACTTTCAGCTTCTGTTCGGCGTCAACACCATCGGCCCGTTCCAGATGGTGCGCGCCGCACGCAGCCTCCTGGAAGCGGCCGCGAAGGCGGCCGGGCGCCCGGCGGCGGTCGTCAACGTTTCGTCGATCGCAGGCATCAACGGCGGCGGATCCTCGATCGCCTATGCCGCGAGCAAGGGTGCGCTGAACACCATGACCTATTCTCTGGCGCGCGCCCTGGCGCCGCTGATCCGCGTCAACACCGTCTGTCCCGGCTATATCGATACGCCGTGGTTCACCAAAGGCCGTGGCGCGGAGGCGGCAAAGCAGATGCGTGAAAACGTGGTCGCGAAAGTACCGCTGAAGGTCGCGTCAACCGCAGACGATATCGCCGCGCTGGTGTGTTTTCTGGCCACCCCGCAATCCTGCAACATGACCGGTGAATTGGTTCGCATGGATGCCGGGATGCACCTGATCACGTGAGACTTTAATTCTACTTCGACCACGGATCGGAAATCACGTGGCTCGCCACCAGCCGGTTCCAGATGAACAGCACGACCAGCGCACCGATCGTCGCGGTGATGAAGCCGGCGCCCTGATTCGGACCGTAATGGCCGATCTCCTGGCCGACGAAGGTCGCCAGAAATGCGCCTGCGATCCCCAGGACGGTGGTCAGGATGAACCCGCTGGGATTGTTAGGGCCCGGCGACAGCAGCCGGGCGATGATGCCCGCGACGAAACCGACGATGATAATCCAGAGAATACCGCTCATGGCGTTGTCCTTTATTTTCCAAAAAATTTGAAGCTCAAGAGCCCGTCGTGTCGCCTGATGCGGACCTCCGTCGCTGCGCCGGCGATCCTGATCAAAGCCGGGCTGCCAGTTCGTCCGGGGTCGGCAATCGTCCGTCCGGCGTCAGATGATCGATGATATCGGGCAGATGCTGGCTCAGGCCCGCCAGTAGTTCGTCGCGCGACAGGCCGGTTTGCGAGATCAGCCCATTGATCTGATCGGCGCCCAGTGCGCGGCCGAGATCGCCGGGCGAAATCGACTTGTTGGGGCCGTTGCCGACCCAGGAATTGGCGGCATCACCCTGGCCGCCGAGCTGCAATTGCTTGAGCAGGTCGCCGAGCCCACCGGATATCACGCTGCCGGCGGCGCCGCCAGCAAGCAGCCCGCCCAATCCGCCCTTGAGAAGGTCGCCGATACCGCCGCCTATACTACCGCCGGGCAGTCCGGCATTCGAGCCGTTGCTCGAGGGAGGCGCCGGCGCCGGCGCGCTGCCGGGCTGGCCTCCACTGAAATGCTTGATCGCCTTCCAGGCGAGCAGTCCAAGGATCGCCATCGTCATCGGCGACATCACCCCGCCACTTTGTGCACTGGGATTGCTCGGACCGCGCGGACCGTTCTGCATGCCGTTCAGTACGTCAAGTAAACCCATGACTTTCTCCAGACGCCAAGCCCAAACGAGCGCAACATAGGGGCGCGTTATGACGGTTACAAGGCAAAGCCCACGCCGCCAGAGAGCAGGCTCACCCGTCGATGGGTATCGAACGGTAACGTGTTTTCGAACCGGCCAAGCGACGCGGCATCTCCGCCCGATCCACCTCGGAGAATACCGTCAGCTCCCTTTGTCCTTGCCCTGGGAAGAGCTGAACAGCTTTTTGAGACCACCGTCGATGCTTTCCGAAAGCCGCGAGAACCCGCAGGAGATCGGATATTCCGCGCAATTGGCATTTTTCAGGCGTGGCTTGAAATCGCCGCGCTTGTTGGGCGCTTCCACCGGCAAGGGCACCTTATCGATCCGCAGGGCCGCTCGCGGCGGCTGCGGAAAATGCTGCAGCAGCAGGTGCACCTCGGGTGCCGGCACCGGCGGTGGCCCGGCCGCCACCGCCGCAGCGATACGCGCTGGCCGCTCCCTGTCGAGGAAGGCGGTATATTGTTCGTCGATCAGTTTCTGTTCCTGCGGGGTGGGATTTGGACCCGCGATGTCGAAGCTGCGGTTCTGCATGAAATCATAATAGCTGTAGCCGCCACCGGGCTTGCGCCGGCCGGCGAACTTCGCGTTGCATTCGGTGAGCGCCGAGGCCTTGGCTTCCTTGGTCGAAGCCTTCTCGGCGGCGTCGGCGCATTCTTCGAAATCCGCGGGGACGTGCGACCACCATTGCGCCCGCGCGAGGTGGGTTTGCGAGACGATGCCGGCGGCGAGCGCGGTAATCAGCAGGCAACGGTTACGTGACACCAACACAGACCATTTTCCAGGGACGCAATTTACAAAACCTGTAAGCCCATTGTCGTTATTCTCAAGCCCTTTGTCACCCCCGCAGCGGATATCCGCTGTGCATGGCCTGCCAAGCCTGGTCATAAACGGAACACATTCGAAATTGATCAGGAGAGTTTTGCTTGAGGTCGCGCGGATCTACCGCGGTCTCTGAAATTAACTATCGCAATGCGTTTGAATTATGTCAGGCGCAACCTCGGATCCATGGCGCCCAAGCTAATTTTGACAGCGTAAAGATTTGCCTTGACCGAACTAACGCGAAGGAGTATTTATCTTTACAGTGGAAAGATTGGACCTACCGCACCGCGTTGGATCAGGGATCATTGCCTTGTTCGCACCAGCATCGGCGTCATTCCGCGCGCGTGGTTTTTGCGAGGGTCCACGACGGGAGGCGGCCATGAAAACCTTCTTCAACGTCAAACTCGCGCTTATTCCCTTGGTTTTGTTCTGGGCGCTGCTCGCCGCCGGACATCCGGCCTGGGCCGTCTGGTCGGGGCTTGCGCTGTCGCTGGCCGGCAATCTCTGGCGCACCCTCGGCCGCCAAATCATGGTGCTCCAGGTCGGCGAACTTTTCCTGTTGGCGCTGCTGGCGATGGACCAATGGCTGTCGCCCAATTGGACCGCGGCCAACGCGCTATGGCTTTCCTTCGCGGGACTGGGCGCCATCAGCCTCATTGGCCTGCTGCTCGGCCGGCCCTGGACTTCCGACTATGCCCGCCTGGCCTATCCCGACAATGCCGGCACGCCGCAATTCCGCATCATCAATGCAGCAATGACGGGCCTGTGGGGCGTTTTGTTTCTGGCCATCGGCCTGTGCCGCTTCCTTGGCGCATCGGAGCTGATCTCCACCGCGATCGTGATCGCAGGCGCGCTGATTTCGATTTTCGCGCCATCGCGCGCCATCGACTTTTCATTGCGGCGCCTGCGCGATGCGCAGGAAAGCTTTCACTGGCCCGCGCCTTCGTTCTCCAAGGCTGCGTTGTCAGCTGCTGCCGACGACGACTGTGACGTCGCGATCATCGGTGCGGGAATCGGCGGATTGACCGCGGCGGCGCTGCTCGCGGACCAAGGCCTCAAGGTCCGGGTGTTCGATCATCACGTGGTGCCCGGCGGCTATTGCCACAGCTATCTTCGCAAAGCCCATCATGACAACAAGCCCGTGCTCTACCGCTTCGATGCCGGGCCGCACGATTTCTCCGGCGTCTGGCCGGGGGGAACGATTACGAGCCTGCTGGAACGGCTCGGCGTCGCCGACCGGCTGCAATGGCGGCGGGTTCATCATCGCTATCATTTCGAGGGGTCCTGTATCGACGTGCCCTCTGACTGGCGCGACTATGTCGATCTGCTGTGCCGGAAATTCCCCGATAGCGCCGACGGCGTCCGCGCTTTATTCGATACCATCTACGCCATCTTCGATGACATGTACGCCACCGGACGCGGCCGTGGTGGTATTCCCGGCATGCCCAAGACACGAGATGGGATGCTCGCCTTCCCAAAAGATCATCCGACGGCCTTCCGCTGGATGGACGAGCCGTTCGACCGGCTGGTCTCGACCTACATTGCGGATCGCAACGTGGTTGATTTCCTCAACGCGCTCTCGGGCTATCTAGGGGATGGAGGAGAACGGCTCACCTGCGCGCAGATGATTCCGATCTTCGGCTATTACTTCAAGGGCGGCCATTACCCGCTCGGCGGCTCCGGCCGGCTCGCCGACGTGCTGGTGGAAGCCATCCGCGAACGCGGCGGCGAGGTGAATCTCAAATCACCCGTGCATGGCATCAACGTCGAGCGGGACCGCGCCACCGGCGTCATCCTGGGTGACGGTCGAACGATCCGCGCCAAGGCCGTGGTTTCGAATGCCGACCTCCGGCGCACATTCCTGGAACTGGTCGATCCGATTTTGCTACCCGCCGATTTTCGCCGGCGTCTCGAGGCGGCGGCGCCGGCGAATTCGGCTTTCAGCGTCCATCTCGGCCTCGATTTCGTGCCGGATATTGAAACGGCCAACCATATCCGCGGGCCGATGAACCTCGGAATGGAGATGATGTCAAAGCTCGATCCCTCCGCCGCGCCAAAAGGCCACGCCACGCTGATGCTGATCACGATGATACCTTACGAAAAAGCCCGGGCTTGGTTTCCCGATCAACAAGGCCCGGACTGGAAGAACTGGCGGCGCTCCAAAGAATATGAAGCGCGCAAGCAGCAACTCGGCGACGAGATGATTGCCGCGGCGGAAACAATTATTCCCGGCCTTTCGCAGCATATCGTCTACCGCACCGACGCGAGCCCGGTGACCTATGCGCGCTATGACTGGGCAAGTTCCGGCGCCATCTACGGCATCTCGCGCGAGGGCCGCCTGAATGGCTCCAGATCGCCCATCCAGAACCTCGTCATCGCCGGCGGCGGCAATGCCGGGGCGGGGATCGAAGCGGTCGTGATATCCGGGGCCGAGGCCGCTGAAGCGCTGGTGCCGGGGTTGTTGTCCGAGCCCGGGCGAGGCCGGAAGGTACCGCTGCCGTCGCCTGGAACGGTGGCGGCGCCGACGATGAATGTGGGCGCGGCACCAGCTCCAGTCCTGAAATCATCTTCCACGTGAAGCCGGTTGCGGCGGGGTGGCGGGTCTTGCACCCCGCTTACTCCGCTCCGGACCAACGCGGGCATGACCATGAATGTCATCCTCACCATCATCGCGCGCACACCGATCTGGGTATGGCCGTTGATCGCCGGCGTGCTCTGGCTCGGCAGCCTGAACCTGCGCCAGCGCACCGTGCCGCTCAGGCTTGCTTTGGTATTCCCTGTCGTGATGCTGGCGCTGTCGGTCGGCAATGCGACCGGAACCGCGGCACCGCCGCCCTTGGCGCTGGCGAGTTGGTTTATCGCCGTCGCCCTGGGCGCCTTGATCGGATGGGGCCTGACGCCAAGGCCGGCGGCCGAGCCGCGATCCGGACTGGTCGTCCTCCCCGGCAGCGTGATTCCGCTCGTGGTCTGTACCGGCCTGATCGTGCTGCGCTACTGCTTCGGCTACCTCTATGGCCGCTACCCCGAACTGCGCGCCGACGTGAACCTGTCACTGATGCTGATTGCCGGCGGCGCCCTGCTCGGCGGCATCCTGTTGGGCCGTTTCGGGCGGCTTTGTCTTGGCTATCGGAGGGCCGCGTCTGGCGAGACCGCGTGAATCGTCGGCCGGCGCCGCAGCCAGCAGCGGTTTGACATGTCGGGTCAATCGCTGCCATGTCTGCTGCAACGCGACATTGGAACCATCGAGGCAATCCCTGACCCATGCAGTTTGATGACGTTGTCCTCGGCCGCCGCAGCATCCGCGGCTACAAGTCTGATCCGGTGCCTCGGACCCTGATCGAGGAAATCATCGGTTTGGCGATGCGCGCGCCATCCTCGATGAACAGCCAGCCCTGGAATTTCTACGTCGTGACCGGCGAACCCTTGGATCGGATCCGCGCTGGCAACACCGAGCGGATGGTCGCGGGCGTACCGCAGTCGCGCGAATTTCGCACCGGTCAGGCCTTCGCAGGCCCGCACCGCGACAGGCAGGTCGCCGTCGCCAAGCAATTGTTCGCCGCGATGGGGATCGCGCGCGACGACAAGGAGGGGCGCCAGGACTGGGTGCTGCGCGGCTTCCGTCAATTCGACGCACCCGTCTGCGTGATCGTGACCTATGACCGCGCACTCGACGGCAGCGACGATACGCCGTTCGATTGCGGCGCCGTGGCGAACGCCCTGGTCAATGCCGCCTGGTCTCGCGGGCTCGGCGCCGTGATCAACAGCCAGGGCATCATGCAATCCCCGGTGGTGCGTGCGAATGCCGGCATCGCCGACGATCAGGTCATCATGAAAAGCATCGCGCTCGGCTGGCCGGATGACAACTTCCCGGCCAATGCGGTGGTGTCCGAAAGAAAGTCTGTCGCTGAAGCCACGGTGTTCGTCGGTTTCGACCGTTAGGCGCGGGCGATGCTGTGGACGTCGGGGCCGGAACGGCTTCGGTATCCGGATGGCGGCCAGCTTCCGGCTCATTGGAGGCGGCGTTGAAATCGCCGGGACCAAAGCTCTCAAGGCTGGCGATCAAGCCTCCACTCTGGTATTCAGCATCCATGCACCCGCCGCCCACGGCGGGTCTCCGGTCCCGTAGCTCAGCCGGATAGAGCGACGGTTTCCTAAACCGTAGGTCGCATGTTCGAGTCATGCCGGGATCGCCAGCCTCAACCGGGCGCATAGCTGGGCCTTATTTCGGGATCACCAAGCTCGGCGGCTTCACGCTCATGTCGCGCACCTCCCCCGCGATAGGCGCGGGAGAGGGAGTGAGAGGCCAACGCTCGTGGCCTGAATAATGGACCTACAGGTCAATCAAGCCGCCGTCGACGAACAGTTCGGCGCCGGTGGTATAGGTGGCATCGGCGGCGAGGTAGAGGGCTGCGGCGGCGACTTCGGCGGTGGTGCCGGTGCGGGCCAGCGGGATGCGGGTCTTGGCTCCCTCGATGAAAGCGTCCTTCTGAGCCGGCGTGAGGCCGCCTTTGTCGAGGATCGGGGTGACGATCGGGCCGGGGCTGATGGTGTTGACCCGGATGCCGCGCGGCGCCAGCTCCCTGGCGATGGTGCGGCCGAACGAGCGCAGCGCCGCCTTGGTCGAACCATAGACCGCGCTTCCTGCAAGCCCGCCGTTCGCGCCGGCGACCGAAGCGGTCAGGATGATCGCACCGCCGTTCGGTATCACCGGGATGGCGTGCTTGATCAGGAAGAATGCGCCCTTGACGTTGATATTGAAGTGGCTGTCATAAAAGGCCTCATCGACGTCTGCGATCGGCGCGAACTTGGCGATGCCTGCGTTGACGAACAGCACGTCGATGCGGCGGTGTTTGGTCTTGACCTGGTCGACCAGGACCTTGGTAGCGGCCACATTACCGGCGTCCGAGAGCAGCACCTCGATCCCGGGCAGCGCCGCCTTGGCGGCGGCTACCGAGCGTTCACTGGAGCCGGTAACGATGACTGTCGCGCCTTCGGACTGAAAGAGTTTGGCGGTCTCCGCACCGATGCCGGTGGTGCCGCCGCTGATGAGAGCGATCTTGCCGTCGAGCTTGGCCATGAAGGGTTCTCTGACTGGAGTGGATTGCCGTGCCGGAAAGAGATAGGGGACCGCATCGCGCGATCAATGGCGCCCGGCATGCGAAAAGAGGGCGCCCACAAGGGGCGCCCCTACAGGATCGACATGGCGTAGGGGCGTCCTGCTTGACCTGCACCACGCCTTATCACCCCGCATGCCCGCCGCCATAGATCCGGTCGCGCAGCCGCCGCATGCCGGCCAGCCACCGCTCGGGGTTGGAAGCCTTGCGCTGCATGTAGTCGTGCACGGTGGGATGGGGCAGGATCAGAAAGCGCTCCGCCGCCATCGCCTCGATCACGATGCGGGCGACCTCGGGCGGGAACATCACGCCGTCGACCCGCGCCGCGCTCGGACCCGAGGTGGTCATGCCGGTCTGCACCGATTGCGGACAGAGCACGGAAACGCGGATGCCGCGGTCGCCATATTGAATGGCCAGATGCTCGGCGAGCGCCACCGCGGCATGCTTGGTCACCCCATAGGGCATGGAGTTGAGCGAAGCCAACAGGCCGGCCGCGGAGGCCGTGTTCAACAGATAGCCCTCGCCCCGCGCCAGCATGCCCGGCAACAGCGCGCGCGCCGCGAACACATGACTCATGACGTGCACCCGCCAGCTCACGTCCCAGTCGGCATCGTCCGCGCTCTCCTGGCCCTTGCGGGAGAGCCCGGCATTGGAAAAGAACACGTCGACCGGGCCATATTTGGCCTCGGCCGCGGCGACCAGCGCCTGGACGTCGGCTTCCTGCCCGACATCGGCGGTCACGGCGAAGGCGTCGAGGTCACCGGCGACCTTGGCCAGTTGATCGCGCGAGGTCTTGAGATCGGCGACCACCACGCCGCGGGCGCCGCCTTGCGCATAGGCGCGCGCCACCGCCTCGCCGATTCCGCTCGCCGCCCCCGTGACCACACAGACCCTGTCCTTGATATGCATGCCGGGCATCCCCTCGTCTGAATGATGGCCTAGGCCTGGTAGAGTCCGCGGTCGCGCGCCTGACGGACGGCAAGCGCGGCCAAAAGATCGAGCATCGGCGTCGATAATCCTGCGGCCCGCGCGAAGGCCTGCGGGGCGCGCACCAGCACATCGATCTCCATGGCCCGGCCGCGTTCGTAATCCTGCAACAGCGACGGCTTGTGATTGGGCGCCGGTCCACTTCGGGTGACGCGCTTGACGGACGGAAAACAGCTCTGGCCGATGCTGTTGGCTTCCTCCAACAACCGCGGCACCACCTCGCGCAAGACCGGGTCGTCCCTGACACCCCGGGCGGTCTGCCCGGTGATCAGGCATAGCACCGACATCGACATGTTGGTCAGGAGCTTGGACCAGATTGCCTCCCTGATCTGTGGCGTCGGTGGCGACTGGATCGTGGCTTCTTCGAGCAGCGCTCGCAGGCGCCCGATCCGCGGGCTTGCGCGGTCGTCGCATTCGCCAACCATCAGCATGTTGCGGTCCGGAGATTGATTGGCGACGACGCCGGGGGCCACGACCTCGTTGGACGAAAAGATCACCCCGCCAATGATCCGCGCTTTCGGAACCAAGCCGTGCAGCGCTCCGCCGGGATCGAGAAAGCCGAGGTCAGGCATCGGCGGATGTTCGCCGGCGAGCCCGATGTCGTACCACCAGGGAATGCCATTCTGGGCAAATACGACGCCGGTGTCGTCGCGGAGCAAGGGCGGCAAGCCCATGACAAGGCTGCCGACGGCGTTGGCTTTCAAGGTGCTGATGACGAGATCCTGCGGACCCAGCACCGCCGGATCGTCGGATGCCCTGACCTTGGCCGCGAACTCGACATCGCCGACGCGAAGCCTCAGACCGCCCATTTCGACGGCCTTGAGGTGCGGCCCGCGCATCACGCAGGACACCTCATGACCGGTGAGCGCCAGCCGCACCGCAAAATGGCTGCCGACGGCGCCTGCGCCAAAAATGCAGATGCGCATGAGGAGGTTTCCTGATTGAATCTCAAGGAGCGTTGCGCCCAGTTTCCACGGCGCTGCGCCCCGGCGCAACCCGTTATGCGGCCGGAGCGATGGTGTTTTCTGCTCGGTATTAAATGCTGTGTCGCGAGGTTGTATATGGTGCGACGCTCAATCATGAGCTAATGTCGCGCCATAGAACATTTTCAAGAATGAAATTTGAAGGGGCTGAGACAAGCTCCACTCGCGCAAGATTTCGAGCCGGACAAGTCAGCCATCACGGCGACCTCGCGGCTTAGCCACAAGGCCATTCGGAAAATTGGAGAGAAATATTATGGCACATGCCGCCAAGTCCAAGAGCGCCAAGTCCAACACTACTCGGTCCAACAACGCCCACCCCAACAACGCCGACAACGCCAAGCCCAACGACCCCGTGCTTCGAAGTTCCATTCGACCGGGCGAAACCCGGCCGCGCCCGGCCGCCAAGACCTCGCAGGCGCACCCCGGGGTGAGCCCGCTTCATCCCGTCAGCAGCCGTAACGTCAGCTTTCAGCCGCTGCCGCGTCCGCTGGGATTGCCGCCGTATCATTACGAACTGGTCGAAAACTTTCCGGCGATCGGAGAGGCCATCGCCACGGACAATAAACTGGTCTTTCACGTCGTCGGCGATTCCGGTGGCGTTCAGGACGGCGAATTCCAGAACAATGTCGCCGAGCAGATGATCGACCATCTGGCGAGCGGCAAGGGCATCCGGCCGCAGTTCTGCTATCACGTCGGCGACGTCGTCTATTTCACCGGGATGAAGGACGATTATTACCCCCAGTTCTACGAGCCTTACGCGCATTACGACCCGCCGATTTTTTCGATACCCGGCAACCATGATGGCGAGGTCGACGACCCCAGCGCGCAAACCTCGCTCGACGGCTGGGTGCAGTACTTCATGCAGGCCCATCCCGACGTCGATCCGATCTCGAAAGACGCGCCGCGGGTCCAGCTCAATCTGCCCAATGTCTACTGGACGCTGGTAACGCCGTTCGCCACCATCGTCGGCCTTTACACCAATGTCCCCGAAGGCGGCTCAATCGATTCCACCCAGCAACAATGGGTCACCAACGAATTTGCCACCGCTCCGACCGATCGGGCCCTGATCCTGGCGCTGCATCACCCGATCTATTCCTTCGATGTCTACCACAGCGGCAGCTCGAAAATGGCCGATGTGCTCGAAAATGCCATCCGCGACACCGGGCGCGTGCCTAATCTGGTGCTATCCGGCCACGTGCATGACTATCAGCGCATCGAGCAAACCATTGCGCCTGGCGGCCCGACGCCCTTCATCGTCACCGGCAATGGCGGCTATCACAACCTCCATGCGGTCCATTCCGCTCCGGGCGACAAATCGCAGGATACCGGCGCGGTCTTGAAATATGCCGCCGCCAAATCCTGGGGCTTCATGACGCTCTCGATCGATAACAGCACCATTTCCGGCACCACGACGGAGGTCGACCGTACCGGCAAGGTCACGAATGGTGACAGCTTCAGCTACTCGGCCAAGGCCGTCATCCTGAAGTCTCCGAAATCGGTTCCGACACTTTAGTATGCCGCGCGCGATCACAGTGGAAATTGACTGTTCATCATCAACTGTCGACCATCGACCCGGTCCAAAATGTCGACCATCAGCCCGGTTGCACAGCGGGTGGTGCGTGTGCTGAGGCACCCCCACCCCACCCTCCCCCGCAAGCGGGAGAGGGAGTGAAACAGCGTGCTCACCTTACGCGGCAGGCGCCGCGGTTTCACAAATCGGGAATGGCTGCCACAGGTGCTTGAGGCGATATCGGAAATCCCCTACCAGGGGTCTGTCGCTCACATCCCGGGGTTTCACCTTGCCGGCCACCACCATCGAAGAACCGGCGCGCCGGGTGCCGCTCTACGGCGAATACGACGTCGCTGTGCTCGGCGGCGGGCCTGCCGGGATCGCGGCCGCCGCCAGCGCCGCGCGCGCGGGCCGGCGGACGCTGTTGATCGAGCGCTACGGTTTTCTCGGCGGCATGGGGACGGCGGCGGGGGTGACGAATTTCTGCGGGCTGCACGCCAATGTCCATGGCCAGATGCATCGGGTGGTGCAGGGCATGGCCTCCGAGCTGCTGGCGCGGATCGAGCGGCTCGGCGGGCTGAATGCGCCGCACCTCATCCTGGGCAAGATCCTGGCGCAGGCCTACGACACCGCCGCCTACAAGATCGCGGCCGACGATCTGTTGCAAAGCCACAAGGTCGATATCCTGTTCCACACGCTCGGCGCCGGCGTGGTGATGCATGACGAGCAGCGCCTCGACGCGTTGCTGGTCGAGACCAAGGCCGGCCGGAAAGCGGTGCGCGCCACTATCTTCATCGACTGCTCCGGGGATGGCGATCTTTCGGCATGGGCTGGCGCCAGCTTCGAGGTCGGGGACAATGCCGGCAGCATGCTCTACCCCTCCATGATGTTCCGCCTCAACGGCATCGATCCGGAGCGGGCCGGCGAGGCCTGGCGAACGATTCCTTCGCTGATGGAGGAAGCCGAAGCCGCCGGCACGCATCGTTTTCCGCGCAAGGCCGCCATCGTGCGGCCGCAGCGTTCGCCAATTGAATGGCGGGTCAATTTCACCCAGCTGGCGCGCGCCGATGGCAGCGCGATCAACGGGCTCGAACCCGACGATCTCACCCGCGGTGAGATCGAAGGCCGCCGCCAGGCGCTGCAGGCGTTCGAGTTCCTGCGCACCGTGCCGGGCTTCGAGCAATCCTATATCGTCGATCTGCCGCCGCAGCTCGGCATCCGCGAAACCCGCCGCGTGGCCGGCAGCTACCAGCTCAGTGGCGAGGACGTGCTGGGCTGCGCCTCGTTTGACGATGCCATCGGCGTCAATGGCTGGCCGATCGAATCCCACGTCGCCGGCGACGTGATCTTCAAATTCCCTGACATCCCGCAGTCGCGCGGTTTCAATGAACTGCCCTATCGCATGCTGCTTCCCGAAGGCATCGACAATCTGCTGGTGGCAGGACGCTGCGCCTCCATGACCCATGAGGGCCAGTCGGCCGCGCGCGTCTCCGGCGCCTGCTTTGCCATGGGCGAAGCGGCAGGCACCGCCGCGGCATTGGCGCTCGCAGGCAATGGATCGCCGCGCGATATCGACGTTGCGAAATTGCAGCGGCAGTTGAGGGAACAAGGGGCCTTTATCGGGCAGGATCAGCAAGTTCCGGCAGGGCTATAGGTCCGATAGATGTCTGAACCAGACGCGTGAATAAGGCGGAGGAAACGGGATGACGCAAGGGTATCGCGCCGATGGAGGGCGGCTGCTGTTTGCCGGCTTGCTGACGCTGATCGCCACCGTGGTCGCTTCCTCAGGCCATGGCGAGGAGCTTCTGAAAGCCAAAGTCGGCGTGCTCCGGCTGTCATCGTCCGCGCCGGTATTCATTGCGCAGGACAAAGGTTATTTTCGCGACGCCGGACTCGATATCGAATTGAAGTTTTTCGACGCCGCGCAGCCGATCGCGGTCGCGACCACCTCGGGCGATGTCGATTTCGGCATCACCGCCTTCACCGCCGGTCTCTATAATCTCGCCGGCAAGGGCACGCTGAAGGTGATCGGCGGCATGAGCCGGGAACGGGCGGGCTATCCCCTGATTGGTTATTTCGCCAGCAACAAGGCCTATGCGGCGGGTCTCAAGTCGCCCAAAGATCTCGCCGGCAAGCGCGTCGCGGTGACCCAGGTCGGCTCCAGCTTCCACTATTCGCTGGGCCTATTGGCCGACAGATACGGCTTCAATCTCAGCGAGGTGAAGGTGCTGCCGCTGCAGTCGCTGTCGAACGTGGCCGCGGCGTTGAAGGGCGAGACCGTCGATGCCGCGCTGCTGCCGGCTTCGACCGCGCGCAAGCTGATGGACGATGGCGGCGCCAGGTTGCTGGGCTGGGTCGGCGACGAGACGCCCTGGCAGCTGGGGGCGGTGTTCGCCTCGCCGAAAACCCTGGCTGACAAAGTGCTGGTGACAAAACTGCTGTCAGCCCTCAGCCGTGCCGACCGCGAATATCACGACGTGATCCTGGCCGCGGTCGCCGATGGCAAGGCCCCGATCAACGCCAGCACCAGGCCGCTGCTCGAGATCATCGCCAAATATACCAATCTGCCGGTCGAGCAGGTGGTCGGCAACTGCGCCTATATCGACCCTGAGGGCAAGCTTGACGTCAAGAATGTCGCCAACCAGATCAGCTGGCTGCAGCAGCAGGGCTTTGTCGACAAGGGATTCGATGCCGATGCCATCATCGCCAAAGACTATGTGAAGCCGGATTGATGGACCTGATCGCCGACCATATCAGCCACCGCTTCGGCGCACTCCCTGTCCTGGAAGAAATCTCGTTCACGGTCGGCGCCGGCGAGGTGGTGGCGATCGTCGGGCCCTCCGGCTGCGGCAAGAGCACGCTGCTGTCGATCCTCGGCGGCCTGTTGCGGCCGAGCGCGGGACGGGCCGCATGGCGCGGCACGCCGCCGCCCGAAAGCCTCAATCCGCTGACCTTCGTATTCCAGGATTTTGCGCTGCTGCCCTGGTGCACGGTGGCGGAGAACATCGAATTTCCGCTGCTCCATGCCGGTCTCGCCCCCACCGGCCGTCGCGCCGCTGTCGAGGATGCGCTGCATCGCACGGGCTTGTCGGATTTTCGCGGCGCCTATCCAAAACAATTGTCCGGCGGCATGCGCCAGCGTGTCGGGATCGCGCGGGCGCTGGCGGTGCGGCCCGCGATGCTGTTGATGGACGAGCCGTTGTCGGCGCTGGACGCCCAGACCCGCGAATTGCTGCTGGAGGACTTTGTCCGCTTGCTTGCCGATGGCGCGATGGGGGCGGTCTACGTCACCCATAACCTGGAGGAAGCCGTTCGTCTGGCCGATCGCATCGTGGTGCTGTCGCGGCGGCCCGGCCGGATCCGCCAGGTCGTCAGCATTCCGCTGGCGCGCGGCGAACGCGGTGAATTCGCCGCCCGCGAGAAGCTGCTACCGCTGCAAAGCGAATTGTGGTCGCTGATCCGCGAGGAAGCGATCGACGCCGAGCGCGAGGTCCAGCATGCTTGACCGCAGGGTACCGGATGCGCCAGCCCCGCCAACCGGGCTTCCGGCCGGGACACGGCCGGTGCCCTTTCGCGGCGGGGGCTTTGCGCCCAAGGCGGGACGTTATGCCGGCTGGATGGCACTCGCGCTGACCATCGGGCTCTGGCAAGCGGCGGGCAGCGCCGCGCTGGTCAATCCCTTGTTTCTGCCGACACCGCTGGCAATCCTCCGCGCGATCTATGAGCTCGCGCGGAGCGGCGCGCTCTGGCATCATCTGTCCTGGTCGATCCTGCGCATCGGCACGGGATGGATCCTTGGCACCGTCGCCGGCGTGATCACCGGCTTTGCGATCGGTCTGTCCAGCCTGGCGCGCGGGGTCGGCATGACCTTCATCTCGGCGCTCTTTCCGATCCCGAAAATCGCGCTGTTGCCGCTGCTCATCCTCTGGCTCGGCATCGGCGAAGAACCGAAGATCGCCACCATCGCGCTCGGCGTATTCTTTTCCACCGCGATCTCGGTCTATAGCGGCGTCGATGCAGTGCCGCGCAACCTGATCCGGATGGCGCAGAGTTTCAACGTGCCGTTTCAGACCATCGTCCGCCGGGTGATCTGGCCGGGCGCGCTGCCCTCGATCCTCTCCGGCTTCCGCATCACCGCGTCGATCGCACTGCTGCTGGTGGTCAGCGCCGAAATGATCGGCGCCGAATACGGCATCGGCGCCTTCGTGCTGCAGGCCGGCAACCTGATGCAGACCGATCAGCTGCTGGCCGGCGTCGTCATCCTGTCGCTGTTCGGGCTCGCGGTCGGACGGCTGATCAATTTCCTGGAGGCGCGCCTGTTGCACTGGCGGTGATCTCCACCTTTTTTCTCCCTCTCCCCGCGTCTAACGCGGGGAGAGGGTTGGGGTGACGTCAACCCTGGCGATGACAGTCTGCGTTGACGCCAGTCACGCATTTCCCCGGTCTTCTCGGAACAGGTCGAGCTTCTGCTGCACCGGACGATCGGAGAAGCTGAACAGCACCGAGTCCGCGTCGGCCTCGTGGGTGACCCACTGCCAGCTCGGCACCACGAACAGGTCGCGCGGGCCCCATTCGAAGGTCTGGTCGCCGATCCGCGAACGGCCGCGGCCTTCGATCGCGGCGAACACGGTGGCGTCGGTCGAGCGATAGCGCGCGGTCTTGAAAGCCTTCGGCAAGAGCTGGATGAAGGTGCCGATGGTCGGCATCGCGAAATCGCCGGTCTCGGGATTGGAAAACTTCAGCTTCAGCCCGTGACAGGCATCCCACTCGTCGCTGCGCTTGGCCTGCTCCAGCGCCTCGCGGGTGTAGGCATAGGGATAATTGAAGATCGGCGAGGTTTTCGAGGCGCGCCTGGTGTCGACCGGCAGCAGATTGTGACCATAGCGCGCAAAACTGTCGCCGGCGGGACGGGTGATCTGCTGCTGGTCCTCGCCTGAGTCCTCCGCGAACGAGGCGTCGAAGAACTGCACCATCGGGATATCGAGCCCGTCCAGCCAGTACATCGGCTCCGAGGTCTCGTTGCTGTGGTCGTGCCAGGTCATCGATGGCGTGATCACGAAATCGCCCGGCGCCATCGCCGTCCGCTCGCCGTCGACCGAGGTGAAGGCGCCGTTGCCCTCGAGCACGAAACGCAGCGCCGATTGGCTGTGCCGGTGCGCCGGCGCGACGTCGCCGGGGATGACCATCTGCACGCCGGCAAACAGCGAGGTGGTGATTTTCGACTGGCCCCGCAAGCCCGGATTTTCCAGCACCAGCACCCGCCGGGTGGCTTCCTTGGCGGTGATCAGCTTGCCGGCTTCGGTCATGTAGTCGCGGATCGAATCGAATTTCCACAGATGCGGCCGGCAGGCGCTCTTCGGCTCCCGCGTGATCAGGTCGCCCATCACGTTCCACAGGGCCGAAAGGTTCTCGCCGTCGATCTTGCGATAGAAAGCCTCGCGCTCCGGGGTCTTGTGTACGGCTTCCATGAAAGGCCTCCCTTGGTCATTATTGGCTGCGTTATTGACAGTATACTTACAATATGCTTAGCGTCAATCGCGCGCCCCGCGCCAAGAATTTTTTTCGGGAGGCGGCCATGAAGCTGCACGGCTATTTCCGCAGCAGCGCCTCGTACCGGGTGAGAATTGCCCTGAACCTGAAGGGCTTAAGCGTGGAACACCTGCCCCACCATCTGCGCCGGGGCGAGCAGCGCGACCCCTCCTATCTCGCCATCAATCCGCAAGGGCTGGTGCCGGCGCTGCAGGATGATGCCGGCGCCGTCCTCACCCAGTCGCTCGCCATCATCGAATGGCTGGAGGAAACCCACCCCGAGCCACCGCTGCTGCCGATCGAGCCTTGGCGCCGCGCCAAGGTCCGCGCCTTCGCGATGGTGCTGGCCTGCGATACCCATCCGGTGCAGAATCTGAAAGTGCTGGCCCGGCTGCGGCAACTCGGCCTGCCGGACGATCAGGTGACGGGCTGGGCGGCCTGGGCCAACCAGGAGGGCCTCTCGGCCTGCGAAGTCCTGATCGCGGGCGAAGCCGGTCCGTTCTGCTTTGGCGACACCGCGGGTCTGGCCGATCTCTGCCTGGTGCCGCAGCTGGCCAATGCCCGCCGCTTCGGCGTCGATCTCACCGCCTTTCCGCGGCTGCTGGAGGCCGAAATGGCCGCGAAGCATCTCAAGGCATTCGCGGACGCCGCACCGGAGCGTCAGAGCGATGCCGAATAGACCGGCCCCGGTCACGATGGATGCCGTCTATGACGCGCCCGGATATCTGTTTCGCCGGATGCAACAGATCGCGGTATCGATCTTCATGGAGGAGTGCAGCGCCGTCGACCTGACGCCGGTGCAGTTTGCCGCCATGGTCGCGATCGGCAACCATCCCGGCATCGATGCCACCCGGCTTTCCGCGGTGATCGCGTTCGACCGCTCCACCCTTGGCAGTGTGATCGAGCGGCTGGAGACCAAACTCTATGTCGCGCGCAAGCCCGCGGCCGAGGACAAGCGGGTCAAGCTGCTTTACCTGACCAAGGCCGGCGCGACGCTGTTGCACGAGATCGTGCCGGCGGTCGAGCGCGCCCAGCAGCGAATGCTGCAGCCGTTGAAGCCGGGCGACCGCAGGACCCTGCTGGCGCTGTTGACGCAACTGGTCGATCTCAACAACGAAGCCTCGCGGGTGCCGCTGCGCGCCGAAGACGCGCTCGAACATTTGAGAAAGTCAGGGTGAAAGTCAGGGTGATTGCCGCGTCGTCCCGGCCTTAATTGAGGTAATGGAGCCCGCATTCGCGGGCTGCGGCGTCATGCCAAGGTCGGAACGAAACGCTGCTTCTACGCCACCGCCGCCATCTTGCGCGGGCTCACCACGTATTCCTTGAGCACCACGTCGGTGGTGTCGACTTCGACCATCGAGACGTCATAGCTCCAGAGGTCGGCGAGATGCTGCAGCACGCGCTTGGTGTCGATCTCGTTCAGCCGGGCCCCCTTCACGACCGAATGGCGCAACATCAGCCGCCGGTCGCCGGCGAGGTCGACGTCGACCACCTCGATGTTGGGATCGATGAACCCGACATCATGCTGCCGCGCCAGTTCGCGCCTGACACGGCGGTAGCCGCGCTCATCGTGGATGGCGTCAACCCGGATGCCCTCGGTTTCCTTGGGATCGTCGTGCAGATGGAACATCCGCATCTTCCGGATCAATCGCGGGCTGAGGAATTGGCTGATGAAACTTTCGTCCCGGTAATTGGCCCAGATATCGCGCAATACCGCCATCACGTCGCCGGTTCCGGCGATGTCCGGAAACCACTCGCGGTCCTCCTGTTCCGGATTGGAGACGATGCGCTCGATATCCTGCATCATCGCAAATCCCAGCGCGTAGGGATTGAAACCGGAATAGCGCTGATCGTCGAAGTCCGGCTGGAACACCACATTGGTGTGCGATTGCAGGAATTCGAGAAAATTGCCGTCGCTCAACTGGCCGGTCTCATGCAGGCGGGTCATGATGCGATAATGCACGTAGGTCGCGGTGCCCTCGTTCATCACCTTGGTCTGGCTCTGCGGATAAAAATACTGCGCGATGTGGCGAACGATCCGTAATAGCTCACGCTGCCAGGACTGCAGCCGCGGCGCCGACTTTTCCAGGAAATACAACAGATTTTCCTGCGGCAGCCCGAGCAGTTTGCGGCGCCGATCCAGGCTGAGCGATTCGGCGCTCTTGACCGGCCCGGTCGGAACCGTCCGCCACAGATCGTTGAAGGCGCCTTCCTCGTACAGACGGCGTTCCCCGGCGCGCTTCTCTTCGAGGCGAAGATCGAGGTTCTTCTTGCCGGGGTAACGATCGATGCCATGCGACATCAGGGCGTGCGCGGCATCGAGCGTGTGCTCGACCGCGAGCCGGCCGTGCCGCTCCTCGCATTGCGCGACATACTTCTTGGCGAAGTCGAGGTAGTCGAGAATGCCCTTGGCATCGGTCCACTGCTTGAACAGATAATTGTTCTTGAAGAAATGGTTGTGGCCGAACGCCGCGTGCGCGATCACCAGCGCCTGCATGGTCGCGGTGTTTTCCTCCATCAGGTAGGAGATGCACGGCGATGAGTTGATCACGATCTCATAGGCGAGGCCCATCAGGCCCTTGCGGTAGAACGCCTCGTGATGAGCGAAATGCTTGCCGAACGACCAGTGCTTGTAGAACAGCGGCATGCCGATCGAGGAGTAGGCATCCAGCATCTGCTCCGCGGTGATGACCTCGATCTGGTTGGGATAGACGTCGAGCCCAAGCTCGGAGAGCGCGACCTCCTCGCAGGCGTCGTGGATGCGCTGCAGGGTCGGGAAATCCCAGTCCGCGCCCTCGAACAGGCGCTCGGCTGTCGCGGTCATGGCGCGGCCTTCTCCTGCTTCTGGCGGCGTTGGAACAGATCATGAAATACCGGAAAGATCTCGCTGCGGTCGGAGACCTTGCGCATCGACAGCGGCGCGCCGGCGGTGCGCAGGCGCTCATACAGCGTCCACAGCGACGAATCCGGCATCTCGAACGTGCTGCCTCGGTTGTCGCCGACTTCCAGATAGGCGAAGAACTGGCTGACCGGCAGGATCATCTCGGTCAGCAGCCGACTGGTGACGGCGCTGTCCGACAACGAGTTGTCGCCATCGGAAGCCTGGGCGGCGTAGATGTTCCAGTCGGCGGGACGAAACCGCGACCTGACGATCTCATGCATCGCCTGCAGCGCGCTCGATACCAGGGTGCCGCCCGATGCCGGCCCATGAAAGAAGGTGTCCTCGTCGACCTCTTCGGCACGATCGGTATGGCGAATGAAGACGATCTCGACGTGCCGATAGCGCCGCGTCAGGAACACGTAGAGCAGCATGTAGAAGCGCTTCGCCAGATCCTTCATATGCTCCGACATCGAGCCTGACACGTCCATCAGGCAAAACATCACCGCCTGGGCGACCGGCTTTGGCGCGGTTTCAAAGCGGCGAAAGCGGATGTCGATCGGATCGATGAACGGGATGCGGCGCATCTTGGCCTTCAGGGCGTCGATCTCCGCCAGAAGCTCGACCCGGCGCGCCTCGTCGCAGCCTTCGAGCTCGGCTTCCAGCTGCTCGATCTCCTCCGGCCGCGGCCGCCGCAGCGCGACCCGCCGCGCCATCGCCAGCCGCACCGTACGGCTCACCGAAATATTGGCCGGCGAACCGGACGTCGCGTAGCCGGCGCGACGCAGGCCCTCGCTTTCGACTTCGGCGAGCTTGCGCTTGGCGAGATCCGGCAATTCGAGGTCGTCGAGGAACAGGTCGACGAATTCGTCGCGGCTGAGAACGAACCGGAACGCGTCTTCGCTGTCGCCTTCACCGGGCTTGGAGGGTCTTCCCCTACCCTCGCCGCCCGAGCGCGGCAGGATGTCGCCCTCAATGAATTTCTTGTTGCCGGGAAGCACCATGTCGCGGGTGCCGCCTTCGCGGTGAAAGCGGGGTTCGTTCATCCCGTCGAGCGGGATGGAAATCTCGCCGCCTTCCAGGACATCCTTGATGTCGCGGTCCTGGGAGGATTTCTTGACGGCACCTTGAACCAGGGCTTTGGCGCGACGCAAAAACCGCTGCCGGTTTTCGAGGCTCTTGCTGCCCGGGTTCAGGCGCCTGTCAACGATGTGCATGGTCACGCTTGCATCCGCCTCAGCCTGCCTGCTTCACGCGCATGTACCACTCGACCAACCGGCGTACCTGACGTTCGGTATAGCCGCGGGCAACCATCCGCGAGACGAACTCGCCGTGCTTCTTCTCGGTCTCGCCATCCTTCTTCGAACCGAAAGAAATCACGGGAAGCAGATCCTCGACCTGGGAGAATATCCGCTTCTCGATCACCTCGCGAATCTTTTCGTAGGAGGTCCAGGACGGGTTCTTGCCGCCATTCTGGGCCCGCGACCGCAGCGAGAACTTGACCACCTCGTTGCGGAAATCCTTGGGATTGGCAATGCCGGCCGGCTTTTCGATCTTGGTCAGCTCCTGGTTGAGAAGCTCGCGGTTCAGCAATTGACCGGTATCGGGATCCTTGAAGTCCTGATCCTCGATCCAGGCATCGGCATAGTCGACGTAGCGGTCGAACAGGTTCTGCCCGTAATCCGAGTAGGATTCGAGATAGGCCTTCTGGATCTCGTGGCCGATGAATTCCGCGTAGCGCGGCACCAGCTCGGCCTTGATGAACTCAAGATAGCGCTTCTCGACTTCCTCGGAAAGCTGTTCACGGCGAATGGCCTGCTCCAGCGCGTACATCAGATGGACCGGATCGGCGCCCAGCTCGGAGGTATCGTGGTTGTAGGTCGCGGCCAGGATCTTGAACGCAAAGCGCGTCGAGATGCCGTCCATGCCCTCGTCGACGCCGGCGGCGTCGCGGTATTCCTGAACGCTGCGCGCCTTCGGATCGGATTCCTTGAGGCTTTCGCCATCATAGACCCGCATCTTGGCGAACAGCGTCGAGTTTTCATGCTTGCGCAGCCGCGACATCACCGAGAAGCGCGCCAAGGTTTCCAGCGTGGCCGGCGCGCAGGGCTCCTTGGCCAGCTCGGAACCCTGGATCAGTTTTTCGTAGATCTTCTGCTCCTCGGTCACCCGCAGGCAGTAGGGCACCTTGATGACGCAGATACGGTCGATGAAGGCTTCGTTGTTCTTGTTGCCCTTGAAGCTCTGCCATTCGGATTCGTTCGAATGCGCCAGGATCACCCCGGTGAAGGGGATCGCACCGATGTTCTCGGTGCCGATGTAGTTGCCTTCCTGGGTCGCCGTCAGCAGCGGATGCAGCATCTTGATCGGCGCCTTGAACATCTCGACGAATTCAAGCACGCCCTGGTTGGCGCGATTGAGGCCGCCGGAATAGCTGTAGGCATCCGGATCATTCTGGGCATAGGTTTCCAGCTTGCGGATATCGACTTTGCCGACCAGCGAGGAGATATCCTGGTTGTTCTCGTCGCCGGGTTCGGTTTTGGCGATCGCAATCTGGCGCAGCCGCGAGGGCTGGATCTTGGCGACACGAAATCTTGAAATGTCGCCGCCGAACGCTTCGAGGCGCTTGTAGCACCAGGGGCTCATCAGGCCGCTGAGACGGCGCCGCGGGATGCCGTATTTTTCCTCGATCATCGGTCCGAGCGTTTCCGGATCGAACAGGCTGAGCGGGCTCTCGAACACCGGACTGAGCTCGTCGCCGGCCTTCAGCACGTAGATCGGGTAGACCTCCATCAGCAGTTTCAACCGCTCCGCCAGCGAGGATTTGCCGCCGCCGACCGGTCCCAGCAGATAGAGGATCTGCTTGCGCTCTTCGAGACCCTGCGCGGCGTGGCGGAAGAACCCGACGATGCGCTCGATGGTATCTTCCATGCCGTAGAAGCCGGAGAAGGCCGGATAGACCCGCATCGTCCTGTTCAAGAAGATACGGCCAAGGCGTGGGTCCTTGGCCGTGTCAATCATCTGAGGTTCGCCGATCGCAGCCAGCAGCCGCTCGGCCGCATTGGCATATCTCATCGGGTCACCTCGACACGACTCCAGATATTCCGCCATCGACATGTCACTTTCGCTTCGGGCCTCGAAGGTCCGAGCAAAAGCATTGAACAGGGAATCGTTGTACATGATCCTTCTCCTCATCCCGTCGACTGCGCGGCTGAACGCGCAGCAAACTTCCAAGCCGCCGGAGCACCATGCATCCGTTCGAGAATCAGCGTCGGCACTTTAGCCAATTGAACACTCCGCCGACTTCATCGCGCAACGCAGAACCTGGGCAAACGCTGAGCCATAAGCGAGCATTTGCCAAATTCTTGGGCGAAACAAACAATAATTCGTTAACCAACGCATTAATTCTGGACAATGTAACTGCACCGCAACATCCGGGATATTACGCAAGGCTGCGCCACGCGGAACAGAAACGCGCTTGTCACTCGTAAGGTTCCATTTCCGAGGGTGGAGTCGGGCTCCGCACGATACCGGTTAATTGGCGCCAATATCGGTCCGGTTGCGGTCCATTTGAGCGCATTTATCTGGGACAACGCGCGTTTTGTTTCGGTGCTGGAGCCGATCGCGAGCCGAGACTCGGCCGTTTCCCGTAGACAAACTGAGCAGCTTTCATCAACGACCGTCGTACTCCTTAAGCAATGCTCCGCACGTGTCGGCCAAAGCACAATGGCCGGAAAATGCGATTTCGGGACATCGTCACCGATCTGCAACATTCAAAAATCATGCCTGCACGCGTTGTCCGATGCGCATCCGCGTCAAAGCCGCAACGTTTCCGAAACGCCGTCATTCCCGCAGTTCACGATCCCTGGAATTTTACGGGGTCGACGGGGATCTGCATCAGAGCGAAGTCATCTGCTGTTTGGCTCCCGCAGAGTCGCCTGTCGGTGCCCCCAAGTCAATCGTGGCTAATGCGGCATTCGGTCCGATAATGACCTGATACGAAACCAAAAAATAAAATTTCAACCCGGCGCCGAAATGCAGAGCAAACTTTCGTTCGGAGTCGGTCGGCGCTATCGGCGGATAAAATCGGGTCCTGTCTCTCGATTCGGCTTGGCCGCGTGAAACCGGCCACCGGAGTTTCCGCACGCCGGTGTCTCCCCCGGGCATTTTCCTTGCGCACTTCCTTGCGCGCTTCTTTGCGCTTTCCTGGGCGGCGGCGCTAAAGCCTGATCATCCGCTTGCCGCGGTTTTCGCCGGCGAGCAATCCGATCAGCGCGCTTGGCGTGTTCTCCAGGCCATCGATGACGTCCTCCTCAACTTTCAGTTGGCCGGAGCCAACCCACGCCTGCAGGTCGCTCAAGGCCTGGTCGCGCCGGTCCATGAAGTCCATGACGATAAAACCCTGCATGATGAGTCGCTTGACCACGATCAGGCCGGGCACGCCGCGCGGCCCATGCGGCGCCGGCACGCCGTCATACTGCGAGATCGCACCGCAGCAGGCGATGCGGCCGCGGTTGTTCATTTGCGCCAGGCAAGCCTCGAGAATGTCGCCGCCGACATTGTCGAAATAGACATCGATGCCATCGGGCGCCGCGGCCTTCAGCGCCTTGAACACCCCGCCCGCCTTGTAATCAACCGCGGCATCGAAGCTGAGTTCTGATGTCAGCCAGCCGCACTTGTCCTTGCCGCCGGCGATGCCGACGACGCGGCAACCCCGGATCTTGGCGATCTGGCCGACAATCGATCCGACCGAGCCGGCCGCGGCCGAGACTACGACGGTCTCGCCAGCCTTCGGCTTGCCGACATCGAGCAGCCCGAAATAGGCGGTGAGGCCGGCGATGCCATAGATACTGAGCAAGTGCGTCATCGGCTCGAGCTTCGGCATCCTCTGCAGATGCCGGGCCGGGACGACGGCGTAATCCTGCCAGCCCGTATCGCCGAACACGATGTCACCAGGCGCCAATCCGGCTGCGTTCGACACCACGACTTCGGCGATGCCGCCGCCGGCCATCACGGTATTGGCTTCGACGGCGGCGCGATAGGTCGCGCCATGCATCCAGGCGCGGTTGGCCGCGTCCAACGAAATATAACGCACCCGCAGCAAGGCCTCGCCGTCATTCGGCTTCGGTATCGCGGCCTCGGCCATCCCAAAATGCTCGGGCCCGAGTTTTCCGGTCGGCTTTTCCACCAGCAACACCTGGCGGTTGATCTGGCGGTCAATCTTGTCCTTCACGGCATGTCCCTCCCTTTGGCTGTTCTTGATGCAATCCAAGCGCAGGAAACGGGCAAGCTGCCCAAGAGGCGACGCTAGTCGGCGGACGTTCAATGCACAACGGGAACCTCGAGCGCAGACGCGAGCCCGTCGAAGCAAGTTGCGCCCGCGCCGAAATCTGCCAAACTCGCCGCCGCCGAGACTTACGGGGTGCCAGAGATGTCCAACAAGTTTACGCAATACATTCTGATCGCAATGCTGCTCGGGATCGTGATGGGGGCGCTGGTCTTCAGCTATCTTCCGGATATCCGGGGCGATATCGCCGCCGACGTGAACCTGATCGCGATGCTGTTCCTGCGGCTGATCAAGATGATCATCGCGCCCCTGGTATTTGCCACCCTGGTCGGCGGTATCGCCCATATGGGCAGCGGCGCCAAACTGGGCCGGATCTTTGCCAAGACGATGGGCTGGTTCATCAGCGCCTCCTTCGTCTCGCTGCTGCTGGGCCTGGTGATGGTCAATCTGCTGCAGCCCGGCGCGAATTTTCCAGGCACCCTGCCCGACAAGGCACAATCCACGGGCCTGCCGGTGTCGGCCTTCTCGCTTGAGAAATTCCTCACCCATCTGATCCCGACCTCGATCGCGGACGCCATGGCCCAGAACGAGATCCTGCAGATCGTGGTTTTCGCGGTGTTCTTTTCGGTGGCGATGGGCGCGATGCCGGAGCGGTCCAAGCCGATGCTGGCCCTGATCGACGACCTCGGCCACATCATGCTGAAGGTCACCAGTTATGTCATGCTGTTCGCGCCGCTGGCGGTGTGGGCCGCGATCACCGCAACGGTGGCCAAGAATGGCCTCCTGGTGCTGTGGAAGCTGGTCGTGTTCATGGGCGGCTTCTATCTTTCGCTGATGTTGCTATGGGGCATCCTTGTCATGATCGGCTTCGTCGTGATCGGACCACGCTACGGCCTTCTGCTGCGGCTGATCCGCGAACCCCTGATGATCGCCTTCTCGACGGCGAGCTCGGAAGCGGCCTATCCCAAGACGCTGGAAGGGCTCAACCGGTTCGGGGCGTCGGCGCGGATCTCGAGCTTCGTGCTGCCGCTCGGCTATTCCTTCAATCTCGACGGCACCATGATGTACTGCACCTTCGCCAGTATCTTCATCGCCCAGACCTACCATATCGAGATGTCGCTCGGCACCCAGTTCGCGATGCTCGCCACGTTGATGATCACCTCGAAAGGCGTCGCCGGCGTTCCCCGCGCCTCGCTGGTGGTGATCGCCTCGACCCTGGGCCAGTTCGGTATTCCCGAGGCCGGCCTCCTGATGATCATGGGCATCGATACCTTCCTCGACATGGGACGCAGCGCCACCAACGTGATCGGCAACTCGCTCGCCACATCGGTGGTGGCGAAGTGGGAGGGCGAACTTGCGCCCGCCCATGCGCTCGGCCCCGACGACGTCGTGCCGCCGGACCTGATCCCCGGCGAACTCCCCGCGATGGCCGGCCATTGATGGGAGCGATCCATGCACCCAACCGTGCGGCGGACGATCGGGGCCATCGGCCTGTGGCTGGCCGGGTGCCTGCTGGCCACATCGGCGTCAGCCCAGGACAGCGGCGTCGGGCTTAGCCCGACGCTTTCCGGTATCAAGAACCGTCATGCCGTGCGGCTCGGCTATCGCGAAAGTTCGCCGCCTTTTTCGTTTCTCGATCCGGCCAACCGGCCGATCGGCTACAGCCTGGAGCTCTGCGAAGCCATTGTCGACGAAATCGGCGCCGAGGTCGACGATGCCGATCTGAGGATCGAATTCGTCAAGGTCACCTCCGACGACCGCATCGCCGCGGTGCTGCAGGACAGGATCGACCTCGAATGCGGATCGACCACCGCCAACGCCGAGCGTGCCAGGCAGGTGGCGTTTTCGCCGCTGATGTTCGTGGCCGGCACCAAACTGATGGTGCCGAAGGCCTCAAGCATCTCGACGGCCGCCGACCTCAAGGGCAAGACCGTCGTGGTGACCAAGGGCACCACCAACGAGCAGGCGATGCGTGCGGTCGACAAGAAGCTTTCGCTTGGCCTCAACATCATCGTCTCGCCCGATCATGAGCAATCCTACCAGATGCTGGCCAACGGCCAGGCCGACGCCTTCGCGACCGACGACATCCTGCTCTATGGCCTGATCGCCCGCCACAAGGCGCAGGATCGATTCCGCGTCACCGGGGATTATCTCTCCTATGATCCCTACGGCATCATGTTTCGCAAAAGCGAGCCGCAGCTGGCGGCGGTCGTCGAACGCACCTTCCACAAGCTCGGTTCGAACCACGATCTGCTGCCACTCTACAATAAATGGTTCGTGTCGCGGCTACCGACCGGCGAAAAGCTCAATGTGGAGATCTCGCCGCAACTCGAGGAAGCCTTCAAGGCATTCGACGACAATGAAGGCGCCAGCAATTAGTGCGGCTGGTTCAAGCGAAATCAGTTGTAGGGTGGGCAAAACCATCGGGCCGCGCGAACGCGCGGGCCGATGGTGTGCCCACCATTTCTCTGCGCCCGGTGTGGTGGGCACGGCGCAAGCGCGCCTTTGCCCACGCGTCCGAGCCAAAAGCCTATGGCCGACCCCGGGTCGAACGAGGGCGACCACAAGGGTCGCCCCTACGCAATCGGCATGGCGTAGGGGCGCCCCTCATTGGCGCTAGCTTAAGGTCCAGCGGTCAGCCCGAGCCCGCCGCGCCGGTCTCCGTCCGCCTCTCCCCTCGCGGGAGAGGCCGCCGCGTAGCGGCGGGTGAGGGGGTCTCTCAACGGGCCGTGTCGCTTGTAGTGAGACCCCCTCACCCCAGCCCTCTCCCGCCAAAGCGAAGCAAGCGCTTCGCTT
>Ga0182012_10000156_pt1 | contig 75674 bp, 76 predicted proteins | sample 612S2SmetaG_FD_120486 | JGI IMG/M metagenome (GOLD analysis project Ga0182012, IMG submission 120486) | Permafrost microbial communities from Stordalen Mire, Sweden - 612S2S metaG | ecosystem: Environmental > Terrestrial > Soil > Wetlands > Permafrost | place: Sweden: Stordalen | collected... | reverse complement strand
TTCTTAGCTGCCTTCTTCTTCGCCTTCTTTGCTTTCGCTGCCATGATAAAACTCCGTAGTCGGGTTAGTCCGGGGACCGAGTATATACACGAATAATTAATTTACAAGCAATACATCGCTCTACGGGTGCGGATGTGGTAGCGATGTGAGCGACTTCACTCGAGAGTGAGAATGAAATCCCACTCCGCTTGGGTCACCGGCGTCACCGACAGGCGATTCCCCCGACGCAAGACCACGAAGTCCGAGAGCTCGTCGCTCGCATGCCGACGCAGCTCATCGAGCGTGATGATGTGTTTGAACTTGCGTTCGAGCTTAACGTCGACGACGTACCAGCGCGGAGCCTCGGGCTTACTTTCCGGATCGTAGTGGTGGTGCTTGCGGTCGAAGGCGGTCTTGTCGGGGTAGCCGTCCTTCACGATGCGCACGATGCCGGCGATGCCCGGGACCTCGCAGCTCGAATGGTAGAAAAAGGCCGTGTCGCCTTTCTTCATGGAATCCCGCAGCATGTTTCGAGCCTGGTAATTGCGCACGCCGTCCCATGCGCTGGTCTTGGCCGGCCGGGCGGCCAGGTCGTCGATGCTGAACGTGCCGGGCTCGGATTTGAGCAGCCAGTGATTCATTGAATGTTCCTCGAGAAGTGCTGAACTCCGGATTCCGTGGCGAGCGCGTCCAATGTCACGTCGAACGGCTGCGCGAACACCGACTCGGCGCGCTGACAATCGAAGGCGAGGCCGACCAGCGCGGGCCCGCGCCAATGCCGCCGGTGTCGCCTGAAGTCGAGCGAGCGATCGTAGAACCCCCCGCCCATCCCCAGCCGCCTGCCGCCCGAGTCGACGCCGACCAGGGGCACGACGATGAGGTTGAACCATCGCGGACGCAGCGCGCGGCGGTGGGCGATGACATGCGGAATGGAAATGCCGAAGGTCGCGCGCCGCGTCCTTCCCTCGAGGGGGTAGAAGCGCAACCGGCGATGAGCGAGATCGGCGACCACCGGCACGTAGAGCCGGATGCCGCGGCGCTGCGCGGCGGCGACGAGCGCGCCCGGGTCGGTCTCCCCGTCGAATGGAAGATAGATGGCAACCCGGGCGCCGGACTTGAAGGCCGCCAAGCGGGCGACGAAAGCCGCGGCGATGCGGGACCGCCTGGCGTGCTCCGCCGGGCTCAACGAGCGCCGGTTGCGGCGCAGTTCCTTGCGCAGTTTCGCTTTCATATGAAGGGGATGGCGCCACCCGCCTGTGCCGTTTTGGACCGTTGCTCCCGACCTGAGCAACAGGTGGGGCTAACTGCCGACACTTAAGGCTTTCCGCTCGAGGCGGACTTGCACAATGCTGCCAGCAAGCAATGGCCCCTGGGGTTTACAAATTAGGGTCAGGAGGTAACCCGATCCGCATCGAACACCGCAGGCGGCGCCAAAATCAACCGTCGACCATCAACCAGGGGGCTCGCCCTTACAGCTCGAGCTGGCGGCCCTTCTCCAAGGCCGACTCTACGCGCTCACGCAGGATACGCAAGCGTCCGCCCACGTCCGAATCGAGATTGGTGTCACGGTTGCGGAAGCGAATCAGTTCGTTCGCCATGTTGAGCGCTGCGATCACGGCGATTCGGTCCAAGCCCACGACCTTCCCGGTGTCGCGAATTTCGCGCATCTTCGAGTTCAGGAATTCCGCCGAATCGAGCAAGTCCGAGCGTTCCTCGATCGGGCAGGTGATGTGGTATTCCTTCTCCAGGATGCGCACGCTGACCCGCGCTTGATTGTCGCTCATGCCTGCTCCATCGATTTCAGACGGCCGATCATCGCCTCGACGCGGGCACGCACCTGCTCGTTCTTCTGCAGGAGGCTCGCGCGTTCGGCGGTGAGGGTTTCCTGACGTTGCCGCAATGCGCGATTCTCTTCCTTGATCTGGGCCACGGTCGCGATCAGGTCCTCGAGCCGCTTTTCCAACCGCTTGAGCTCGAGCTCGACCGCGGATTTCGGATTGGTTTCGTTCATGGGGTGCCAATATAGAGCGCGCGATTCCGCATTGCAAAGGCCGGGCGTCAACATGCAAAACCAGCGGCGCGGCAGGCCCAAAGGTCACCAACGGCACGTCCGAAGCGCTATTATTCCGGCAACCATGCTGGGCGAAATTCGATTCAAGGACTTCGAGGACGTTCTGGCCTCCGCCGGCAGCCTTGCCGACGCGGCCGAGGCCCACGGTTCTTTGTGCGGCGCATTGTGCTCCATGTCACCTTACAGAATGCAGGACTGGGTCAACGAGATCCTGCCGGACGGCGCGTCGCTTCCGGCCGAGTCCGCGGCAATGATCGAGCGCGTATTCGCGGCGACCGCGGCATCCTTTGGCGAACAAGGGATGGAGTTCCAGCCGCTGCTGCCGGACGACGAACAGCCGCTCAACGGCCGGGCGCATGCGCTTGCGTTGTGGTGCACCGGGTTTCTATATGGCCTCGGCACCGGCCAGATATCCGACCTCGAAGCGCTGTCAGGCGATGTCGGCGAAATCGTACGGGACTTCAACGAGATTTCCCGCGCCACCGGCGACGACGCGGACGAGGATGAATCCAACGAACAGGCCTACGCCGAGCTCGTGGAATTCATACGGGTCGCCGCACAGGTGGTATTCGAGGAGCTTCTGCCGCTCCGTCAGCAAGCCTACCCCTCCCCACAGCAAACCTTGCACTGAGCTCGAAGGCATGGACCGCAGGGAGTTCGCGCGCCGCAGGCGCCAGGTCATGCGCATGATCGGCAAGGACGGAATCGCCGTACTGGCCGCCGCCCCCGTGCGCCATCGCAACGGAGACATCGAATACGCCTATCGACAGGATAGCCAGTTCCACTATCTGACCGGCTTTCCCGAACCCGACGCCGTGGCGGTGCTGGTGCCGGGCCGCGCGCAGGCCGAGTATCTTCTGTTCGTGCGGGAGCACGACCCACTGCGCGAATCCTGGGAGGGCGCCTGGGCCGGCACCGACGGCGCCGTGTCGACCTATGGGGCGGACGATGCATTTCCGATCGCGGATATCGACGAGATCCTGCCGGGCCTGATGGAACAGAGATCCCGGATCTTCTACTCGATGGGCGCGCACTTGGATTTCGATGGGCGCATGCTCGCCTGGATGAACGGCATGCGCGTGCATTCGCGGCAAAGCTCCGGGGCGCCCCAGGAATTTGCCGCGCTGACGCACGTGCTCGACGACATGCGGCTTTACAAGAGCCGCGCAGAGCAAGCCAACCTCAAAGAGGCCGCCCGAATCGCCGTCGGCGCGCATCGGCGCGCCATGCGCTTCGCCCGGCCCGGGCGGATGGAATACGAGGTGATGGCGGAGGTGCTGCACGAGTTTCGGTCACACAATGCCGATATGTCCTACCATCCGATCGTTGCCGGCGGCGCGAATGCCTGCATCATGCACTACGGGGCCAACGATCAGCGGCTCTGCGACGGGGATCTGCTGCTGCTCGACGCCGGCTGCGAGCACGAGTTCTATGCATCCGACATCAGCCGCACATTCCCGGTCAACGGCCGCTTCACCCCCGCGCAGCGCGCCGTCTACGAAGTGGTGCTCGAAGCGCAGCTTGCGGCGATCGACAGGGCGCGTCCCGGCAATCACTGGAACCAGCCGCACGAGGCGGCGGTACGCGCCATCACCCAGGGGCTGGTGAACCTGAAGCTCCTCCGCGGCACGGTGACGCGGCTCATCAAGGATCAGGCCTACCTGCCGTTCTTCGGTCATCGCACCGGCCATTGGCTGGGACTCGACGTGCACGATGTGGGCGATTACAAGGTGGGCGGCGAATGGCGGGTGCTCGAGCCCGGCATGGCGCTCACCGTGGAGCCGGGGCTCTACATTCGCCCCTCCCCCAAAATTCCCCGGGAGTTCTGGAACATCGGGGTTCGCATCGAGGACGACGTTCTCGTGACCGCACACGGAGCGCCGGAGGTATTGACCGCGGCCCTCGAAAAGACGCCGGAGGCCGTGGAACGCATGGTGCATGCTGCATGAGCCGGTCCTGCGACAAGTCGTTCGATGTCGCCATCGTGGGGGGCGGCATGGTCGGCGCGAGCCTCGCCGTGGCGCTGGAGAATCTTGGTATTACGACCGCCCTCATCGAAGCGGTGCCTCACGATGCGGCGTCCCAGCCAAGCTTCGACGAGCGCACAACGGCATTGTCGAACGGCAGCCGGCGCATTCTCCAGACACTGGGGGTGTGGCCGGCTGTCGCCGGCGATGCGACGCCCATCGCCAGGGTGCACGTCTCGGATCGAGGTCATTTCGGATTCGCCCGCATCGACGCGGCGGAACAGGGGTTGCCGTCGTTGGGTCACGTGGTGCCGAATCGTTCGCTCGGCTCGGCGCTCTGGTCGGCACTCGCGAAACGCCGCGACGTGCGCCTGTTCTGTCCCGCCCGGGTGGCGCGGGTCGAGGCGCAGGAGCAATCCGTTGAACTTATTGTCGACGAGCGCTCTGCGGCCGGGCCCTCGACATCGATCCAAGCGCGCCTGGTCGTCGCCGCCGACGGCATCGACTCCGCGGTCCGCCGGGCGTTCGGCGTGGAAGCCGACGTACGCGATTATCATCAGACGGCGGTGATCACCACGGTGTTGCCGAATAAATTCCACCATCATGTCGCCTACGAACGCTTCACCTCGTCGGGACCGCTGGCCCTGCTGCCGCTCGCGGACGGACGATGCACTCTGGTGTTGACGTTGACGCCCGAGTTGGCCGAGCGCGCCATGAGCTGGTCGGATGAGGAGTTTCTGGGCGAAGTGCAACGACGATTCGGCTTCCGGCTCGGGCGTTTCCTCAAGGTGGGCCGGCGCTTCGCCTATCCGCTGTCGCTGTCGCGCTCGCGCAAGACCAGCGCGGGACGCTGTGTCATCGTCGGCAATGCTGCGCAGGGTCTGCATCCGGTCGCCGGAATGGGCTTCAATCTGGGTTTGCGCGACGCTGCGAGTCTGGCCGAACTCATCGCAGAGCACCGGGGAGATCCCGGCAGCTTGGCACTGACGGCTGCGTACGACGATTGGCGGGCCGCCGATCGCCGCGAGATCATCGGATTCACGGATGGGCTGGTGCGTCTGTTCTCCGCGCCGTGGGGGCCCGTGCGGCACCTGCGCAACCTGGGGCTCCTCGCCTTCGACCTGTTGCCGCCTGCGAAAGCCGCATTGTCGTCGCTGTCCACGGGGGCCGCGGGCCGGATTCCGAAGCTGGCGCGCGGCGTGCCTATCGGCAAGCCTGCCGGCGAGACTGCCGGCGAGACTGCCGGCGAGCCTTCCGGCGAGCCTGTCGGCGAGCCTGTCGGGGAACGGCCGTGAGCCGCGAGTTCGACGTGGTGATCGTGGGAGCGGGCCCCGTGGGAAGCGTGATGGCGGGGCTCCTGCTGGCGCGCAAGCTCGTATCACCGGGCCGCGTGGCGGTGCTCGCGGAGCGCATCCCCCCGCCGAGCTCGACGGCGTCGGCGGCACGCGCTGACCACCCCTGGGGCTTGCGGGTATTCGCACTCAGCCGGGCCTCGCAACGCGTGCTGCAGCTCTGCGGCGTGTGGCGAAGTCTGCCACCCGATCTCGTGTTCCCGTACGAACGAATGTGCGTATGGGATGAGAGCGGCGTACCGGAAGGCCGCGGGTCGCTGACCTTCGATTGCGCCGAACTCGGCGAGCCGGATCTCGGATTCATCGTCGACGGCGGAGCGCTTCAGGAGAGCTGCGTGAAGGCTGCAGTCGCCGCGGGCGCGGTAATGGTCGAAGCGGCGCTGCAATCCATCGACGTGAACGATGGCGGGGCGCGAATGGCGCTCGTTGACCAACGCGAGCTCGGTGCGCGACTCTTGATCGCGGCCGACGGCGCAGCGTCCAAGACACGCGCGCTTCTCGGCGTCGCCACCGCGGGACATGCTTACCATCAGGATGCCCTGGTCGCCCATTTGCGAACGGCCAAGCCGCATCGGAGCACCGCCTGGCAGCGTTTCCTGTCGACCGGTCCGATCGCGTTGCTGCCGCTGTCGGACGGCCGCTCGTCGATCGTATGGAGCGTGTTGCGGGAGGAGTCCGAGCGTCTGCGGGCGCTCGACGCCCAACAGTTCGCCGCGGCCGTTTTCGAGGCGAGCGGCGGGGTGCTCGGCGAGATCGAGCTCACCACCCCGATCGCGAGCTTTCCGATCCAGCTGCAGTATGCGCTCGACTACGTGCGGCCGCGCGCTGCGCTCATCGGGGACGCCGCACACGCCGTGCATCCTTTGGCCGGGCAGGGACTCAACCTGGGTTTTCTGGACTGCGCATCGCTCGCCGAGGCGCTGGGCGAGGCGGGAACCTCGGGCTCCCTGGGCGATCATGGGCCGCTGCGCCGCTACGAGCGCCGGCGCAAGAGCGAGAATTTGATCACCGCCGCCGCGCTCGACGGCTTGGAGCGGTTGTTCGGGAGCTCCAATCCGGGTGTCGCGCGCCTGCGCGTGGCGGGACTAGCGGCCGTCGGCAGTCTTTCGTTCGTCAAGCAGAGGCTCGCGAAGCGAGCCTTGGGAATCGACGGCGATGTGCCCGCGTTCGTGACGGGCCAGGGCGTCTGAGCCGCCGGCTGCCCGAGCGCCGGCCATTCAGGCGCCGGGTATCCGGTCGACCTTCGCGGCGCAGATGAAATCGTTCTGCGACAGTCCGCCGATCGCGTGTGTCGAGTAGGTGATGCGGCAGTAGCCGTATCCGATTTCCAGATCGGGATGATGATCCTCGACGTTGGCGACATGCGCCAGCGCGTTGACGAAGCTCATGGTGCGGTAGAAGTCCTTGAACTTGACCGAGCGCTTCAAGCTCTTCGAGTCCGGTGCGAGTTGCCAATCGCCGTGGAGCCCGCCCAGCAGGCCCTGCGCCTCCGCACGCGTCAGCGCCGCTACGCCGCCCTCGCAGGGGACGCATTTCCCGGCGGCAAGGCCGTCGGCGCTCGAGCCGCTCATGCCGGGTGCCGCGTGTAGGTGCGCTCTATGTAGCGCTCGACCAGTTCCTGGAATTCCTCAGCGATCCGATCGCCCTTGAGCGTCACTGTCTTCGCGCCATCCTCGTAGACCGGTGCCACCGGATGTTCGCCGGTTCCGGGCAGGCTGATGCCGATGTTGGCGTGCTTGCTCTCGCCCGGGCCGTTGACCACGCAGCCCATGACGGCCACCGTCATGTCCTCGACGCCCGCGTGGCGCTTGCGCCATTCCGGCATGCGGTGGCGGATATGACCCTGGATCTTCTGGGCGAGCTCCTGGAAATAGGTACTGGTGGTGCGCCCGCACCCGGGGCAGGCCACCACCATGGGCGTGAACGAGCGCAGACCCATGGTCTGCAGGATCTCCTGCGCGACGATCACTTCTTGCGTACGGTCGCCGTTCGGCTCCGGCGTCAAGGACACGCGGATGGTATCGCCGATGCCCTGCTGCAACAGAACCCCGATGCCGGCAGTCGAGGCGACGATCCCCTTGCTGCCCATTCCGGCCTCGGTGAGCCCGAGGTGCAGCGGATATTCGCAGCGGCCGGCGAGGTTGCGGTAGACAGCGATCAAATCCTGAACGCCGCTCACCTTGGCGCTGATCACGATCCTATCGGCCTTGAGCCCCAGGCTCTCGGCACGCTTGGCGCTGTCCAACGCGGATACCACGATGGCTTCACGCATCACATCGAGCGCGGGAAGCGGCGCCGCGAGCTTCGAATTCTCGTCCATCAGCCGCGTGAGCAGGTCCTGGTCGAGGCTTCCCCAATTGACGCCGATGCGCACCGGCTTGTCGTAGGTGCACGCGGTCTCGATCATCTCGGCGAACTGCGGATCACGCTTGCTGCCGCGTCCCACGTTGCCCGGATTGATGCGCAGCTTGGAGAGCGCCTCGGCACAGCCCGGATGGGCCTTCAGGAGCTTATGACCGTTGAAGTGAAAATCGCCGACCAACGGGGTATTCACGCCCTGGGCGTCCAGCTTTTCACGAATGTGAGGAACCGCGGCCGCCGCCTCGTCGTTATTGACCGTGATCCTGACCAGTTCCGAGCCGGCGCGGGCGAGCGATTTGATCTGCGCGACCGTGCCCTCGATGTCCGCCGTATCGGTGTTGGTCATCGATTGAACGACGATGGGGGCGTTGCCGCCGATGGCTACGTTGCCGATCTTGACGGCAAGAGATTTTCTGCGTGATGGCATGGCCCCATTCTACTTGATGACCGGGTGCCCCCCCAACGGCTGATGGCATAATTGGTCCCGATGAGCACGTCGACGAGTCAGCGGCTGGTTTATTCGACCGGAATAGGCACGCTTTGCCCGAATTGCCGCCGTGCAGTGCGGGATTGCGTCTGCCCCAAGGGGGCCCCCGGCAAAGCGGAGCCTCGCCCGGTGCGTGTCGGTCGCGAGACCAAGGGTCGTGCCGGCAAGGGCGTGACGACGGTGAGCGGTCTGCCGTTGTCCGCAGCCGATCTCGTGACGCTGGCGGCGCGTCTGAAAAAGCGCTGTGGATCGGGAGGGACGGTGCGCGACGGCGTCATCGAGATCCAGGGCGAGCATCGCGACACGATCGTTGCGGAGCTTTGCAAGCTCGGCTGGGCCGCCAAGAAATCCGGCGGCTGAGGGCTCGGTCGGCGCACCGACCGGCCTCTCGAGCGGCTGTGATATGATGCAGCATCGCGATAAGAGCCGTGTGGAGAGAGTCCCTGTTCGCAGAGGACCGCCGAAGGCGCAACCGCCCGGAAACGCTCAGGCACACGTACTGCGGACTCTCGCGATCTCTGGAGAGCGGTCGCGCCTGCAATGGCCGATCCACCGAAGGGGAGCAGCGCTCGAGCGAGCGCTCGATCTCTCAGGTCCTAAGGACAGAGGGGCGGCACGCACCCACCGGTGTGCGCCGGTTCCCGTTGTCCGGATTCGCAGTGAGGTTGCGATGGGCCTGAAAACGCCGCTCTACGATATCCATGTCTCTTCGGGCGCCAAGATCATCGATTTTGGCGGCTGGGACATGCCTCTTTCCTACGGTTCCCAGCTCGACGAGCATCGCGCGGTGCGCAGGGACTCCGGCATTTTCGACGTGTCGCACATGTGCGTGATCGATCTGACCGGCGCGCGCGTGCGCGAGTTTTTGCGCCTCGTGCTGGCGAACGACGTGGCCAAGCTCACGGTTCGGGGCGCTGCGCTGTATTCCTGCATGCTCGAGCCGAGCGGCGGAGTCATCGACGACCTGATCGCCTACTTCCTCACCGACCTGTGGTTCCGGTTGGTGGTCAATGCCGGTACGCGCGGCAAGGATCTGAAGTGGCTGGAAGAGCATGCAGCGCCGTTCGGAATCACGGTGCGTGAGCGCAAAGACCTTGCGGTCCTGGCTGTGCAGGGGCCCCTCGCGCGCGAGAAGACCGCATCGCTTCTGTCCGCCGCGCATCGGGAAACAGCGCTTCGGATCGCGCGATTCTCCGCGGCCGCAATCGACTCGTGGTTTCTGGCGCGCACCGGGTACACGGGTGAGGACGGCTTCGAGATCATGCTGCCCGCCGAAGAGGCTGCAGCCGTGTGGCGGTCACTGGTGGCGTGCGGTGTGACGGCCGCCGGCCTGGGCGCGCGCGACACCCTGCGGCTCGAAGCGGGGATGGCTCTGTACGGCAGCGATATGGACGAGAGCCGCCATCCATTGGAGTCCGGGCTCGCCTGGACCGTGGCTTTCGAGCCCGCAGAACGCGATTTCGTCGGCCGCGCCGCACTCGAGCGGGTCCGTGCGCAGGGCTGCGATGAGATGGTGGGGCTGGTGCTCGAAGAGCGCGGCGTGCTGCGCAATCATCAGTCGGTGCTCACCGGGGCGTCCGCGCACAATCCAGGCCTCAAGATCGGCGAGATCACCAGCGGCACGTTTTCTCCCACATTGAACCGGGCGATCGCGCTCGCGCGCGTGCAAAGAAATGTCCCTGCGCGGGTTTTCGTCGAGATCCGCGGCCAGCCGCACGCGGCGCGGGTGGTAAAACCGCCGTTCGTGCGCAACGGCAGGGCAATGAACGGGCTTTAACCAAAGGAGTCGGATTCAGTGAGCGAAAACGTACCGGACGATTTGCAGTACACGCGGACTCACGAATGGGTCCGCAACCTCGCCAACGGCCAGGTGGAGATCGGGATCACAGATCATGCGCAACAGGCGCTCGGCGACCTGGTATTCGTCGAGGTGCCGGAGGTGGGGCGCGAGCTCAAGATCGGAGAAGCCTGCGCCGTGGTTGAGTCGGTGAAGGCGGCATCCGATGTGTACAGTCCCGTATCGGGCCGGGTGACCGAGCGCAACGACACCCTCAGCGAGAAGCCCGAACTCCTCAACTCAGACCCCTATGGAGCGGGATGGCTGATGCGGGTGGCTCGGAGTTCCGCGCCCACCGACGGTCCTTATCTGAAGGCCGCCGAGTATGCCCAATACGTCAAAGAAGCCGGCTAGGGCGTCGCCATGCCATTCATCCCGCATACACCCGCGGACGTCTCGGAGATGCTGTCGGTCATCGGTGCCGGGTCCATCGACGAGCTGTTCGACGAGATTCCCGAGGCGCTGAAAGCCGCGGCGCTCGAGGGCGTCCCGACGGGCCGCAGCGAAATGGAGGTTGGCCGCCTCCTGACCGAGCGCGCCGCCGCCGACGGCCGGCTTCTGAATTTCATCGGAGCGGGCGCGTACGAGCACCATATTCCCGCCCCGGTCTGGGCGATCGCCACGCGCGGCGAGTTCTATTCCGCGTACACGCCCTACCAAGCAGAGGCGAGCCAGGGCACCTTGCAGCTGATCTACGAGTACCAATCCATGATTTGCACGCTCACCGGCATGGAGGCCGCGAACGCGTCGCTATACGACGGCGCCTCTGCGGTGGCGGAGGCCTGTCTGATGGCCATCCGCGCCCATCGGGGCTCGGAATCGCGGCGCATTCTCATGCCGCGCACCGTCAATCCTACCTACGCGAAAGTAGCGCAGACGATTGCCCGCCATCAAGGCCTGGAGTTCGAGACCCCTGCCTTCGACCGGCGCACCGGACGCTTGAGCGTCGACGCCTTGAAAAGCTCGATGGCGAGCGGCGGCTATGCGGCCCTGGTGATCCAGCAGCCCAATTTCTTCGGCAATCTGGAAGAGGTCGACGCGCTCACCGACTGGGCGCACGCGAACCGCATGCTGGTCATCGCCGTGGTCAACCCGATCTCGCTCGCGCTCTGCAAGCCTCCCGGCGACTGGGGGAACGAGGAAGGCAAGCGAGGCGCGGACATTGTGTGCGGCGAGGGACAGCCGCTCGGCGTGCCTCTCGCCTGCGGCGGCCCTTACTTCGGCTTCATGGCGACACGCCTTGCGCACGTACGCCAGATGCCCGGGCGCATCGTGGGGCGCACCGTCGACACCCAAGGCCGGCCGGGCTTCACGTTGACGCTGCAGGCGCGCGAGCAACATATCCGCCGCAGCAAGGCCACGTCCAACATCTGCACCAACCAGGGACTCTTGGTGACCGCCGCCACGATTTATCTTTCGCTGCTCGGGCCCGAAGGTCTGGAACGCGTGGCGGCAGCGTGCGCCGAGCGCACGGAGTGCCTGGTGCAGGCGCTGACGCGCATTCCCGGCATCGCGGCCGCCTTCGATGCGCCCCGTTTCCACGAGGCCGTGCTGCTGTTCGACCGCCCCGTGGCACCGCTCCTCGCCGCGCTCGCCGGATACGGCATCGCCGGCGGATTGGATCTCGGTGCGAGCCATCCCGAGCTCGGTCACGCGATGCTGGTCTGCGCCACCGAAACCAAATTGGACCAGGACATCGATGCCTATGCGAGCGCAATGCGCAGTGCGCTCGAATTGCCGCGCGGCGAGCGCGGCGCGGCCTGAGGAGCGATGATGAACGACCTGAAGTTGAGGGAGCCGCTGATATTCGAGCTGAGCCAACCCGGCAGGCGGGCGATGAGCCAATTCCCGCCGGTGCCCGCCGACGCCGGTGGCGCAACGGACCCCGCCGCGAGCGCCGTCCGCGGCGCGCGGATTCCACGGCACCTGCGCCGCCTGAACCGGCCTCAGCTTCCGGAAGTCTCGGAGTTGCAGGTGGTTCGACATTTCACGCGACTCTCGCAGCTGAACTTCTCGATCGACTCGCATTTCTATCCCTTGGGCTCCTGCACCATGAAGTACAACCCCAAGGCGTGCAACACCTACGCGATGCTGCCGGAGTTCCTGAGCCGCCATCCGTTCGCGCCCGAGCCGCAAGGGTTTCTCGCCTGCATGTACGAACTGCAGGAGATGCTCAAGGAGATCACCGGCATGCAGGCAGTGAGCCTGTCCCCGATGGCCGGAGCCCAGGGCGAATTCGCCGGCGTCGCGATGATCCGCGCTTACCATCAGCGGCGCGGCGACACCGCCCGCACGGAGATCATCGTGCCTCAGGCCGCCCACGGCACCAATCCGGCGACGGCCGCCATGTGCGGCTGCACGGTCAGGGAGATTCCGTGCGACACCAGCGGCGGTGTCGATCTGGAGGCACTCGAGGCCGCCGCTGGTCCGGCGACGGCGGGAATCATGCTCACGAATCCATCGACGCTCGGCGTGTTCGAGCACCGCATCGCCGAGGTTGCGCGCATCGTGCACAAGGCGGGCGGTCTGCTTTATTACGACGGCGCGAACTTGAATGCGATCCTGGGCAAGGTCCGTCCGGGCGACATGGGATTCGACGTGATCCACATGAATTTGCACAAGACCTTTTCCACGCCGCACGGCGGCGGCGGTCCGGGATCCGGTGCCGTCGGCGTGGGTCCGCGCCTGCTGCCCTTCCTGCCGATTCCGCTGGTGGGCCACACGCAGGGCTGCTATCGCTGGCTCACCGAGGCGGATCTTCCGGACTCCATCGGACGGCTGTCCGGCTTCATGGGCAATGCGGGCGTCAATCTGCGGGCCTATGTCTATATGCGCATGCTGGGACGGCAGGGGATGGTGCGCGTATCCGAGTTCGCGGCGCTGAACGCAAACTATCTGATGAAGCGCTTGACGGACCTCGGCTACGAAGCCGCCTATCCCGCGCGCCGCGCCAGCCATGAATTCATCATCACGCTTAAGAGCGAGAACCGGCATTTCGAGGTGACCGCGATGGATGTGGCCAAGCGACTGCTGGATTTCGGAGTGCACGCGCCGACGACCTATTTCCCGCTGCTGGTTCCCGAGTGCCTGCTGATCGAGCCCACCGAGACCGAGACCAAGGAAGAACTCGACCATTTTTGCGACGCGATGCGCGAGATCCGGCGGGAAATGCAACAAGAGCCCGAGAAACTACGCTCCGCACCGCATACAATGCCGGTACGGCGGCTGGACGACGTGAGAGCGGTGAAACAGCTCGACATAGCCTGGAAGCCGGCTCCTTAGAGGAACCGCGCGGTTCGATGGCTTGTCCCACCAGCTGAATCCTTTCTATTCCCTGCCAGGCAGTTGTCCTAGGATCGGTATGTCCCGTAGTTCGCTTTGGTTCGCACTCATTCTGCTCTCCACCCAGGGGTTCGCCGGTCCGTCGGACAGTACGGCAGGCGCGGCGCCTCCCCCCGTGGACGAAGCGCCCGCATCTGCGCCCGCTGCGGCGGTCCCGACGGTCGCGCCCCCGCCCGAGCTTCTGGACCGTTCCGCGAACTGGTCGCAGACCCTCGAGCGGATCGCCTCCGGCGTGGTAACCATCCAAATCGACGGCGCGCGGGCGTTCGACACGGAGTGGAACACCACCGCGCAGGCGACCGGATTCGTCATCGACGCGAAGCGCGGGCTCATCCTGACCAATCGTCATGTGGTGACGCCCGGTCCGGTCACCGCGCAGGCTACGTTCCAGAATCGGGAGGAAGTGCAGCTCTCTCCCGTGTACCGCGACCCGGTCCATGATTTCGGGATCTACCACTACGATCCGTCGAAACTGCGTTTCATCAAGCCGGCCGAGCTGCCGCTCTATCCGGCGGGAGCGGTCATCGGGCGCGAGATCCGGGTGGTCGGCAACGACGCCGGCGAGCAGTTATCCATTCTCGCCGGAACGCTCGCGCGGCTGGACCGCGAGGCGCCCGAATACGGCTACGGCAAGTACAACGACTTCAACACGTTCTATTATCAGGCCGCCTCGGGCACGTCCGGAGGGTCATCCGGCTCCCCGGTGATCGACATCCAGGGGCGGGTGGTGGCGTTGAACGCGGGCGGAGCGACTGGCGCGGCCTCGAGCTTCTATCTGCCGCTGCCCGCCATCACGCGCGCGCTGAAGTACATCGATGCCGGCAAGCCGGTGCCGCGCGGCACCTTGGAGACGGTGTTCAAGTACACACCGTACGATGAGCTGCGCCGCCTCGGCCTCGATGCCCAGACGGAGGCGCGCATGCGCGCCGCGTTCCCCAAGCTCACCGGCATGCTGGTGGTCGATGAGGTGCAGCCGGGCTCCGCGGCGGACGGACTGCTCTCGCCCGGCGACATTCTCATCGCGATCGACGGCAAGCCGGTGCCCGAGTTTTTCGCCTTGGAGGACGTTCTGGACAATCACGTCGGCCGGGAAATCAAGGTCGAAGTGCTGCGCGGCGATCAGACGCTGCGCCACGCCCTGGACGTGGAGTCTCTCGGCGCAATCACGGCGGACGAGTACATCGAGTTCGGCGAGGCGGTCGTGCACACGCTGTCCTACCAGCAGGCGCGCCACTACAACCTGCCGATCATGGGCGTGTACGTCGCGAATCCCGGCTACGTGTTCGGCAGCGCCGGCATTCCGCGTGGCGCGCTCATCAGCTCCTTCAACGGCAAGAAAATGCAGACACTCGCGGATTTCGAGTCCGCCCTCGCAGACCTGGCGGACGGCGCCCGCGCACCGGTACGCTACGTGACGCTCGAGGATCCGCGCACCACGCAGCTCAAGGTGGTCCGCATGGACCGGCGCTGGTTCCCCGCCCGCAAGTGCAAGCGCGACGACACGCTCGGCATCTGGCCCTGCGTGGGGATCGCCGCCGGGCCGGTGGCGCCGGCGCTGCAGCCCGCGTCCACCCAATATGCCAAGACCGGCGATCCGCGCATCGACCGGCTCGCGCCGTCGCTGGTGTCGATCACCTTCGACATGCCTTACTCGGTTTCCGGCGTGACGGAAAAGAACTACCACGGCACGGGCCTGATCGTGGATACCAAGCGGGGGCTGGTGGTCATCGACCGCAACACGGTGCCGCTCGCCATGGGCGATGTGCGCATCACCTTCAACGGCACGGTGGAGGTGCCGGGCAAGGTGGAATTCATTCACCCGCTGCACAACCTGGCGGTGGTGTCCTACGATCCGAGGTTGATCGGTGACACCCCGGTGCGGGCCGCGACGCTGATCGCCAAAGAACTCCGTCCGGGCGATGACGTCTGGGTCGTTGGGCAGCGGGGCGATTCGAAGGTGATGTCGGAGCGCACCCAGGTCGCGGGCGTCGATCCGGTTTCGTTCCCGCTCTCCCGGACGCTGCGTTTTCGCGACAGCAATCTGGAGGCCGTCAATCTGGTGAACGCGCCCGCCGATCTCGACGGTGTGCTCGCCAACGACAAGGGCGAGGTGCTCGCGCTGTGGTCGAGCTTCGCCTTCGAGACACAGCGGGAATTGGAACAGGTGAACCGCGGCATACCCGCGGATCTGGTGATGGAGATGATCAACGCTGTCTCCAATCAGCGACAGCTGTATTCCTTCGAGGCTGAGTTCGATGTCGACTCGCTGGCCGACGCGCGCAAGCTCGGGCTGACCGACGCCTGGGTCAAGCGCTTCGAGCAGCATGACGGGGAGCGGCGCCAGGTGCTCTCCATCAATCGGCTGGTCGCGGGCGCGCCTGCCGCGGCGCTGCTGGAGCCGGGCGATCTCTTGCTCGCCATCGACGGCAAGATCGTGAGCCGCTTCCGCGAGGTGGAGGAGACCGTGCAGAAGCCGGAGGTCGCGGTCACCATCTGGCGCGACGGGGCCGAGAAGACGCTGCAGATGAAGACGGTGGCGCTCAACGGACGGGGTATCGATCGCGTGCTGATCTGGGCCGGCGCGACGCTGCAGGCGCCTCATCGGGCGATGGCGGTGCAGCGCGGCATCGCGCCTTCCGGCGTATTCGTGTCGTTTTTCTTCTACGGCTCCCCGGCCACCCACTACGGACTGTACGCCGGCCGGCGCATCACCGAGGTCGATGGGCAGGCGACGCCCGATCTCGACGCGTTCTTGAAGGCCGTTCGCGGCAAGCCCGATCGGGCATCGCTGCGGCTCAAGACCGTCAGCTGGAACGGCATGACCGACGTGATCACCCTGAAGCTCGACAAACACTATTGGCCGGCGTACGAACTCGACCGCGGGAGCGATGGCACCTGGAGGCGTACGGCGCTCGATCCCGACGTGACGCTGGCGCGCACGCCGTGAATGGGAAATTTGCGATCGTGGCGGCTGCGCGCGCGGATCTGCCGCAGATTCTTGCCATCTACAACGAGGTCATCCGCAATACCACGGCGGTTTATTCGGACCGGGAAGTCACCCTGGAGGACCGCGAGAACTGGTACGACGCAAAGATGGCGCACGGTTTTCCCGTCCTGGTGGCGGCGGACTCGTCCGGGGTGGCGGGTTTCGGAACATTCGGTGAGTTTCGCGCATGGCCTTGCTACCGCTCCAGCGTCGAGCACAGCGTGCACGTGCGGGCCGATCGCCGGCGATGCGGCGTGGGACGGGCGCTCGTGCTGGCGCTGATCGATGCGGCCGCCGTGATGCAAAAGCACGTCATGATCGCCGGCATCGATGCGGAAAATGTGAACTCCATCTCGCTTCACCAAAGTCTTGGATTCGAAATCGCAGGACACTTTCGCGAGGTTGGCCGCAAGTTCGGTCGCTGGCTCGACTTGAAGTTCATGCAGCGGTTCATTTGATATCATGGAGTCGTGGTAAGAGCGTCACAGACCGAAATCGAGAAAGCCGTCGAGGCGTTGCGCGCGGGAGACCTCGTGGTGTTTCCGACCGAGACGGTTTACGGCCTGGGCGCAAACGCCGCAAACCCCGCCGCGGTCCGCAGGATCTTCGAGGTCAAGGGCCGTCCGGCGGATCACCCGGTCATCGTGCACCTGGACAACCAGCGCTACCTGCACCGCTGGGTCGCCGATGTGCCGGAAATGGCCCAACGCCTGGCCTCCATGTTCTGGCCCGGTCCGCTGACCTTGATCCTACCCAAAGCGGACCACGTGAACGAGATCGTCACGGGCGGTCAGACCAGCATCGGCATCCGTATACCGTCGCACCCGATGGCGCTGCAGCTTTTGACCGCGTTCGGGGGCGGCATTGCGGCGCCGTCGGCGAACCGCTACGGCCGCTTGAGTCCGACCAAGCCCGAGCACGTTCGCGACGAGCTCGGCGAGGCGGTGGAGGTGATCCTGGACGGCGGCGACTCTCCCATCGGGCTCGAGTCGACCATCGTGTCCTGCCTGAACAACGAAGTGCGGCTGCTGCGCCCGGGTTTCATTACGCGCTCCCAGATCGAACAGGTGGTCGGCGGCTTCGCCAGCGGCGGCGAGGTTCCCCGCGTGCCGGGGGACCGGGTGCAGCATTACGCACCGTCGACGCCGCTCGAGATCGTGACCTCGGACGAACTCGAGCTGAAGGCCGGAGAGATCCTCGAGCGGGAGGAAAAAGTGGCGGTGCTGGCGATGCGGCCGCCGCTGCACACCAAGAGATACATGACGTGGATCAACGCCGGCAAGAAGCCCGATGCGTATGCTCACAACCTTTACAACAATCTGCGCACCCTCGACCGGGCCCAGTGCGTGCGAATTCTGGTGCAGGAGCTGCCGCAAGACGAGCGTTGGGCGGCGATCCTCGACCGGCTGCAGCGCGCCAGCGGCTTGGGCGAGGACCCGCTCGAGTTGAGCGCCAGTTAGGACAGTGAGCAAGTCAGGTAAATCAGTTGGCCAAAGCATCCCGAGTCCGTCGCTTACCGATCGAATCCGCCCAGGAACTGCCGGCTGAACGGGATCCGTTTGCGCGCGAGTCGATCGAGCATCTGGTAAGCCGGTACGGCTCGCCGCTGTTCTTGATCGATGCCGAGCGGGTCCGTGCCCAATACCGGCGCCTGTCGGGGGCTCTGCCCGGAGTGGAACTGTTCTACGCGATCAAGTGCCTGCCGCATCCCGCCGTGGTCGCGACGCTCCGCGACGCCAACGGCCGCTTCGATCTGGCGACCAACGGCGAGGTCGAGCTGGTCCGCCGCTTGGGGGTGGATGCCGAGCGCTGCATCCACACGCATCCCATCAAGCGGGACAGCGACATCCGCACGGCGCTCGCCTACGGGGTCACGCATTTCGTGGTCGACAACCCGGAGGAGCTGCGCAAGTTCGAAAAGCACAGGAAACGTGCTGCGATCTTGATCCGGCTGGCGTTCCGCAGCGCCGATGCCGTTTGCGATCTGTCGCGTAAATTCGGCTGCAACCCCGAGGCGGTTGCGCAGCTTCTCGCGCTCGCGTCGGAACTGCGCATTCGGGTGGCAGGCCTGTCGTTCCATGCCGGGTCGCAGGCAGCGACACCGCGGATGCACGTCGAGGCCATCGAGGTGTGCCGTGAGCTGATGTCTGCGGCGGCCGCGCGCGGACAGGACTTTTCGGTACTCGATATCGGGGGCGGTTTCCCCGTCGACTACGCGGCGGGCCCGGATAACAGCCGGTCCATCGAGGAATTCTGCGCGCCGATCCGCCGTGCCCTCGATTCGATCGATCCCAAGCTTCGAATCATCGGCGAGCCGGGGCGCTACGTGGCGGCGCCCTGCGCGATCAGCGTGTCGTCGGTGATGGGCCGCGCCAAACGCGATGGGCGGTGGTGGTATTACCTGGACGATGGGCTGTACGGCAGCTACAGCGGCCAGGTATTCGATCATGCGATCTATCCGATCGAGCCGCTGGCGGCGCGCGGTCCCGCGCTGCCCTCGGTACTGGCCGGCCCGACTTGCGACAGCATCGATGTGATCCGCGAGAACATCGATCTGCCGGAACTCGAGGAGGGCGATCTCATCGTCGGGAGGATGATGGGCGCCTACACCTGGGCGACGGCCACCGAATTCAATTTTTTCCCAAAGACCACCGTGCTGGCACTCGATCGCGGCCGGCTCATGCCCGAAGGAGACTTGCGATGAAGTGGAGCCGGCGGCGTTTGCTCAGGACGGCCGGGATGATGGCTGGGGCGTCGGCCGCCGGCATGCTGAACAGCGTTGCCGCCGAACAAGGCGGCGGCTCGCGGCGGATCGTGTTGAAGAACTTGCACACGCCCGAGTCGCTCGACATCGTGTATCGGCGCGGCAACGAGTACCTGCCCGATGCGATCTCCGCGATCGAGGTGTTGCTGCGTGACTACCGCACCGGCACCCAGCACCCGATCGATCCGGCGCTCATGGACTACCTCTACGAGGTCGCGCATCTGGCGGGCGCGCCGCCGGAGTTCGCCGTGATTTCCGGGTACCGTTCGCCGCAGACCAACGAGATGCTGCACGAGCGCAGCGGCGGGGTGGCGAGCCGCAGCTTGCACATGGAGGGCCGCGCGATCGACGTACGGCTGCAGAGCGTCGACTGCGCATCGCTTGCCGAGAAGGCGCTCGCCATGCAGCGCGGAGGCGTGGGATATTACAACCGGTCGGACTTCGTGCATCTGGACACGGGCCGGTTCAGGACTTGGCGGGGGTAGCCCAAGCCGAGAAACGTCCTCACGCGCTCGAGCTCCGCTTCGAGCCCCCGCCGGTATGCCGGATCGCGCGGCGCGCGTCCGGCGACATATCCGAACGAGCTCACCAGCCGGCTCTTCACCACGCTGAGATTTCCCCAACCGATGACCTGATCGCGCCACAAGATCGGCAATGCGTAGTAGCCGAGCTTGCGCTTGGACGCCGGCGTATACGCCTCGAAGCGATAGGCCCAGCCCCAGAATATCTCGAACCGGCGGCGGTCCCACACGATCGGGTCGAACGGGGTGAGGAGGCGAACGTCATCGTCGATGCGCCAGCGAGCGGAGAGCGGCGATTCGGAACCAGGCCAGTACCAGTCGATGCCGTCCACCCGTGCGTGGGCGAGGCGCCCGAGCGCGCGCTCGAGCGCCGTCGAACGGTGAGCCGACCATTGAGGTACCCCATGGCACAAGAGGCTCATCAACTGGCCGAAGCTTCGCGAGGGGAGCGGCGCGTACTTGCGCACCATCACATCCACCAGCGCGTCGATGCGCTCGTCGACCGTCGGCGTCTGCGCCGCGTAGGTCTCGCGCACCGCATACACCCGCGTTCCGGAGTCGCGCCGTGCGACCCGCAACAGACCGCGGTAATGCATTTCGTCGAGCAGGCGCGTGGTGGCGTTGGTCGAGCCGCCGAACCAATTGGTGATCTTGCCCTGGGCAAAATGCCGGTCCACTACGCGCGGATGCGCCGTTTTTCGGACGCGAACGAATTCCAGCAGCTCGCGCGCCTGGGCGTCGCGCGCCTCGCTCCAGGCCACGCGCGGGGTTCTGGGGTGCATCATTGCATGGTGATGGCGAAGCACGTAGCCGTAATTGACGAAAAAGTCCTCCTCGAGGGGCAGCCGGGGGTAACGGCGCTCGAGATCGCCGGCGCGGTAGCCGAGGACGCGATGGCGCAGGGTGAGGTCCTGCGCGCGTGCGGGAGCACGGATCGGGTCGGCTTGCACGAATCCGAGCTTCTCGATGGCGCGCTTCAGGGTGGCGGGCTTGAAGAGCGTCCTTGCGATGGCGAAGCGCCGCAAGTGCGCGAGAGTGACCGCCATGGATCCGCGCAGCGCCGTGCTAGGGGTGTCCAAGGAAATCGAGCACCGCTGCGTTGAATTCCGCCGGATTTTGCAGCATGGCAAAATGGCTCACGTTGGGCAGGATGTCGAGACGTGCGCCGGGGATGGTGTCGGCCATGTACTTATCGTGCGACTGCTTTATGGCCTCGTCGTACTGTCCGTCCGCGATTACGGTGGTCACCTTGATGGAGCGCAGCTCCGCGGCCGTGAACGCGGGAAGCGTGTCCCACATTTTGCCGACCGCGGCGCTGAAGTCGTCCCAGCGCTCCGGCGTCGGCGAGAGCCTGCGGTATTCGTCGGGTGTCCGCTGCAAATAAGCCGCGAACACGGGGGTCTTGTCGAACCCCTCGCGATCGCCCGATACGTCCGCGTTCGCGCCGAACGCGAACAACCCCGCCAGCCGGTCCGGATGATGCAACGCGAGATCGAACCCGGTGCAGCCGCCGTCGCTCCAGCCGACCAGATTTACCCGGGCAATGCCGAGTTGATCGAGCAATCCGATCACATCCCCTGCCATCAGGTGGTAGCTCATCGGCGTGTCGTCGCGCGTGCTGCGTCCGTGCCCGCGGCTGTCCATGGCGATGACGAAGTATCCATGCGCCACGAGCACCGGGATCAGGTGGCCGAAGTAGTTGGAATTGCCGAAGCCTCCGTGCAACAGCAGCACGGGGGGGCGCGAGGATTTCCTGCCCCACGCGGCGTACCAGATCCGTGCGCCCTGGACCTCGATGTGATGGGCGACCGTGTGCGGCGGCAGTCCCGGCATGGGCGGCAGCGTTTCCCAAACCTGCGCAGCGTGCAGGGCGAACGCCGCCCCGAGGAGGAGCACCGCGCCGATCGAAGCCTGCTTTTTGTTACGATTCATCGATGGAGCGACAGCGTAGCTGGGTTTTGGTCTCGTTGCTCGGCAGCCTGGTCGCCTGCGCACCCGCCTCGCCGCCGGGCGGCGGGGCGCCGTCCGCGGCGCCCCCCAGGGCGAGGAGCGCTGCGGAGCTCTTCGACGGCAACTGCAGCCCGTGCCATCAGGAAACCGGCGAGGGAATTCCCGGCGTATATCCGAGCCTTGTCGGCTCGCCGACCGTGCTCGGCGATCCCGGGGCGCTGGCACGCTGGATCCTCAAGGGGCAACGTGCCGCCACCATGCCGCCGCCCGGGCACTATTCCACTGCCATGCCGAAATTCGGCTGGCTCAACGATGCGGACGCGGCCGCCCTCCTGTCCTATGTGCGATCGAGTTTCGGCAACCGGGCGCCACCCGTGGATGCGGACGCCGTGACGAGCGCACGCAAGGAATGAGGCGATGAGCAAGACCCCGCCCACCGCGATTCACCGGATGGTCGAGCGCTCCCGCACGGATGACTATCCCGCCGTCGTGGCGAAGCTCGAGTCGGGCTGGGTGATCATGGGCGAACGGCAGGTGTTGGCCGGATATTGCCTGTTGTTGCCCGATCCGGTGGTGGAGCACTTGAACGTGCTGACGGGCGTTCGGCGCACCCGCTTCCTCGAGGACATGGCGCGAACGGGCGATGCCGTGCAGCACTGCACCGGTGCGGTGCGCATCAACTATGCGGTGTTCGGCAACGTCGAGCCGGCGCTTCACGCGCATATCTTCCCGCGCCGCGCGGACGAGCCGGCTGCGACGCGCACGTCCCAACCCTGGGCGCTCGACTGGAACGCGGCCCCGCCGTATTCGGATGACGCGCACGGTGAATTGAAGCGGCGGATCGGCGAGTATCTGGCGAAGTCGGCCACTCACGAATCCAAGCGGAGCTAGCGAACCGGCGGAACGATGAGCTCGGGAGCGCGGCAGGCGCCGCGCGCCGCATCGGCGGAGCAGCTTCGCGGCGCCAGATTGCGATCCAGACAGATGCGTACCTCGCGCAGCCGCGGCGCTTCCTGTCCGCTGCATGTCACCACGATCGACGCCGCCGGCAGGCGGGGATTGGCTTCTTGAAAGGCCGCGGCGACCGCCGCCGTCGATCGATCCACCGCCGCGGCGGGGCCATTGAACGATGGCGGAATGACGATGCTCACATAGGCGCGGCGCACGAGTGCAAAGAACTGCGCCGGCGCCAATCCGCTGCAGGTCCCGTGAGCGGACCATTCGTGATACACGAGTGCGCGCGCCGGCATCAGGTCGGCGATGCCCTGCACCACTCCATCCGGCACCGGCACGTGCACGTCGCAGTGCTCCGGCCACCCGCGCTCATTCTGCGGCCACAGGCCGTGAACGATGAAACCGTAGCGTCGTTGGCCGTTGCACTCCGCAGCGCCCGGCGAGTCCAGGCAGAACGCCGGCGACCAGCTCAGCGACAGCAGGTAATAGTCGAAATCCCCCGGCGTGCCGCTTCCGTGGTCGCGATGACGCGCGAGCGCCGAGCTGGATGCGCAGACGAGCGCCATGACCAGAGGGACTGCCCATCGTCGGCGAAACGGGATCCGCGCGCACCTGCGGGCACGACGCCCGGCGGCAAAATGTTCGTACTCTCTCTGCAACTGAGGACTCCTGGGTTGGGCGTCACGGAAACGTCAGCCAACCCCATTATATGCGCGTGGTCTCGAGGCCCCGCGCGGGGGCCGATACGCACCGCCTGTTTCAAATGGGCCGGGTCTCGACGCCGAGCGCCTGCATGGCCTCGTGGAGCCGCGTGCAGGGCGCCGAACACGAAGTGCCCGTGCAGAGGTACGCTACGGTGCCGGCACCGGCGCGCTTCGCTTCGATCGCCGGCGGCAGGTCTTGAGCATCGGCGGGAACGGCGAAAATCATGCGCGATGGGGCAAATCCCCCGCCGAGCGAGGCGGCCCATCGACCGGCATCCGCGGCATCGCCCCGCACGATGACGATCTGCAAGGGCTTCAGGTAGTCCTCGAGCCCCGCAAGCAGCGTCAGGTGCGCTTGCGGATAACGCTGGATGGGGTCCCACGCTGCCTTCAGCGCGCGCTCGGCCGCTTTCAGGTAGCGCGCTTCTCCGAGCAGATAGCCCAGCCGCGTGAGCAGTGCGACAGCGACGCCGTTCCCAGACGGCATCGACTCGTCGTTGAAGGTCTTGCTTCGATGAATCAGCGATTCGTGATCCGCAGCGGTGAAGAAGAATCCGCCCGCCGCGGGGTCCTCGAATCCATCCAGGAGCGAATCCGCGAGGGCGCACGCAAAATCGAGGTCGCGGCTGCGCCAGCGCACCTGCAGCAGCTCGAGCAGCGCCTCGCCGAGAAACGCGTAGTCGTCGAGGTAAGCCTGCAGGTGAGCTCGACCGTCCTTGTAGCTGGCGAGCAGCCGTCCGCCGCGCCACAGGGTGTGGTGAAGGAAGTCGACCGCGCGGGTCGCGGCATCCGCGAGATCGGTCCGGCGCAGAAGCCGGGCCGCAATGGCCAATCCCTTGATGGTCAGGGCATTCCAGGCGGTCAGGATCTTCTCGTCGCGCGCGGGCCAAATGCGCAGATTCCGCCGGGCCAGTAGTTTGGCGCGCGCCGACTGGATCAAAGCGGCCGTCTCGGGTAGGGCATTCGTCGCGCGCCGGGTGAGATGCCAGGCGGCGCCCTCGAAGTTGGGCGGCCCATCGAGCCCGAATTCAGGCGCGAAGGCCTGAAATTGCTCCGGCGTCAACGCCGCCTCGATTTCCGAACGGCTCCACGTGTAGAACCTGCCCTCGTGCCCTTCCGAGTCCGCATCGAGGCTCGAGTAGAAGCCCCCCTCCGGCGAGTGCATCTCGCGCAGCAGCCAGTCGGCGGTCTCGCCGGCGATGCGGGCGAACAAACGGTCCCCGCTGGCCTGGGCGGCGCTCGCATAGAGCCCGAGCAACGGTCCATTGTCGTACAGCATTTTCTCGAAGTGGGGGATGGTCCAGGAGGCGTCGACCGAATAGCGCGCGAAGCCGCCGCCAAGCTGATCGTAAATGCCGCCCTCGGCCATTCGACGCAAGGTGAATGCAGCCATGTCGAGCGCGCCGTCGCGCAGGCAGCGCTCGATGTTCTCGGGGTGCGGAAATTTGGGCGCTGCGCCGAACCCGCCGAATTGGGGATCGAAGGAGCTCTCCAGGGCCTGCCGGGCGAGCTCCAACGGGACCGAGTCGAGTGTCACCTCGCCTTGCGGGTGTTGCGGCATGATGTCGGCGAACGCCTCGGCCAGCCGCACATTCTGAGCGCGAATCTCCAGCGGATGGTCTCGATAAAAATCGGCAACGCGCTGCAAGAGGTCCTTGAAGGACGGCAGGCCATGACTGGCAACTGCCGGAAAATACGTGCCGCCGAAGAACGGTTGACGGTCGGCCGGACTCAAGAACATGGTCAGCGGCCAGCCTCCGCCGCGCTGAGTGATGAGCTGCTGCGCCAGCTGATAGATCTTGTCCAGATCGGGACGCTCTTCCCGATCCACCTTGATGTTCACGAACCGGCGGTTCATGAGTTCCGCAGTTGCCGGATCCTCGAATGACTCGTGCGCCATCACATGGCACCAATGACAGGCCGAATATCCCACCGATAGAAGGATGGGCTTGTCTTCGCGCCGGGCGAGTGTCAGAGCCTCCTCGCCCCAGGGGTACCAGTCCACGGGATTGTCCGCGTGAGACAGAAGGTACGGACTGGTTTCGGCGGCCAGGCGATTGCGCATAGAATGCGCGCCATCTTAAACCCTATGACCCGATGGCGCCTCGACCATGGCCGACACCGATCTTCCCGCGAATTTGCCCGCGCTGCGCCTGAAACGCAACGAGGACCGCCGCCTTGCCGCCGGGCATTTGTGGGTCTTCAGCAACGAGGTCGACACGCAGCAAACCCCGCTCGGCAAGTTCCAGGCAGGCGAACTGGTGCGCGTGCTGGCGCACAACGATCGTGCGCTCGGGATCGCCTACGTCAATCCACAATCGCTGATCAGTGCCCGGCTGCTGGAGACATGGCGAATTCCCGATACGGGCTGGTTCGTCGAGCGCTTTCGGACTGCACTCGCACTGCGCGACCGACTTTATCCGGAGCCCTTTTATCGGGCGGTTTACGGCGAGGCCGATGCGCTGCCCGGCCTGGTCGTGGACCGCTACGGCTCCCAGTGCGTGGTGCAGATCGGTACCGCGGGAATGGAACTCTTGAAGCCGCACATCCGCGCAGCAGCCCTGCAGGTGTTCGGCTGTGAAACCCTGATATTCAAGAACGACAGCGGCGCGCGCGAGCTCGAAGGAATTGCCTCCTATGTCGAGATCGCCAAGGGCAGCGCCGCCGCGACGGGCGCCGTCAGGGAGGCAGGTCTCGCCTTCGAAGTACCTCTGGCCGAGGGGCAGAAAACCGGCTGGTTCTTCGACCAAGCGTCCAATCGCCGTGCCTTGAGCAAGTATGTCGCGCGCAATGCCCGGGTTCTCGACGTGTTCAGCTACGTCGGCGCGTGGGGTATCGGGGCGGCGCGCGACGGGGCAGGCGAGGTGACCTGCGTCGACAGCTCCGCCGCCGCGCTCGAGGCGGCGGTGCGCAACGCCGAGCGCAATGGGGCGAAGATCGCGGTCCGCAAGGGCGATGCGTTCGATGTGCTCGAGGCGCTCGCCCGCGAGCGCCGGCAATTCGACATCGTGATCGTGGATCCGCCCGCCTTCGCCAAGCGCAAAAAGGACGTTCCGAAGGCGCTGGCCGCTTACAAGCGCCTGAATCAGCTCGCGATGCAGCTCCTGTCGGCGGACGGCATCCTGGTGTCCTGCTCATGCTCGTACCACATCGGCGCCACGGATCTCCAGGATGCGATCGCCAAGGCCGCGCGGGCGGCGCACAAGCGACTGCAGGAACTGGAAGTCGGGGGTCAGGCACCGGATCACCCGGTTCATCCGGCGATCCCCGAGACGCGCTACCTCAAGGCCTATTTCTGTCGCGTGACCGACGGTTTAAAGTAACGTCATGTTGACCTATCCCCACATCAACCCCATTGCCATCTCCATCGGCCCCGTGTTCGGCATCGGACCGCTGCGGGTTCATTGGTACGGAATCATGTATCTCATCGGGTTCGTGGCGGCGTGGCTGCTCGCGCGCTACCGGGCCCGCAGACCCGGCTCCACCTGGACGGCGCTCGATATCGACGATCTCATCTTTTATTGCGCCATGGGCGTCATCCTGGGCGGCCGGATCGGATGGTGCATTTTCTACGGGCATGACGTGATCGCCGAGAACTGGCTCAACGTCCTGCACATCTGGGACGGCGGGATGTCCTTTCACGGCGGCATGCTCGGCGTCACCGCAGCCGTTTGGCTGTTTGCGCGCATCAAGAACAAGCGCTTCGCAGACGTGCTGGATTTCGTGGCTCCGCTGCCCGGCATCGGGTTGATGGCCGGCCGGTTCGGCAACTTCATCAACGGCGAGCTGTGGGGAAAGCCGACGACGCTGCCCTGGGGATTTCGAGTGGTCGATCCGGACGGCCAGGTGGTCGTGCGGCACCCCTCGCAGCTGTACGAGGCGACGCTCGAGGGTCTGGTGTTGTTCATCATCCTCTGGTGGTTCACGAGCAGGCCGCGGCCGCGATTGGCGCCCACCGGCCTGTTCCTGGTCGTTTATGGGCTGGCCCGTTTCACGGTGGAGTGGGTCCGTCTGCCGGATGCGAACATCGGCTATCTGGTGGGGGATTGGTTGACCATGGGCATGCTGCTCACCCTGCCGATGATTCTCGCCGGCGCGATCATGATGGCGCTCGCGTACCGGCGCGATCAGCCGAGCGGCAATTTGGGCGCCGCCGTCAAGGCATAGGGCCGCCCGGGTGCGGCAATATCTCGACCTGTTGCGTCACGTCCGCGATCACGGCGCCCCCAAGGACGACCGCACCGGTACGGGGACCCGGAGCGTCTTTGGCTACCAGATGCGCTTCGATCTCGCCGCCGGGTTCCCGCTGGTGAGCACCAAGCAGCTGCACTTGAAGTCGATCATTTACGAGCTGCTCTGGTTTCTCCGGGGCGATACCAACCTGCGATATCTGCACGAGCACGGCGTGACCATCTGGGACGAATGGGCCGATCCGAGCGGAGACCTCGGGCCCGTGTACGGCAAGCAATGGCGCAGCTGGCCGACGGCGGACGGCGACGTGGATCAGCTCGCAGACGTGGTCGAGCAGATCAAGAAGAACCCGGATTCACGGCGGCTGATCGTGAGCGCATGGAACGTCGGCGAACTCGATCGGATGGCACTTCTGCCCTGCCACGCGCTGTTTCAGTTCTACGTCGCCGGCGGGCGGCTATCGTGCCAGCTCTATCAGCGCAGCGCCGATGTGCTGCTGGGTGTGCCGTTCAACATCGCCTCCTACGCCTTGCTCACCCACATGGTGGCTCAGCAATGCGAGCTGGCGGTGGGCGATTTCGTCTGGACGGGCGGCGACTGCCACCTGTACCTGAATCATCTCGAACAGGCTGATCTGCAGCTCTCGCGCGAGCCGTACCCTTTGCCCGAGCTCATCATCCGCAGGCAGCCGCCGACGCTGTTCGATTATGATTTCCAGGATTTTGAAATCCGCAACTACCGGCACCATCCGCCGATCAAAGCTCCCATCGCCGTATAGATCCACACTGAAGGCCAATGAAACAAGCACCCGTCGAAGTTCGCAATTCCCCCGTCCACGGATCCGGCGTATTTGCGCTGCGCAAAATCAGAAAGGGCGCGACCATCATCGAGTATCTCGGCGACCGGGTCAGCCACGAGCAAGTCGACGAGCGCTACGCCGACAAGCTGGAAAGCGACAGCCACACGTTTTTGTTCACGGTCAATGCCAAGATCGTCATCGATGCCGGCAGCAACGGCAACGATGCGCGATTCATCAATCATTCATGCGATCCGAATTGCGAGAGCATCATCAAGAATAAAAGGGTGTTCATCGAAGCACTCCGCACGATCCAGCCGGGTGAGGAATTGAACTACGACTACGCGATCGGACGCGATGCCGACGATGCGCCGAACGTCGACGAGATCTTCGCGTGCCGCTGCGGGGCCGCGAATTGCCGCGGGAGCATGCTGGAGCCCCGCAAGAAGCCCCGCAAGAAGGCGCGCAAGAAGGCGCGCAGGCGCGCAAAGAGCCGTGCGGCCAAGGGATCCGCCGCGCGGTCTCGCCGCAGGAGCGCGGCACGCGGGACAGCGCCCGCGGGCGGCCGCGCGGTGTCGCGAGCGAAAGCGGCAAATCGCCGCGGGGCGGCGGCCCGCAAATCGACGTCGCCACGGCGCCGTGGACGCTGACTGGGCCGGTCGCGCCGGCGATCTTGCCGACGATTTGAGCGAGAGCCTGCGCGCCGAAGGGATTGCGGTGCGCGACGGATTTTTGAGCGCCTCACAAGTGAGGGAGCTCATCGAGTGCTCCGCTGCGCGCCGCGACCGCGGCGAGTTTGTGCACGCGCGGATCGGAGCGGGTGGCTCATTGCAGCGGCGGGCGGATATCCGCGGCGACTCGATTTGCTGGCTGGAGGCGCCGCTGTTACCGGCCGAGCACGCACTGTTCGAGTTGATGGAGAACACCCGCCGCCGCCTCAATCTGGGCTTGTACCTCGGTCTTTTCGATCTCGAGCAGCATTACGCGTGCTATCCCGCGGGCTCGGGCTACACCCGCCACATCGATCAGCCTCGCGGATGCGCATCTCGCCGCCTGTCCTCGATCGTCTATTTGAACGAAGATTGGCGTGAGGCGGACGGCGGCATGCTCCTATGCCGCGCCGACGACGGTGGATTTCGCGAAATCGAGCCGCTGGGCGGCCGCCTCGTGGTGTTTCTGACGGAGGGCAGGGAGCACGAAGTACTGCCCACTTCGCGCGAGCGATTGAGCATCACAGGCTGGTTTCTCGGGCGGCAGGAGCACGGCTTGCGCTAATTGCGTGCGATGCGCGGCATGGGGCGCCCGCGAAGGTGGCATCACGTGACCGCAGCGGCCTTTCCGCTGCGCAGACGGCCCCGCGGAGCGGTTGGGTGGATCTGGCACGAATGTTGCTTGATACCATTCGTGTACAATATGACTCAACCGGCTGCGCCAGGGATATCGCGCACGGCGGCGAACCCCACTTCCGACCGAAGATCATCCATGCGCTTGCCGTCGCTCAAGTTTCTCAAGACCTTCCAGGTCGCGGCCAAGCTCAAAAGCTTCAAGGCGGCCGCTGAGGAGCTGTTTCTTACGCCGTCGGCGGTCAGCCATCAGATCAAGTCGCTCGAGGGGCAGCTTGGCGTCGCGCTGTTCGAGCGCGGCGCGCGAACCCTGACTCTCACCGACGCCGGGGCGCATTACCTCGACCACGTCAGCGACATCTTCTCCAAGCTCGAGTCGGTGACCGAGCAGCTGCGCGTGAGGTACGGGCGCAGCATCATACGGCTGCACCTGCCCGCATTCTTCGCGAATGCGCTGGTGCTGCCGCGGCTCGCGTCGTTCACACAGGTACGTGAAGAGACCGATATCCGCATCGAAACGACGGCGCACACGCCCAAGACGCATCCGCCGGAGGCCGATCTTTCCATCGTCGTCGGCACCGGCCCCTGGGAGGGGCTGACGGTCCACGAGCTCTTCGCGCAGAGCTTCATTGCAGCCTGCTCGCCGAGTTTCCTGGCCGAGAATCCGATCGAATCCTATGCCGATCTGAACGGCAAGAATCTGCTGCTCCACGAGGAGCGGCGCGACGCCTGGGAGCGATGGGCCCTCGGGCTCAAGATCGCGCCCATCAAGCCGAACCGCCTGGTCCGGCTCAATACGATGTCGGCCCTGGTGCTTGCGGCTGAGCAGGGCGTGGGGGTTGCACTCGTCCCCTCGCGTCTCAGCGCCGACCGGTTCGCCAAGGGCGGCCTGGTGAAGCTGTTCTCGGAAGAGCTGACCACCAACGAAAGCTATGTGCTGTTGCATCGTCCGCAGGACGGTGAGCGCGAGGATCTGCAGGAGCTCACGCGCTGGATCTTGGGCGAGTGCCGGGCCGGCTGACATAAGGCGGACAATCCGAGCTTCCAAGCCCGCGGATCTCAAGCTTTTCGGCGCTCTGCCGATGCAGGACGGATGGCCCTCGTTGCATCCGATCTTACACCGGTGGGAGAGACCCCGGCGCTCGAGTTCCTGGGCCGTATCGCGGACGACCTGGCGCACGGACCGCTGAATCTGCCATGTTTCCCGGACATCGTGCCGCGCGTGCGCGGCGCGATCAACGACCCGCGCAGCACTCCGGACGACCTGGTGCGCATCGCCGGCACCGAGCCGCGGCTGGCAGCCCGTCTGATCCAGACCGCCAATTCGGCGGTGTTCAATCCTTCCGGCAAGCCGCTCACGAACTTGCGCCAGGCGGTGACCCGCCTGGGACATCAGTTGGTGCAATCAGTGACGATGGTGTTCGCGGTTCAGCAAATGAAGGCCGAGGCTTCGCTTCGGCCCGTGGCGAAACCATTGACGAATCTCTGGGAAAAAAGCATCGCGGTGGGCTCGATTTGCCAGGTGCTCGCGAATCAGCTGAGAGTTCCGCCGGACAAGGTGTTTCTCACGGGCTTGCTGCATGGCATCGGGCACTTCTACATCATGGTACGGGCGGCCCAGCCGTCGAGCGGGCTCGAATATGCCGATATACCCGCAGAGATGCTGGCAGACAGCCATCCCGCCCTGGGGCGCAGCGTATTGGAGAAATGGAATTTCGAGCCGGTGGTCTGCGAGGCCATCGCCAGGCAGCACGACTACCAACGCTCGTCCACGCGCGCCGCCGACATCACCGACGTCGTGATCGCCGGAGTCGTGCTCGCCGAGGCGCTGCTGGAAAGCAACTGCGACCTCACACGATGCGCGGGCGTGACCGCCTTCGAGCGTCTGGGGCTCGGGCCCAAGGATCTCGCGACCACCTTGAAGCATACGCAATATCGGCTGGTCTCGTTGCGCGAGACGTTGGGGTGTTGAGGCTCGCGCGCTAGGTTTTGCAGGCCGTGCGCACCCGCCGTTCCGCATGCCAAACCCTGTCCACTTTTGTGCACAAGTGCAGTAGCCGCCGCCACACGGTAGTCTTGCGCAGCCGGTGAAGTGTCCAGCAAGAGACTAGCGCCCGGGATCGCCGGCTGACAGGGTCATCGAAGAATCAGGCACTTAGAAATAACTACCCCCGCACGCCATTGGCTCGGTACGGCTATTGCATTGTCGGATCTCAGTGCGCCGCCCTCCCTACGGCGTGGAGATGGACAATGACGATTTTTGCTTGCAAATTCTTGACGTCGATCCGTGGCGTGAAATCACTCCCTGCGGCGATTCTGACCTTGCTGGCCGCGATGACGGGGTTGTCCGCGCACTGTCACGCGGAATCGGCCGATCGCCCGTCGCTGGTGGTCGAGGATATTCGTTGCAAAGGCAACGCGTTCACGCGGTGCACGTTCATTCGTGGATTTCTTCGATTGTCGCCGGGCGATCCCTTGAGCGAAGACGAAATCCAAAACGCCAAGCTGCGATTGTCGGCACTCCCCGATTTTGTGTCGGTACAAATATATCTCGACAAGGGGTCGGCGAAGGGCAAAGTGGCCGTGGTCATAGAGGTCGTCGAGGCCGACCGTATCGACAACCAATTTTCCGCCGGAACTTCCTCGCGCCTCTCAAGCCTGTACCAGACCGTCGAAGCGCGCGTCGCCGAGCGTGATTTCTTCGGTACGCGGGGCACGGTGAATCTGGATCTCGAGGGCATTGCTCCCATCTACGGCCCCACCCACGACGGCATCTATACCCGGCTTCAATACGCCGCTCCGACGCTCTTCGCTTCGAACAAATACTTTCTCATCAGTGGTGCGACCTATCAGAATACGGCAATCAACTACCCGTACGATGCGTATGACAAGACGGACCAGTTTGACATCGACTTGAGCGTCGGCCGTCGTCTATTCGATTACTCTTATGTGACCGTGGGCTATCTCGAGAGACTTGTCTCTCAAAGCGTCAGCCAATCGCGCGGCACGAGAGGCCTGTTCTCGACCAACTCCAATCCGAACAGCAACAAAGGATGGGCGCTCGGCTACGGCTGGAACTCCGAGGACGATCCGTATTTTCCGACCCACGGCTCGCGCTTCAGCTCAAGCTTCGGCACCTCTTGGGCGAGTGTGCGATTTAGAAAAACCTGGAGCATCGATTCCGACTCGACCTGGTCGGTGCAGCTCGGAGGGACTCCAGGCACGCAGTACCGGGCGTCGCTTGACGAAGACCAGGACTTCTCCCTGGCCTATCAGCACACGATTGGGGCAAGCGACCGATTCGGAGGGGTCAACCGCGGCCGCTGGTACCTCGAGCCCGGATTGAGCTACTACGGGGACATCGCCTATGGCAGGCAACTGCTGGAGTGGGGACTGAAGTTCGGTGTGCGCCTCGACACGAAGGTCTTCGGACTGGTCGATCTGTACGTGATCGCTAGCACCTCAGAGCAGACGAAGTGAGACGCGCCGGCGCATTTCTCGTCCTGTTCGCCCTTACCGCGAAACCTGCGGCAGCCGCCGAATTGTTGCCGGAGGTGCGGGAGCACACCCTCGGCGTGCATATTGGCGGGATCGCCTGGCCGGCGACATTGACGAAGGACCTGGTGAGCGGATTGACCAATACGCTGTTGATCGACGTCGTTCTGGCCGCGGATTCCAAACTCGATCAAAAGACAGCCGTCATCACCATCAACTATGATCTCTGGGAGGAGACCTTTGCACTGACCGTGACGGTGAACGGCGCTGTGATGCTGTCGAGGACCGAGCAGCGGCAGCCGCAGATCGACGCATTCCTGGCCAATCTCGAGCTGCCCGGCCTGTTTTCCACACGTGACCTGCCGAAGGATGGAACCGCGACACTGCGGGTGGAAATGCTCCTGAATCCGATTGAGCGCGAGCGTCTGGAATCGATCAAACGATGGGTGATCGAAAACAACACCGCTATTCCGGCAGATACCAGCGGTTTCAGCGATAAGCGTGTCCGCAACTCGCGTTCCAACGAGGTATTCAACAAGATCTTCGAGCAATATGCACGGGGTGCGGATGTGGCGGGGAGCTGGAAGCTGTCCTTGTCGTCGAAACCATTTAGAATCTCGGAGGTGGGGCGATGAGCGATCGCCGGATGAAATCGTTGCTCTTTTCGGCCATTTTCATCGCGGCCGCCGTACCGATCGCGGCCGCTTTCTATCTGGTGGACGACGCGTTGCAACGAAGCTTGAACTTGGGCTTCAATCCGCAAGTGCTTCGGACGCTCGAGATGGGGGCCAAGAATCTCAAGACCCTCAAGGGGATCGATCCGGTCAATGAACCCGAGTATCGAGCGCAGTTCGATGAGATCCGGGGCCTCACGACGGTCTATGCGCAGCCGCAACTGATCAAGCGCAGCATCCTGGGATCTCTCAAAATCTATTTCGGCCTGGGGCTCCTCGCAGCGGCCATCCTCGCGGTGGGGGTCGCGACGCTCCTTAGCCGACGGATCAGCCAGTCCTATGAAGTGGCAATCCGGGAGCTGTTGGCCCACCGGGAGCGAGTTCGCTATCTCGAGCAGATGTCCTGTTGGCAGGAGATGGCGAAGGCTCTCGCCCATGAAATCAAGAATCCGTTGACGCCCATCGAGGTGCTCATCACCTCGCTCACCAAATCCCATGCACGCAAGTCGCCTGAGGAGTTCGCGGAGCAGCTCAACCAGACTCAGGTCATGATCGAGGAGGAAATTGGGCAGCTCAAGCGGACCGTCAGGCGATATGGCGATTTCGCCAGACTTCCGCCGGCCGAGTTGGCCGAAACGAATCCCGTGCAGGTGATCGAGCAGCACCTTCCCGCTGTGCGGGCACAGTTCGGCAACGCGCGCGTGGTCGTGAACGCCGCCGATGCGGCCGAGAACCTGCGCGCAAGAATGGACCGCTCGCTATTCCGGCCGGTATTGATGAATATCATCGGTAACGGAGTGGAGGCGAATCCGGGGCGGGACGTGAGCTTTACCATCGAGGTGAGCGCCACCGCGTCCTCCATCCATGTGGACATCTCGAACGACGGCGAGCCGGTGCCGGCAGCGATAGCACCGCGCATGTTCGATCCCTACATATCGGGCCGGAGAGGCGCGGACAACATGGGGTTGGGCCTTGCGATCGTCAAGAAGATCATCATGGAACACGAGGGAGCGATAGGCTATGCCGAAGTCGGCGGCCATCCCCGCTTCAGCATCTCGGTCCCAAGGATGGCTTGAATGCCCGACTCCCCGAGCATGCCCACCGTACTAATCCTCGACGACGAGAAAAACATCCGTCGTGCCATCGAATTGGCGCTCGAACCCGAAGGCATGCGAGTCCTGCCGGCCCACGATCCGGCGGCGGCATTGCGATTTCTGCAGGAGCGGATCATCGATCTGCTCATTCTCGACATAAAGCTCGGCGATATCGACGGCATCGAGGTATTCAAAATCATCCAAACGGCAGGCTTCGAGGTCCCGACGCTATTCATTTCCGGCAATGCCACGCTGACCCAAGCGGTGGAAGCGGTAAAAATCGGGGCAGTCGATTTCCTGGAGAAACCATTCAGCGCCGAGCGCATCGTGGTCGCCGTGAAGCGCTGTCTCGAGTTCTCGGCCCTCAAGGAGCGTCTGCGTTTGAGCGAGTCGCGGAACGGGTCGGAGACTCTGATCGGGGAGTCGCCGGCCATCAAGAAGGTCATTACCGCTGCGCTCAAAGTGGCGCGAACCGCGGCCAATGTCCTCATCAGCGGGGAGAGCGGCACCGGCAAGGAGTTGGTCGCGAATGCGATCCACACGCAGAGCGACCGCAGGGAGAAGCCGTTCGTCAAGGTCAACTGTTCCGCCATCCCGGAAAATCTCATCGAAAGCGAACTGTTCGGCTACAGCAAGGGGGCATTCACCGGCGCCGCGGCGAATAAGCGCGGCCTTTTCGAGGTCGCCAATCGTGGAACGATCTTTCTCGATGAAGTAGCCGATCTTTCCTTGAGCGCGCAGGCGAAGATTCTGCGCGTCGTGCAGAGCGGCGAGATGCAGAAGATCGGTTCCGAGGAGGCGAACACGGTGGACGTGCGCGTGCTCTCCGGCACACACAAAGATCTCAAGCATCAAGTCGCGGCGGGGCTGTTTCGGGAGGACCTCTATTACCGCTTGAACGTGGTCCCCATTCGCGTGCCCAGTCTTAAGGAGCGGCCCGACGATATCCCCCTGCTCGCGCAATTCTTCGCCCATCGCGTGTGCGAGAAGAACAACATCAAGGACAAGGCAATCGACGATGAAGTATTTTCAGAGTTGCAGCGCTACTCCTGGCCGGGGAACGTCCGCGAGCTGCAGAATGTGATCGAACGCATCGTCACGATGAGCGGTGAGCGCATCTCTGTTCTCGATATTCCAGAGGAGATCGTAGCCATCGAAGATCCCGGGAATCGTCACGCGGGATCGGGCCTGAGGGAGTTTCGCGACCGGGCGGAGCGCGACTTCATTCTATCCACCTTGAGGCGCAATCTCGGCAATGTCAGCCAGTCCGCAATCGAACTCGGTGTCGGCCGAAGCTATCTGCACCGGCGACTTGCCGTGCTCGGCATTGCGAAAAAGGATTGGTTTTCCTGAGCGCCGTGCCCTTCGGGGCGATCCGGGCGGGAATCGGCGGTGGGGATCGGTGCGGATCACACGCAGCGGGGTGCACTGAGCCGCGTGCCGACCGCCCGTAAAACCAGGGACCCATATTGCTCGTTCATGTGTATGTAGTCATCGTCCGGATGCTTGTAACAGAGTTTCGCAGCCAATCGAACCGAGCCGATACTGTAATCACGCTTCGTGTATTTGCCCTCGCATATCGTATCCGGCGGCTGCGGAACGTATTCGACACCGATCTTGCCAAGCACGGTGCCAATGTGGTCATTGAGGCGCGGCAATTCGTCGTCCGCGACTGGAATATCCTTGAATTTGGTGCCATCTTCCGAGCTGAGGGGCATCGCGGACATCAATAGACGGCCCCCGAATTCGGCGCTGAGCGAGCGCACGAGGCTCCATGACGGCACTTTTTCGATGCAGGACCGCAAGCCATCCTCCAGAAGGGCGCTCGAATAGCATCGCAGATGCTCGCTCGCTTTGCGGAGTGACAGCAAGTAGTCGCTCACGTTTAGCGCTACTCCGTGCAGGACGATCGCATCGAAGTCGCGCACCGGCAGTGACTCGTACAAGCCGTCGGAGATGTGCAAGACGAAGCTCTTGCGCGGCGTTTGCAGCACTCCCGCACCATAAGTAATGGAGTCGAAGTCCGGTCCGGGCAAACCCCAGAAATTAATGTCGAGTCGCTCTTGCGAGAACCCGTTGTGCCGCACCGCAAGCTTGAGCGCAGCGAGATGACTATTGCCGACGATGGCGACTTTCATCGCCAAGTGCCTGCAGGCATCCGCGCCACACGGATTGAACGGGCCGATCTCGATCCACAGATCCGGATCCCACGGTGGATGCCGCTCAAAATATTCCCCGAAGGTCATTGCGCAGCTTTAGGACCCGCCACCAGAACTCCTTGGCGTCGGAGGCGTCGGGTCCGCCTGAGTCGCCCGCCATTGGAGGCTCGATCACGACTTTCGTGCCGGCGGCGTTGGGATTGAGATTGTTGAAAAAATGATCAATGGCGAACCCGGCTCCCGGGTTCGGTCTTGCATCATCGAGCAATGGGGAGCGGAGGATGCCCGACTCCACGCCGGTAATGATTTCATATGACGGGAAGTAGTCTGCGAGTGCGTGCTTGTCTGCTGCGATTCGCGCGGCCGAACGCAATATGTCCTTCGAGCGAGGCGTTTCGACGATCGGGGGAGATTCGCATGCGGCTGCCGTGGTCGGAATCGCGGAAACGGTAAAAAGAAAACGCGCCTTGGGATTCATGCCGGAAATGGTCTTTATGAGCCATGTCATGTCCGCACCGATCTCGGCGAGCGAGAACGTCTTCAGACAGTAATCGCCGCTGCCGATATTGCGGGCAAACGTGCCGGGGTAATTCGAGTACACGTGTCCCTTCGAGGAGTGGATCCATGCGGTGGTGCTCGAGAGAGTGACGACGAAATAATCGGCCTGCTCGACCACCTTGCGGAGCGCGCGTAGCGCAGAATCCCGGCTCGCGAACAGCTCATCCGGACCGGCAAAACCGTCGGGTTCGATCGCAGATCGAAAGGGATCGAAAAAGCGCGACCCTTCGTGCCAGGTCTCGTCCGCCGGCGCCGCTGTGCCGATTGCCCATGAAATCCACTGGCGCAACGCTGCGATGGTGCTGATTTCACCTGTGCGTGCGGAGAAAACCCCGAAGTTGTACTTTGCCTTGATCTCGGGCGAGAAAATATCCGGTGCGGGTTCGGCGTCGAACCACCGATAGCCGCGCTCCCTGAGCGCGCTGCCGAGGTGCCGCGCAAAACAAGATCCGAAGGTCGCGACCTTGTGAAAACGCTCGAGTGCACTCTTTGGTTTCCAGATCGGACCGATGTCGGCGCGGCCGTGATCGACGGGCACCGGGGTCGATGCGGATTGGATCGAGGATTGCGAATCGATCGGACTATTCATTCAATCACCTTCGCGTCTGCGGCGCGGTATGATTTCTATCTCCGTAACTCCGAACTGGCGTCAGACTCCCCGGATTTAGTGTAAGTCAGAATGCGCGCGAAGTTGACGGCATTTGGGTCAATGAGCAGTCGGTGCATACCGATCGTATCGGGGCCGCTTTACATAACGTTCCGGGTCCCCGCGCTCGTGAACCACTTCAAACTCGACTCTCGCCGGCGGCGAGATCGCGCCTGACCGGTTGTGAAAATTCCCATCCGCTGCCGATCCGCCAATTCGCTTAAGCTTGCGGGCATGGAAATCGTGGTCGCAGTGTCGGAAAATGACGTCATCGGCCGTCGCAATCAGCTGCCGTGGCGGTTGTCTGCGGACTTGAAGCGCTTCAAGGCGCTGACCATGGGTCACTCGATCCTGATGGGCCGAAAGACCTACGAATCGATCGGCAGGGCGCTGCCCGGCAGAACCAACATCGTCCTGTCCCGCTCGGAAGGCTTCGCGGCGGCGGATTGCGTGGTGGTAACGACCCTCGACGCCGCGCGCCGCGAGGCGGACGGGGATGCGGGTCTGATGGTGATCGGGGGAGGCCAGATCTACCGGGAATGCATCGCGCTCGTCACCCGAATTCATCTGACGCTGGTGCATACCCGGATCGAGGACGGCGATGCGTTCTTCGACGCCTGGCGCGGCCCCGAGTGGCGGGAAACGTATCGCGAGCCGCACTTCGCGGACGAGAAAAACTCCAGCGCCTACACTTTTTTGACGCTGGAAAGATCCGCAATCGGCGGGAGCTGCGCCTCGATCTCGCGTTCGGCACGGGCGTAATCGATGTCTTCCAGGGCGGCGGAGCGGGCGCTGAGCTCCTCGAGCAGCCGCGACTGGACGGCGCCGCGCTCGGCAGCCGTGCGATAGGGAATCTCGTGATGAAACATCACCATGGAGTAGCGCGGGATGAATCGGCTTGGAAAGCGCCGCTCGAGCTCGAGCGCGAGCGATCGCTGGATCAAGTAGCGCGGGTCTGCCACGCGTTCCCGCATTTCCAGGTAATTCTCCAGCGCCATTGCGGCGATCGCATCGGTGTTCGGCTTGCGCCGCGCCTGGAAGTCCGCGAACACGGATTCCCAGGATCCCTGGCGGCTCAAGGATGCATCGAACTCCACGCAATCCTCGAAGCAGCAGTTCATGCCCTGGCCGTGGAAGGGAACGATGGCATGCGCGGCATCGCCGATGAGCGCGGTGACGCCGCGCACGTGCCAGCCGTCGGCATAAACGGTGCCCAGAAATCCGGTCGGGTGATGCTCGAATTCGGCCACGCAATCCGGCATGAGCGGACGAGCGTCCGGAAAATTCGCCGTGAGGAATCGATCCACCGCCTGCGGGGAGTTGAGACTCGCGAAGCTCAACGGACCCGTCGCGGGCAGGAACAGGGTTGCGGTGAAGCTGCCGTCGTCGTTGGGCAGCGCTATCAGCATGTACCCGCCGCGCGGCCAGATGTGCAGGGCCTCGCGCTCCATGCGGTAGGCACCGCGCGGACCCGCCGGGATGGTCAGTTCCTTGTAACCATGCTCGAGGTCACTCTCGCGCGCCGAAATCAAGCCGGCGGCCGCCATCCGCCGGCGCATCAACGAGCCGGCGCCGTCCGCAGCCAGAAGCGGCCGCATCGGGACCTCGAGTTCGCCGCCGCCGCGCAACTCCGCGAAGCGGGCGGTCTCGCTGCCGAAATCCGCCCCGACCAGACGATGCTCGAACTTTGCCTCGACCCCCGGCAGGCGCAATGCCGCATCGAGGAGGGCCGCATTCAGCCGATGCCGGGAAATCGAATAGATCACCTCGCCCGGGCGGGTTCCATACGGCTGCAGCGCAGAAGACCCGTCCGGGTGGTGCACGAATCTGCCGCGCGTCGGAATCAGATCGGCTGCGATGCCCTCGAGCAAACCCGCGGTCCGCAATGCCTGCATGCCGCGGTCGGCGAGGGCGAGATTGATGGACCGGCCCGATTCGCCGGAACTCGAACGCGGATCCGGCCTGGCATCGTAGAGCGTCACCTCCAATCCGCGCCGTTGCAGCAGAACTGCCAGCAGCGCGCCGGTCGGCCCGGCGCCGACGATGCTGACCGGGCCGTCAGGCGGGCTCATCGGTGGATTGCACGGGCCAGCGCCTCGACGGCCACGAACACCTCCTGAAATGTGTTGTATAGCGGCGCGGCCGACAGACGCAAGGTATCCGGCTCGCGCCAGTCGCCGACCACACCTGCATCGGTCAGGCGCTCGAAGCACGATTTGGCGTCGGATCGTGGCAGCAGCAAGCTCAATTGACTTCCGTGCCCGGCGGCGTCCCGGGGCGTGACGATCTCGACGGCGCCCGGCAGCCGCGCCTCGATCAGCCGCCGCATATAGGCGGTCAGCGCCAGCGATTTCTCGCGCAGCCGACCGATGCCGGCCCTTTCGAAGACTGCCAGCGAGGCGAGCAGCGGAGCCGTGGAGAGCACCGGCGGGTTGCTGAGCTGCCAGCCCTCCGCACCAGGAATGGGGTCGAACTGCGGCCCCATGTCGAAGCGCGCGGCCTTGTCATGCCCCCACCATCCCGCGAAGCGCGGCAGATCGTGCCGGTGTGCATGACGCTCGTGGACGAAGCAGCCACCGACTGCACCGGGGCCGGCGTTCAGATACTTGTAGCTGCACCACACCGCGAAATCGGCGCCCCAATCATGCAGGGCCAGCGGCACGTTACCGACCGCGTGCGCCAGGTCGAGCCCGACGGCGGCACCCACGGCGCGCGCCGCCGGGATGAGAGGCGCGAGATCGAGCAGCTGACCGGAGAGATATTGCACGCCGGGCAGCAGCACGAGCGCCAAACGCGGCCCCTGGCGCTCGATGTGCTCAGCGATATCTTCGGTCCGCAGCGTGTGCTCACCGGGCCGGGGCGCGATCTCGATCAAGTGCTCGCCCGCGGTCAATCCGTGAAACCCGAGCTGCGAGGCGACGGCGTAGCGATCCGAGGGGAACGCGGATTTCTCGATCAGGATCCGATTGCGCTCGCCGCCTGGCCTGAAGAAGCTCACCATCATCAAATGTAGATTCACGGTGAGCGAGTTCATCGCCACCACCTCGGTGACACGGGCTCCGGTGAGCGACGCCAGACCCTGGGCGGCGCGCTCGTGATAGGAGATCCAGGGACGCTCGGCTGCATGGTGGCCCAGGACCGCCAGTCGGCGCCAGTCGGCGAGTTCCCGCTCGACGAAGGCCCCGGTGGACTCATGCTGCAGCCCGAGCGAGTGCCCGCACAAGTAGGTAAGCCTGCCGCCCGCGCGGTCGCGCGGGTGATGAAATTCGGAACTCAGCGCCCGCAAGGGGTCGCGCGCATCGAGTTCTGCCGCGCCCGCCGGGCTCAAGTCGTCCTGGGAGCTCAGGAAGCGCTCGATGCCGCCGCCGAAGCCGCCGGCAGCACGGTGCCGCACACCTTGCACGTGCGGCGTTCGATACTCGAGAAAAATCGCGAGAAGATCCCGGGCAGCTGGGCAACGATGTCGTGGACCGCCACGCGCTCGAGATAAAGACAATGGCCACAGTTCTCGCAATACCATGAGAATCCGTCCAACTCATCCGGTCCGCGCCGGCGCTCCACGACGATGCCGACGCTGCCCGCGGGGCGCTGCGGCGAATGTGGAATCTCGGAGGGGAGCAGGTAAATCTCTCCGGCGCGGATGGGCACATCCATCATCCGGCCGGATTGAATGGTTCTCAGCACCATGTCGCCTTCGATCTGGAAGAAAAATTCCGGTCCCGGATCGTGGTGGAAATCCTTGCGCGAGTTCGGTCCGCCGACCGCCATGACGATGAATTCACTGTCCTCGAACAGCAGCTTGTTGCCCACCGGCGGCTTGAGCAAATCCCGATGTTGATCGATCCAGGCGCGCAGGTCGAAAGGCGGCAAGATGTGCATGCACCCATTATAGCGAGGTCGTGCAACTTGGGCCGGCCATCACTCCCGCGGAGTGAGGTGAGACGAGCCGCACGCAACCTGCACGGGTGCGGCATCCGGGATGTCCAGCCGCAGCGCCGTCAAGCTCCCGCCCCAGACGCAACCCGTATCGAGCGCGGTCACGTCGGCGTTTCGAAAAAAGCCCAGTGTCGACCAGTGTCCCACGATCAGGCGCGTTCCCCGCCAGCGGGCCTCGCGAGCCTCGTACCAGGGAATCAGCGCTCCGCGCTGTGTTTTCCCGGGTGCTCCCTTGGCGCGGAGCTCCAGCCGGCCTTCGGCGTCGACGTAGCGCAGGCGCGTGAAACAATTCACGATGTAGCGCAGGCGTTCGGCACCCTTGAGTGCCTCGTCCCAGCGGTCGGGCTGGTCGCCATACATTTTCTCGAACAGCGTGGACGGATCGCGGCGCAGTGCCTGCTCGAACTCGCGCGCGCAGCGGCGCGCCGTCGGCATATCCCATTGGGGCGACAGTCCCGCATGCAGCAGACACAGGTTGAGCGTGCGGTCTTCCACGCAGAGCGGCAGATGGGCCAGCCAATCGAGCAGGCTGTCGCGATCAGCGGCGGCGAGGACATCCGAGAGCGTGTCGTCGCGTTTCTGCCGTCCGAACCCATGGGCGAGGGCGAGCAGATGCAGATCGTGATTACCCAGGGTCACCACGGCGGCGGCGCCCAGCGCCCGGACGCGCCGAAGCACCTTGAGCGATGCCGGGCCTCGATTCACGAGGTCGCCGACGAACCAGAGCCGGTCCCTGTCCGGTGAAAAGCGCAGGGCGTCGAGCAACCGGCCGAGTTCGGCGTCGCAACCCTGCACGTCGCCGATTGCGTAGAGCGCCATGGGGAATCACCGGCCCCCGGAAGGGGAACTAGTGCAGCACCCCGGGCATTGCCAGCCGGAACGGCGCGATCGGGGCGTCGAACTGATGGCCGTTGTCGGCGACCATCTGGTAGCTCCCCTGCATGGTGCCGACCGGCGTCTCGATGACGGCGCCGCTCGAGTAGCGAAATCCCTGGCCGGGCTTCAAGTAGGGTTGCTCGCCCACGACACCGTCGCCGCGGGTCTCCTTCACGTTGCCGTTGGCGTCGGTGATGATCCAATGACGTGTCAGCAGCCGGGCGGGCACCTGGCCCTCGTTGCGGATCGTGATCGTGTAAGAGAACACGAAACGCTTGTCGCGCGGATCGGATTGCTCCTCGATGTAGGCGGTCTCGACTTCCACGCTGATGCGGTGTTGTCCGGGCTCGGCGGTCATGGCTCGCGTTGCATCAGCTCAAGCGCACGGCAAGCACGTCGCAATGTGCCGCGTGCAGAACCGTGTCTTCGGTGAAGTTGACCAGAATCGCGAGACCGTGACGCTCCCGGCTTCCCAAGACGATCAGGTCCGCGGCCTCCTCCTGGGCCACGCGCAGAATCTCCGCCTTGGTATTGCCCATCTCGACCCGCCCGCGTGCGTTCGCGGCGCCGCCGATCAGCCGGTCGATGCTTGCGCGCGAGCGCTCCGCCAGTTCCTGTTCGATCGCCATCGAAGGCATCAGGGTCTCGCCCATGGGCTCGACCGGCGCGTAATCCACGACGTGGAGGGCCACCAGATCGGCGTTTGAGTGCGAGGCCATATCGCGCCCCGCGTTGAACACCTTTTCACTGCCCTCGGAGAGATCCAATAGCACCAGCACTTTTCGGTAATCGGCCATCCGAACGCCAGTATAACGGAGTGCGGGTCGATTCGACCGCTTTGTATCAGGCGGCGCCGACGTTTTGACAAAAGCGAGCGGAGAGCCGTCCGAACTCCGCGGGCGCGAGCGTTTGGGGCCGGCGTTGCGGATCGATCCCGCAGGCTTCGAAGTCCGACTCGCCAAGAAAACTCTTCAATCCGTTGCGCAGGGTCTTGCGCCGGTGAGAAAAGGCCGCGGTGACCAGAGTCCGGAGCGCCGCTTCGCTCCCGATGTCGAATCTCGGTGCCTCGGTGGGACGCAAGCGTACCACCGAGGACCAGACCTTCGGCGGCGGTTTGAATGCCCCCGGCCCCACATCGAACAGCCGCTCGACCGCCGCGTAAACGCCGAGCATCACGGTCAGCCTGCCGTATTCCTTGCCGCCCGATGCGGCGGTCATGCGATCCACGACCTCCTTCTGCAGCATGAAGTGCATGTCGGCGATGGCACAGCGCTGGCTCAACAGGCGAAAGAGCACGGGCGTGGAGATGTTGTAGGGTAGATTGCCGACCACGCGCAGCGGCGGTCCGTCCCCGCGCAGTTTCTCGAAGTCCATCTCGAGCACGTCCCCGGCATGCACGCAAATGCGGCCCTGTCCCCGTGGGTCGGCGCGCAGGTCTGCGGCCAGGTCGCGGTCGATCTCGATGACATCCAGGCTTTTTGCGCGCTCCAGAAGTGCCCAAGTGAGCGCGCCGCGGCCGGGGCCTATCTCGACGATGCGCTGGCCCGCTGCCGGTGCCACCGACTCGACGATGCGGCGAATCACCGCGGGGTCGTGGAGAAAGTGCTGCCCGAAGCGCTTACGGACCACCATTGCCCGTGCCTGCCAGGTCGACCGCCAACGCCAATGCGGCGCGCAAGCTGCCGGCATCCGCTTTGCCCGTGCGGGCCAGGGATAGCGCAGTGCCATGGTCCACGCTGGTGCGCACAATCGGCAGTCCGAGCGTGACATTGACCGCATTGCCGAATCCCTCGTGCTTCACGACCGGGAGCCCCTGATCGTGGTACATGGCGACGATCACGTCCACCGAGCGAAGGAACTGCGGGGCAAAGGCGGTGTCGGCGGGTATCGGCCCGCGCAAGTCCAGCCCCTGCCCCGACAGCTCTTCGATCACGGGGCCGATCACCTCGATCTCTTCGCGTCCCAGATGACCGGATTCTCCCGCATGCGGATTCAGGCCCAGCACGCCGATTCGGGGCGAGCTCAGCGCGAAGTGCCGCTCGAGATCGGTGGCGACGATCCTCAAGGTCGCACGCAGGCGGTCCGCGGTAATGGCCTTGGGCACGTCGGCGAGCGCCAGGTGGGTGGTCACCAGCGCGACGCGGAGCGTGCCGGTTTGCAGCATCATCACCGGCAGCGCGGCGCGGGTGCGCTCGGCAAGATATTCCGTGTGTCCGGTGAACGCGAAGCCCGCGTCCATCAAGGTGCTCTTCTGCACCGGAGCGGTCACCATGGCGGCGAATTCGCCATTCATGCAGCCGTCGCAGGCGCGGTCCAGCATCTCGATAACGTAGGCCGCATTGGCGGGATCGAGCACACCTGGCCTGACCGGGCGCGCAGTCGGCACGTGCAGCACCGTGAGCTCCCCCGCCCGATGAGCGGCAGCGGTTCGGGCGGGGTCGTAGGTCGCAATGCGCAGCGGCAGTCCAAGCGCCTCCGCCGTCGAGGAAAGCACCGAGGCATCGCCCACCACGACGAGGTCCGCCCGCCAGTCGGTTTGAGCGAGTGCCACGCAGGCATCGGGTCCGATCCCCGCCGGCTCACCCGATGTAACGACGATGCGAGGCAGGTACAGAGGCTTAAATCTTGACTTTGAGGGAGATAACGCAACGATCCGGCATGACTACATCTTAACCTCAACGAACGCTTCGTCGCGAAGCCGGCGCAGCCAAAGCTCGGTCTCCTCGTCCGCCTTGCTCTCGCGGATGGCGGCGAAGGCCTTTTGGCGGCGCACATCGTCGGTGCTGTCGTAGGTGCGCGTGCCGAGCATCTGCACGATGTGCCACCCGTAACGCGTCTTGAACGGCTGGCTGATCTCGTTGGGCTTGAGATCCGCAATGGCCTTGTCGAATTCGGGCACGAAAGTTCCGGGTCCCGTCCACCCCAGGTCGCCGCCGTCCGGGGCCGAACCGGGGTCTTCGGAGGTCGCCGAGGCGATGCCGGCGAAATCTTCGCCGTTCAAGATACGCTGGCGGAGCTTCGCCAGCTTCTCGCGGACCGTCGCATCGTCGTCCAACTCGTTGGGCTTCAGGAGAATGTGCCGCACGTGGATTTGATTCACGATGACCTGGGCCTGCCCGCTGCGCCGCTCATTGAGTTTCACGATGTGGAAACCGCTCGGCGTGCGCACCGGCGCGCTGACCTCGCCCGGCTTCATTTTGGTCACGAGCTCGAGGATGAATTGCGGGAGCTGGGCACCTTTGCGCCACCCGAGCTGACCGCCGTCGAGGGCGGTCTGGCTGTTCGAATTCGCGATGGCGAGCTGCCCGAAGTCCTCGCCCTTGGCGGCGCGTGCGGCGATGTCGTTGGCCTTTTTCGTGATTTCCTCGAGCTGTTGCGGCGTGGCGGCCTGGGGCAGCGACAACAGGATGTGGGATACATTGAACTCGTCGTTCGCGGCCCCGGACTCCTGGCGGGCCAGGAACTGTTCGAGCTCGTGCGGGGACACGTTGATGTGTGCGATCACATCGCGCTGGCGCAACGTGCTCAAGGTGAGCTCCTTGCGCATGCTCTCACGGTATTGCTTGTAGTCCACGCCCTGCGCGGCGAGCGCGGTGGGCAATTGGTCGAACGGAATCTTGTTGCGCTGGGCGATCTCCTGGAGCGCGCCATTCAACTGTTCATCGGAAATGATCAGGCCGACGTGCTTGGCCCGCTGAGTCTGGATCTCCTGAAGGATCAGACGCTCGAGCACCTGTTGCTTGAGCACGCTCTCGGGGGGGAGTTCGACCTTCTGTTCCTGGAGACGCTTGGTGACCGCCTCCATTTGCTGATCGAGCTCGCTCTTCAAGACGATGCCGTCGTTGACGATGGCCGCAATACGATCCAACAGTTCGCCGTGTACGCCGATATCGCGCGTCTGAGCGCCGGCCCGCGGCACGGTGAGAAGCGCCGCAATCACCAGTCCGCCTAAAATCGAAAGATATCGCATAAGTCTCCGAATGAGTCGCCCGAAGGGGTCCTCGACAGCGTCGCCCCGAACGGTTGGCCCGAAAGAGGTTGGCCCGTGCAAGGCGCCCCGGAATGGTTCGCGGCTAGGGGGTGTCGGCGGGGTCCCGAGTCGAGTAGCCGCTGATCTCCTTCTGCAGGAACGCGTCTGACCGCTTTCCGACCGAACTCAAGCCGGTCAGTTCCAATTGTAATGCAATCGAGGTGTCCAGTCCCCCAGTCCGGTTGGTCAAGTAGCGGCGTTGCAACACCTGGATCCGCCAGCAGCAGCTTTTATACTCGAAACCCGCCAGCTGCTCGATGACCTGCCGGTCCTGCAGCGAGTAGACATAGCGCCCGACCGTGTTCCAGTGGCTTGCGATCGGCCAGGCGAAGGACACGTCATATTGCTTCAAAATGTCCTCCTGGAAGCGGTAGCCAATGTTCACCACCTTGTTGGTGTCCGGGCGGTACTGCACCAGCACCTCGGATTTGTCGGTTTGCGAGGTGTAAGGATTCCATTGGTAATCGAGGTTTACGCTCCATTTCTTGTACGCCGTCAGCGAAACCTCGCCAATGATGTCCGAGGCTCGATAGGGTTGGGAGGTCTGGCCCGGCGCCGTGGCGAGGGTCTGGCCGGGCAGGGTCGGCAGATTCTGGCCCGGCAGAATCACCTGGCTCGGCTGTCCCGGAATGGTCAACAGGGTCTGACCGGGCAAGGTCTGGGTAATTTCATCGGGCAGGAAGACCCGGGGAAGCGAGAAGTAACGGATCTGGCCCAGCGTGGCGGACAGGTACTGGGCCCCGGTCGATTCGCTGAACAGGCGCGTGGTCAGACCCATGGCCAGCTGGTTGGCATCGCCGATGCGGTCGTCGCCGACATACCGGTTGGTTCGGAACAGCTCGACGAGATTCAGGTCCGGGAGCCCGGTGTCGAATATCGGAAGCTCGTTCTGATTGCGGTAGGGCACGTAGCTGTACATGAGGCGCGGCTCGAGTGTCTGCGTGCGCTGCCCCTGCGCCCCGGAGTCACGCTCAAAGATCAAGCCGGTGTCGACGCTCGCATAAGGCAGCGTGCGGGTGGGGGTGCTGGGATCGCCGACAGCCGCATTCTGCAGGTCGTACTGGGTGTAGTGATACCCGAGCACGGGCTCAAAGAAATATCCCGCGCCGCGGGCGGACCACCGCAGTTCGGGCGAGAGGTCCGCGCGGACCCCGGTGGGACCGACCTCGCGCAGGAAATTCGTAATCTCGCTCGACAAGGCGAAGTTCAGGCCGCCGATCAGCGGGAACAGGCCATAGGCCTCGACCCGCGGCACGCGCGAATACGGCCGGTCGCCGGCGTCGATGCTGGTGTCGATGGTCTGAAAGTTTTGGGCCTGTGCGCGGATGCGCCAGATGTCGTCGTAGTACAAAAGCTCCGCCCGCCGCTCGAGGAACGTGACGCTGGTCTGTTCCGCGCCGACCGCGAAATCGCTGAAGTAGTTGCTGTCGCTGACACTCGTGATGTCGGTGTCGAAGCGCAGCCCGGGTGCCAGGTTGGTCACTTCGGTGATGTGCGCGAACGCGCGATCGGTGTGCTGGACCGCGTCATTCGGCAGAAAGTTCTCCTCGATCTGGCCGCGGGAGTCCGCCGTCAGGAAACGAAATTCGCCGCCGAGCTGCACGCCGCGACGGGACAGAATGCCCGGAGTCAGCGTTGCGTCGTAGTTCGGCGCCAAATCGAAGTAATAAGGGACATCGAGCTGGTAGCCGTTGCTGCCCGAGTGGCCAAAGCTCGGGAACAAAAGGCCGCTCTGTCGCGCGTCGCCCAGCGGAAACGCCATATAGGGCGTGTAGAAAATCGGCACGTCCTTGAAGCGCATGACGACCTGGTGCGCGACTCCCTGCTGTGCGTCGGTATCCAGCTTGAGCGAGGACGCCTGCAGCATCCAATCCCGGTTGCCGGCGGGACAGCTCGTGTAGCGAACCTTCGCCATGCGCACCGTGCCATCCGGGTGGACTTCCATCTCCTTGGCGAAGCCGCGCCCGTTGCGATCGAAAATATGAAAGTTGGCCTGGTCGAAGTTGGCGCCCCCCAGGACGTCGTAGGCGCCCGAGTTGCTGGTGACGCCGAGCCGCGGATCCTCGAAATCCACCGAACCGTTGACCGTAACCTTGCCGGTTTTCTGGTCGTAGGTGACGCGGTCGGCGGAAATGGTGCGCAAGTCCTGGTGGATCTGCACGTGGCCGGTCAGCACGGCGAAGCCGTTCGCGTCGAGCGATGCGCCATCGCTCTCGACCCGGATTCGATGATCGTCGTTGGGCGTGGCGGCTTCCACCGGCGCATGCTTGCGCTTGGGCGGCGCGGGGCACATGTCGGCCGCTGGGGCCGGCACGGTCGCGAGGAGCGAGCACACGACGGCCAGGGCAGCTGACGGCGCGGCTCGATGAGAGGCTATGGGCAAAGTTCGTTCGCCTTAGTCGGTATACTTGCGACGCCGCATTTCGCGGTGGTGCGAATGGTCCAGCATGGGTGTAACGGATGCAAGCGATTCCCGATTGGACACGCTCACCCGCTGGGTGAGGGAGGATCTCGGATTTGCGGACGGCCGGATCGAGCCGGCTTCCGCCGATGCGAGCTTCCGCCGCTATTTTCGGGTCATCCGGGGATCGGATTCCTACATCGTGATGGATGCGCCGCCGGACAAGGAGACGCTCGAGCCCTTCGTCGGCATCGCGCGGGCGCTCCGAGTCATGGGATTGAACGTCCCGATGGTCCTCGCATGCGATTCAGTCCAAGGCCTTTTGCTGCTGACGGATCTCGGCACCCGCCAGTATCTCGATGAGCTTGGCCAAGGCTGCGATGTCGATCGTTTGTACGCAGACGCGCTCGCGGCGCTGGTGCGGATGCAGACCCGCGGCGCGGATGCGGCGCGCGGCTTGCCGCCCTACGATCGCGCGCTGCTTCACCGCGAGATGGAGCTGATGCCGGAGTGGTTTCTTGCCCGCCATCTGGAGGCGCCCCCGGATCCCGAGGCGCGCGCGATGCTCGATCGGCTGTTCGCGCACCTGTCCCGAAGCGCACTCTCGCAGCCGGCGACTTTCGTACATCGCGACTACCACTCGCGCAATCTTCTGGTGACCGACGAGGGCAATCCCGGCATCCTCGATTTTCAGGATGCGGTGCGCGGCTCCCTGACTTACGATGCAGTCTCGCTCCTCAAGGATTGCTACATTTCCTGGCCGGTCGCGCGGGTGCACGGATGGCTGTTCGACTACCGGCAAGCGCTGCTCGATGCAGGCTTCCCGCTCACGGCCGGGGAGGACGAATTCATCCGCTGGTTCGATCTGATGGGACTGCAGCGTCACATCAAAGTGCTCGGCATCTTCGCGAGGCTTTTTTACCGCGATGGCAAATCCGGATATCTCAACGACTTGCCGCGGGTGCTCGCCTATACGCGCGAAACGGCGGAGTTGTATCCCGAAACGGCGGAATTCGCCCGTTTCCTGGCAGCCCGGGTAGAGGAGGGCTTCTCCGCCGCCCAGGCGCGCGCAATGCGCGGCGAGGACGGGCAGCGGGCGGAGGGCGGGTGAGCGGGACGCCGCCCCCCGGCGATGGTCCGCGCGTGGCGATGATCCTCGCGGCCGGGCGCGGGGAGCGCATGCGCCCGTTGACCGACCGGGTGCCGAAGCCTTTGCTTGCGGTGCGAGGCAAACCCTTGATCGAATATCACGTGGAGCGGCTGGCGCAGGCGGGAGTCGAACGCATCGTCATCAATCTGGCATGGCTCGGCAACCTGATCCGGGACGCGCTGGGAGACGGCTCGCGCTACGGCCTCACGATCGAGTACAGCGACGAGGCGCCGCAGGCATTGGAGACCGGCGGAGGCATCTTTCGCGCACTGCCTCTGCTCGGAGAGGGAGCCTTCCTGGTGGTGAACGGGGATGTGTTCAGTGACTTCCCGTTCGGCCGCGCGCGATTGGGGCCGGGACGCGACGCCCACCTCGTGCTCGTGCCCAATCCGCCCCAGCACCCCCACGGCGACTTTGGACTCGAGCGAGGGATTGCGCTGCCGGATGCAGAGGTGCGCTACACCTTCGCAGGGATAGCCGCGTATCGCCGGGAATTCTTCGCGGACTCTCCCGGCGGGGCGTTTCCGCTGAGGCCTCTCATGGTGCGCGCGATGGCGGCGGGGCGTTGCTCGGCCGAACTCTATCGGGGCCTGTGGCAGGATGTCGGGACCGTGGAACGGCTTAGGGCCTTGAACGCGGAAGGAGGGGCATCTTGAACGAAAGCGCCATCTTGAACGAAAGCGCCATGAGGGACATCGTCGATCTCGACCGCTATCCGATCGATCGCGAGGAATCCGCCGCCTGCAACGCGCTGATCCTGGAATGCAAAACGCAACTTCGCGAACAGGGAAGCTTCAATCTGGATGGTTTCGTCCGTGCGGACGGCCTCGAGCGTACCGTGCGCGAGCTCTCGCCTTTGATGGCGGGCGGGGGTTTCCGGCATGCGCGGCGGCACAACATCTATTTCAAGGAGGACGTGCCCGATCTTCCCGACGAGCATCCGGCCCGGCTCAAGTTCGAGACGGTGAACCACACGCTTTGCGCCGATCAGCTGCACGGGACGGTGGTCGAGCGCCTGTACGGGTGGTCGCCGTTGGTCTCGTTCCTGGCGCGCACCATGGGCAAACCGCGTCTATTCGAAATGAACGATCCGCTCGCGCGGCTCAATGTGATGGCCTACGGACCAGGCCAGGCGCTCAACTGGCATTTCGACCGTTCGCAATTCACCACGACGCTGCTGATCCAGACGGCAGAGGCGGGCGGCGAATTCGAGTACCGAAGCGGACTGCGCTCGGATACCGAACCCAACTACGATGGGGTGGCGCGTCTGCTGAAAGGCGAGGATCCGCAGGTCCGCACCCAAAGTCTCGCAGCGGGCACGCTCAACGTTTTCGCCGGCCGCAACACCGCACATCGGGTCACTCCCGTGCGCGGTACGAGGAGCCGCATGGTCGCGGTGTTCTCGTATTACGAGACCGCCGGGGTGGCTTTCAGCTCCGCCGAAAGGCTGGGATTCTACGGCCGGGCTCGTTGAGAGCCGCGAGCACGGCCCACGTACATTGCATCAGGAAGGGTGAACCATGCGAAAGATTCCTTCAGGGGTAGGGCCGCGCTTTCCGCAGGTCGTGGTGCTCTTCGGCGCGACGGGCGATCTCGCACATCGGAAGCTCCTGCCCGGGTTGTTCCGGTTGAGCGGCATCGGATTCATTCCCGACTGCCGCATCATCGGGGTCTCCCTGGAGGACATCGACGCCGACGGGTTTCGAAACATCGCGCACACCGCACTCGATGAGTTCTCCACCCGCAAGGTCACCGACGAGGATTGGAAGAAATTCTCGCAATGTCTCGAATACGTTCCGTTGAAAGCCGGCGCCTCCGCGCTTCGGGCGGCCGTGGAGAAGGCCGAGAAGTCGATCGCAGGCGAGAGCCGGCGGCTGCACTATTTGAGCGTCCCCCCCAACGCAGCGTTGTCCGCGGTCCGGATGCTGGCCGACGCAGGCCTGGTCGAGGGTTCGCGCATCGTCATGGAAAAGCCGTTCGGTACGGACCTGAAAAGCGCGGTTGCGCTGAATGCCAAACTGCACGAGGTCTTCGACGAGGAGCAGATCTTCCGGATCGATCACTTCCTCGGCAAGGAAGCGGCGCAGAACATCCTGGCGTTCCGCTTTGCCAATGGCCTGTTCGAGCCGATCTGGAATCGCAATTTCATCGATCACGTGCAGATCGATGTCCCCGAGACGCTCGGCCTCGGCAAGCGCGCGTCGTTCTACGAGGCCACCGGCGCGTACCGCGACATGGTGGTGACCCACCTCTTTCAGATCCTCGCGTTCACCGCCATGGAAGCGCCGACTTCGCTCGAGCCGGCGCCCATCAGCGAGGAGAAGAACAAGGTCTTTCGCAGCCTCATCCCGATCCAGCCCGCCGACGTGGTGCGCGGTCAATATCAGGACTATCGCACGGAGGACGGCATCGATCGGGAGTCGGATACCGAGACGTTCATCGCGCTCAAATGCACGATCGACAACTGGCGCTGGGCCGGAGTGCCCTTCTTTTTGCGCACCGGCAAGCGCCTCGCCGAGGGGCAGCGGATCATTTCAATCGCATTCCGCGAGCCGCCGCGGAGCATGTTTCCGGCGGGATCCGGCATCGGGACGCAGGGCCCCGATCATCTGACTTTCGACCTCGCGGATGCCTCGAAGATGTCGCTCTCGTTCTACGGCAAGCGTCCCGGACCCGGCATGCGCCTGGATAAACTCAGCATGCAGTTCGCCATGCACGACACCGGCTTCGTCGGCGACGTGCTCGAGGCCTACGAGCGGCTGATTCTCGACGCCATGCGCGGCGATCGCACCTTGTTCAACACGGCCGAGGGTATCGAGCGCCTGTGGGAGGTCTCCGCGCCCCTGCAGGAAGCGCCGCCGCCGGTGAGGCTATACGCTCCCGGCTCCTGGGGGCCCAACGCCATCCATCAGCTCATCGCGCCGCGCGCGTGGCGCCTGCCGTTCGAGCGCGCCTGGCGTTACGCGAACGGCGACAACAACGGCGATGTGAACGGCTGAGGATCCTGATGGCTTGCGGGTCAAGCGTCGGCCGAGTCGCGTCTACGCTGTCGCGCCTCGGCCTCGCGCCGCTCCTCCTCGATCTGCAGGAGCACGGCGTCAACGTCCGGTGCCGATGTGTCACGGGCAAAGCGTCCCGTCAGGGCGCAATCCGGCGTCAGCTCGCCGGATTCGTAGATCTGCCAGATTTCCCGCGCGTATTCCGTGTCCAGCAGTCCGGCCGCGGCGCGTCCAAACACCTCGCGCATGTTGTTCACGTCGCGCTCGAGCATGGCGAATGAATTATTGTTGCTTGCGGCATCGACGGCCTGCGGTAGATCGATGATCACCGGGCCGTTCGCGTCCACGAGCACGTTGAACTCCGACAGGTCGCCGTGTATCAGGCCGGCGCACAGCATGCGCACGATCTGCCGCATCATGAATCCATGCCATTCGAGCGCCTGCTCGGCGGTGAAGGCGACTTCGTTGAGCCGCGGAGCAGGACGGCCCGCCGCGTCGCATACGAGTTCCATGAGCAGCACGCCCTCATGCACCAGGTAAGGGGCCGGAACACGCACCCCGGCGCCGGCCAGGCGGTACAGGGCGTCGACTTCGGCGTTCTTCCATTCGGCTTCCTGCACACGGCGGCCGTGGCTTCCGCGTTTGCCGAGCGCACGAGCGTCGCGGCTATTGCGTGTCTTGCGGCCTTCCTGGTACCGGGCCAGCTGGCGAAAGCCCCTGTGCTCGGCTTCCTTGTAGACCTTGGCGCAGCGGATCCCACCGCCGGAGGCAACGATGTATACCGATGCCTCCTTGCCGCTCTTCAGCTTCCGGACCACGGCGTCGACCATGCCGTCGTCCACCAGGGGCTGCAGGCCTTTGGGTATTTTCATGCCGTTCGCATCGCCGAGGGTTGGTTGGGACAGCCGGGCCGGGGGGTTGGTGGAGACAGCCGGGGAGTGTAAAGAGATTCCGGCCGGGTTGCGCGGGAGTCGATCGGGATCGGACCGCCGCCTCGTCGGCGGCTGCTGACAGGAAGTTCCGCCGCTTTTCGGTGAGTGGCCGGCACGGGTGGGTTAGACTCGCATGTTGCGAACGGAGACGCAGCAGTGTTTGTGAATTCCATCGGAACCGCGCTACCGGCTCGACGCTATACGAAAAGCGATTGCTGGGAAGCCTTCACCCAGTCCCCATGGTTCGGGCGCTTGGACGCGCGCGCGCACGCGGTCGCGAAGGCCGTCCTTGGACGCGACAACGGCATCGAGGAGCGCTGGCTCGCGGTGGAATCGCTCGAAGAGGTTTTTGCGATCGACCCCGACACCCTGCAGCAGCGCTTCGAATCCCATGCGCCGGCGCTCGCCGCCGACGCCGGACGCGCGGCGCTGAGGCGCGCGGCGCTCGAACCCAAAGCCATCGATGCGGTCATCGTGACCACCTGTACCGGATATCTCTGCCCCGGTTTGACCGGCTATGTGGTCGAGCGGCTCGGATTGAGGACCGATGTGCTGTGCTTCGATCTGGTGGGCCAGGGCTGCGCCGGCGCGCTGCCCAACTGGCAGCTGGCCGACGCCATGATCGCCGGATCGCGGGGCGAGCACGTGCTCTCCATTTGCGTCGAGGTGTGCAGCGCGGCCATGTACCTGGACAACGAGCCGGGGGTGCTGATCAGCGCGTGTCTGTTCGGCGATGGAGCGGGAGCGGCGGTGTTGTCGCGGGACCCCCCGACCGGGCGCCGCCGCGTGCGCTGGCGCGACACCGTCTCCTTGATCGATCCTGCGGCGCGCGAGTCGCTGCGGTTCGAGCACCGCGAAGGAATGCTGCGCAACATCCTGACGCGAGGCGTGCCGCGGCTCGCCGCCGAATATGCGAGCGAGGTCCTCTCCGCGGCACTGGGGCGGGCGGGGCTGAAGCAGATCGAGATCAGCAACTGGATCATGCACGCGGGCGGACGCGACGTGCTGCTCGCGCTGGAGCAGCGTTTGTCGCTGCCATCGAACGCGCTGCGCCACAGCCGCGAAGCGCTGCGGCGATTCGGCAATTTGAGCAGCGCCTTCGTCTACTTCGTTCTCGACGCCGCGCTGCGCGAAGAGAGCGCCGGCGGGTGGTGGTGGATGTCGTCCTTCGGAGCGGGTTTCACCTGTCACGGTGCCTTGCTGTCGGTCGAGTGAGGCGCAATGGCTGCCCCCTCCAGGCTGGTTGTTCCCGAACTGCTCGACGAGCTCCCCGCGGATGATCCGCGGGCGGAGCGCTCGCGCCGCGACCTCAAGACCATCCATAAATTCATGCGATCCGCCTCCATTCTGCGCCGTCTCATCGCGACGCTGGGATTGTCCGCTCCGCCGCGCCGAATCATCGAGCTGGGGGCGGGCGATGGGACGCTGCTCCTGACCGTGGCGAGTTCCCTCGAGCCGCGCTGGAACGGCGTCGAGCTGACGCTTCTCGACCGTGTCGATCTTCTCGCCGACCGCACGCAGGCGGCCTACCGGCGGGTCGGGTGGGAGGTCCGCCCCCTGCGAGCGGACGTCATGGACTGGCTTCGAGGCGACGTCGGGAGCCCATACGACCTATGCGTGGCCTCGCTCTTCCTGCATCACTTCGAGGGGCCGCGCCTTGCGGCATTGATGCGCGGCATTGCACAGCGAACGAACGCCTTCATTGCCAGCGAGCCGCGGCGGGACGCCATTAGCCGCCTGGGGGCGCTCTGCGTCGGATTGATCGGCGCCAACGCCGTGACCCGCGGTGATGCGGTGAAAAGCGTCGCGGCGGGATTCCGGGACGACGAACTCGGCGCGGCGTGGGGAGATCCCGGCACCGATTGGAGGATCGAAGAATTCCGGGCCCCTCCCTTCACCCACTGCTTTACGGCAGTACGCCGCGGCGGCATCCCGGCGGGAGGGGTTCATGGATAAAGCCGCCGACGTCCTGGTCATAGGGGCCGGCCCGGCGGGTTGCGCGAGCGCGATTCTGCTGGCACAGGCGGGCTGGCACGTGATCCTGGTCGAGCAAAGCGCGTACCCGCGTCAGAAGGTCTGTGGCGAGTGTATTTCCGCCGGCAATCTGGAATTATTCGATGCCCTGGGGGTCGGAACGGCGTTCCGGGATCTGGCGGGACCGGAACTCTCACGGGTCGGTTGGATGCGGAGCCTTGCGCTGCTCGCCGCGGATTTTCCGGCATGTCCCCTCGGCGCCTACCCTTATGGGCGCGCCATCGGGCGGGATCGTCTCGATGGCCTGTTACTCGATCGCGCACGGGCGGTCGGCGTCGGCGTACTGCAGCCCGCCAAAGTCCGCGGTGTGCACGGCCGCCCCGGGGATTTCGCGGTCGAGATCGAAATGCGCCGCCCGGGAATGTCGAACGCGAGCCGCGCGCCGAAGAGTCTCGAGACGCGCCATGTTCACGTGGTGATCGACGCACACGGGTCCTGGGAGTCCGCACCGGGCGGGGCCGCAATGCGCGACGCGGTAACCGGGCCCGCTTCGGTGCACGATGCGCCGAAGCGGGCGTCGGATCTGTTCGCCTTCAAGGCAAGTTTCGACAACTCGAATCTCTCGCCCGGTCTTCTACCGGTGATCTCCCTGGACGGCGGGTACGGGGGAATGGTGGTCGCCGGGGGAGGGCGAACGACGCTGGCGTGCTGTATCCGCCGCGATCGACTGCGGGCGTGCCGCGAAACCATGCCGGGCGCTTCAGCCGGCGAGGCAGTGGCGGAATTTTTGCACCGATCGTGCGCCGGGGTTCGCGATGCTCTGGTGCAATCCCGGCAGCTCGGTCCGTGGCTCAGCGTCGGACCCATCCGTCCGGGCATACGGGTCGAGCGCTGCGTTCAGGCATTTCGAGTCGGCAACGCGGCCGGCGAGAGCCATCCCCTGATCGGGGAGGGCATCGGGATGGCGCTGCAATCCGCGCATATGCTCGCCGGGCAGCTCTCGGGTCAACGGGCTGCCGCCCTGGATGCGCGGCGCACGCGACAGCTGACCGCGCGCTACGCCAAGGCATGGCGGGCGGCGTTTGCGCCTCGCGTACGCTTCGCGGCTGCGGCCGCACATGCCGCCATGCAGCCGCAATTCGCATCGTTATCGCATGCGCTCGTCCGGCGTTGGCCGGCCCTGTTGACTCGAGCGGCCCGCTGGGCTGGAAAGACCCGACATTACATCGCCGCGAGCGAGGAGAGTACGCGCCATGAGCACGCTTGATACATTGCAGGACATCCTGGTCCGCGACTACGGGTTGCCGCGCGAGCGCCTGTCGGCCGATGCACGACTGGACACGCTCGGCATGGACTCGCTCAGTCTTCTCGAGCTGATGTTCAACATCGAGGATGGCTTTCACGTGAAGATCCCGGGCGACCCCCCAACGGGACTGCGCACGGTTCAAGATGTCGTCGCGTACATCGATGGACTCATCGCCGATCGCCCGGCGCAGGCCGCAGCCGGAGTGATCGAGAGCGGAGTCAAGATGTGACCTCACGGCGCGTGGCGGTGACCGGCCTCGGGGTGGTCTCGCCCATCGGAAACTCGATCGATGCGCTGACTCGCAGCCTCGCCGAAGGCCGCTCGGGCGTACGCCGGCTTGCTCCTCCCTTGTGCGATCGACTTCGATCTCCGATCGGCGCCCCCGCCGAATTCGACGGAACGGCAAGCTTCGACCCGGCGCGGATCCGCCAGCTCGACCGTGTCACGCAACTCGCCCTGGCCGCTGCGGGCCAGGCGGTTCTCGATGCCCGGTTGGACTGGTCCACCGAGCGGCTGGAACGGTGCGGAACTTTCGTGGGCAGCGGCATGGGCGGCGCCGAGACGACCGATGCCGGATATCGAACGATCTACGCCGAGGGTTCCGACCGGGTCAATCCGTATACGGTCCTTGCCGCGATGACCACCGCCCCGGCGTCCTGGATTTCCATCGAGCACGGTCTTCTGGGGGCGAGCCTGACGTTCTCGACGGCATGTTCCTCCTCGTCGGTCGCCATCGGGGAAGCCGCCCGCAGAATTCAGTCAGATGACCTGGATGTGATGATCGCCGGCGGGGCGGAGGCGCCGCTGGCCTTCGGTGTGCTGCGAGCCTGGGAGGCGATGCGCACGTTGGCTGCCGAGGATGGCGTGGATCCGGGCGCGTCCTGCCGTCCCTTTTCACTGAACCGCAGCGGTCTCGTACTGGGTGAAGGTGCGGCGTTCGTGGTGCTCGAGGAATGGCAGCACGCCGTGGATCGGGGCGCGCCGATCCACGCGGAACTCTCGGGCTACGGGTTGACCAGCGACGCCTCCCACATCACGCGGCCTTCCGTCCAAGGCCAGGCGAGAGCCATGCAGGCAGCGCTCGCGCATGCGGGTCTCGAACCCGGAAGAATCGGCTATATCAACGCGCACGGTTCAGCCACCCTGCAGAACGACGCCACGGAGACATCCGCAATAAAGCAAGTGTTCGGCGAGCGAGCGTATTCGATCCCCGTGAGTTCCACCAAGTCCACCCACGCCCACCTGCTGGGAGCGGCCGGCGCTCTGGAGTTCGTCATCGCGGTGATTTGCCTGGAAAAGCGCATGGTGCCGCCGACCATGCATCTTGACCTCCCGGATCCGGCGTGCGATCTGGATTACGTCGCCGGCGCCGCACGCCACGGCATCGAGCTCGAGGCGGTCATGTCCAATTCGTTTGCTTTCGGCGGCACAAACGCGGTGCTGATCGCCGAGTCGGCCAGCCGCAAGCACGGCCGCCCCGCATAAGCTTCGGGGCACGGAGCGCACGGTCGCGCAGACCGTTTGCCGGCGCCGCCGTCAAGATCCCGCCTTCTGGTCTGCCCGCCACTTTTGGATGGCGGCCAAGGTATTCTCGACGTGCTTATCCGGATCGAGCGCGGTGTACTCGTAGAGGATCCTGCCCGTCGGCGCGATCACGTAAGAGGTGCGATTCGTCATCGAAGTGAACAGCAGCTGGGCATCGTACGCCTTGGATATGCGTTTGTCGGCGTCGGATGCAACGGCAAACTTGCTACGGCATTCGCTTACCGAGAACTTGTTGAGCGTGTCGATGGAGTCGTGCGATACGCCGATGACGGTGGCACCCAACGCCTTGAATCTCTCCGTGGCTTCGGCAAAGTCGTGGGCTTCGACGGTGCAGCCGGGCGTGAACGCGGCAGGGTAGAAATACAGAACCACCGGTCCGCTCTTGAGAGCGTCGGCGAGTTTGAAGGTGAACGGGCGTCCGGCCAGGGTCGCCTGCGTCGTGAAATCCGGCGCGGTCGAACCGGGCTTGAGCGCCGCGATCGCGGGCGATGCAATGATTCCGATGCAGAGAAGCAGTACGCAGGGTGATTTCATGGCGGCCAGCTAATCACACCCGCCGCTCCCGGGCAAATCCGGCCGCGGCAGGCGCGAAGGGAGCCTGAACTGCGTTGTCGGTCACATTTGAGCGGCGGCAGGGCCTGCGCCAGGGTCGGGCCTTCGGGATTTGAGTGCTGTTACCGGCCTGCGCGGCGGGTTCGCCCCTAGACTTCTACAGGGAGCTTGGAAGGTAGTCCCATGCAGATTGGGTTTCCATAATGATCGCTTATCGCGCGCTCGGTGGTGCCGACGCGGCGACCTTGAAAGAGTACGCGCTGGAACTCGAACAGGTACTCGAGCACATCGCCGAAGCGGTGATCGTCAAGGACCTGAACGCCGTGGTCATGTACTGGAACCGGGAGGCGGCATCGCTGTACGGGTTCTCGGCGGCCGAGGCCGTCGGCAGACCGCTTCGCGAGCTGCATGCCGCCGAATTGTCGGATGCGGAATACGCTCAACTGCTGGAGCGCGTCCGCGCCGGCGTCCAGACTTCCCGCACCGCGGAGCGCCGCAAGAAAAACGGCGATATCCTACAGGTCGCGATCAAGACGACGCCGCTGTTCGATGCAAAGCGCAACCTCATCGGTGAAGTCACGGTGGCGCGCGACGTGACGGCCTTGTGCCGTCAAGAAGAAGCGTTGCGTGCGGCGCAGGTCATGTTGGAGGAGCGGCTCGCAGCGCTCGGCGAAGCCAACCGGAGTCTTGCGCGCGAGATCTCCGCGCGCAAAAAGAGCGATCTCGCCATCCGCCGCAACAATCGAGCGTTGCTCGCCACGGTCAAGCAGCTGGAGACCTTCCATCGCGACGGCGGGGTGCTTTCGCGCATGGCCGAACTCCTGCAGTCGTGTGTGCATCGGGCCGAGGCCTATGACATCGTGCGCGAGACCGCGCTGCAGCTGTTCCCTCATTCCGCCGGGTCGCTGTTCGTTTATCGGGAGTCGCGCGATGTGCTGGAGCACGTGGCGCGCTGGGGCGATGGGCCGCCGCCCGACAAGACCCTGGCACCCGACGAATGCTGGGCACTGCGTCTGGGAAGCGCTCATTTCGCCACCCCGAACGGCTCCATTCGCTGCAGCCATGCGCACGAGGAGTCCCGCGAATACGCCTGCGTGCCGTTCCACGGCCAAGGTCAGATTCTGGGTCTGTTTCACATCGCCGTGCCCGTGGACCCGAACTCGAGGCGGCCGGCCCGCGAGATCGAGCAGCGTCTATCTGCGATGACCGACAGGGTGGGTCCCGCGCTCGCGAACCTGCGGCTGCGCGACGCGATGCGCGAAATGGCATTGCGGGACGGATTGACGGGCCTCTACAACCGCCGCTATCTCGAGGATGTGCTCAATCGCGAAATCCATCGCGCGGAACGCAGCGGCAAGCCATTGGCCGTGGTCATGATCGACATCGACAACTTCAAACAGTTCAACGACCGGCATGGCCATGACGCCGGAGACTTCGTGCTCAGCGCGATCGCACGCGCGATCGCCCGGAACATACGCCCATCGGATCTCGCCTGCCGCTACGGCGGAGAGGAATTCGCCGTCGTGCTGCCCGAGGCCGGTGTCGATTGCGCGTGCCAGCGTGCCGAGGAGATGCGGCAGGCGATCCGCAACACCAACCTCACCCATCTCGGCCAGACGTTGGCCGCGCCCTCCGCCTCGTTGGGCATCGCGATGTATCCCGGAGACGGTTCCAATGCACCGGATTTGCTGAAGGCCGCCGATCGCGCGCTGTACCGTGCCAAGGACGAAGGCCGGGATCGCGTCAGCGTCGAGCAAAGCTCGCGGACACGCCTGGCTACCCCGGGAGCGTAAGCTTCGAAAGCGCGGCCTGGGGTACAATGGGACATGGCCGAGTTCAAGGGCATTCGCATCGCGGAGGCACCCCCATCTGCGCCCCGTAGCGGGGAAAAGTACCTTACGCCGCAGGGGTTTACCGCCATCAAAGACGGCATCAAGACGGCTGCCGCCGAGCCGGCCGCGGCAGCACGCAAACCGACCTGGCTACGCGCTCCCCTGGCCACCGGTGCCGCGTTCGCCGCCGTGAAACAAATCGTGCGCGATCATCGGTTGAGCACCGTCTGCGAGGAGGCAAGGTGCCCCAACATCGGCGAATGCTGGAATGCCGGCACCGCCACGATCATGCTCATGGGAGCCGTTTGTACCCGGGCCTGCCGGTTTTGTGCCGTCGACACCGGCAATCCGCGGGGGTGGCTCGATCCCGACGAGCCGCAGAACGTAGCGCGTTCGGTCGAGCTCATGCGGCTCAAGTACGTGGTGCTCACGTCGGTCGATCGGGACGATCTGCCGGACGGCGGCGCGGCGCATTACGCGGCGGCAGTGCGGGCGATCAAGGCGCGCAACCCCGGCACGGCGGTCGAGGCGCTGACACCCGATTTCGCCGGTGTGATCGAGCATGTGCGTACCGTCGTGGACTCGGGCTTGGAGGTTTTCGCGCAAAACGTGGAGACGGTCGAGCGCCTGACCCATCCGGTGCGCGATCCGCGCGCCGGCTACCGGCAGAGCACCGATGTTCTGGCCGCCGCCAAGGCGCATCGACCAGGAGTGCTCACCAAGACCAGCCTGATGCTCGGCCTCGGCGAGACCGACGCGGAGATCCGCCAGACCATGATCGATCTGCGGGCCGCCGCGGTGGATATTCTCACGCTCGGACAATACCTGCGGCCGACGCCGAATCATCTGGGCGTGGAGCGATTCGTGACTCCCGGAGAGTTCGCGCAGTATCGTGAGTGGGCGTTGGAGTTCGGCTTCCTCGAGTGCGTCTCGGGTCCGCTGGTCCGGTCAAGCTACCGCGCGGAACAGGCGCTGGCCCGCAACAATGCGGGCCTCGAGAACGGGCAGGCGCGAGCCGCTGCGGAGCAGCGCGGGTGAGCGAGGCGCACCTCGGCGTCCCGCTGATTCGGCATCTCGGGCTCGTTCCGTACGAGCCCACCTGGCGCGCCATGCAGCGTTTCACCGACGAGCGCAACTCGTCGACGCGCGATGAGGTCTGGTTCCTGGAACACCCGCCGGTATATACCCTGGGACTCAATGCCAGCCGCGAGCATCTGAAGCGCACGGGCGACATCCCGGTGGTGCAGATCGACCGGGGTGGACAGGTGACCTATCACGGGCCGGGCCAGCTGGTGATCTATCCGCTGCTCGATCTGCGCCGCAGGTCGCTCGGCGTCCGCAATCTCGTCGTGGCGTTGGAGAGCTCCGTGATCGATTACGCGGCCGAGCTCGGCATCGCGGCGCACGGCTCGCGTGCCGCCCCCGGTGTCTACGTGGGCGATGCGAAGCTCGCGAGCGTCGGCTTGCGTGTGCGGCGCGGCGCGAGTTATCACGGCATGGCGCTCAATGTGTCGCTGGATCCCGAGCCGTTCCAGCGCATCAACGTCTGCGGCCATCCCGGACTCGCGGTGACGCGCCTCGCCGATCTTTGCGAGCTTCACTCGGTGGGCGCCGCCGCCGCGGGGCTCATGCCGCATCTGCTGCGGCGATTGGGCGTCGATGGCGGTGCGTTCTGTATCCCGCAGAGCGGTTCCTGTGCGGTTGAAAACTCCTCGCGTGTCGGTGGTATCGCGCGGTAGGCAGCGGATGCCGCTCAGCCGGCCAGCGGCTCAGGGGCTGGAGTCGGCGCTGCCCGGAACCATCAGCGTTCCGGGCAGCGGGGCGACACGTCCGGCTGGCCGCTTCACTGAACTCCGGCAGGGGCGGTGAACTGCACCGTGACGCGCCGATTCTCCGCCCGCCCATCGGCGGTCTTGTTGTCGGCAACCGGATTCTCTTCACCGAAGCCTTGCGCCGTCAGAATGCCGGCGCCCACACCGTGGCTCTCGAGATAGTCCTTCACCGCATTCGCACGGCGCTCCGAGAGCTTCTGGTTATAGGCGGCCTTGCCCACCGAATCCGTATAGCCTCGGATATCGACCTTCGAGCACTCGCATTCCTTGATCGTCCTGGCGACCTTGTCGAGCGTCGACTCTGATCCCGGCAGGAGCTTCGCAGACGCCGTCGCAAACGTGACGTCCTTGAGCACCACTTCTTTGGCCGGCGGGGGCGGCGGGGGTGGGGGCGGCGGGGGTGGCGGTGGCGGGGGCGGAGGTGGGGCCGCGGCCGCAGGTTCGGGCGTTGCCGCCACCGGGGTGGCGGCAACGGGAACCGCGGCATGCGCGCCGAACCGGTAACCGATGCCGACGCCAAACAGCAACGGGTCCACTTTGAGTTCGGAGATTTCCGTGCCGTCCAACGTTGCATGGGTCCTGAGTTCCGCCCACTTCACGTCCAGGTTGAGGTACCAATGCGGAGCGATCCTGTAGTCGAATCCGGCCTGTGCGGCGGGCCCCCAACTCGTGCGCTTATGCAGGTCGAGTCCGCCGACCGTCGGGACATTCAAGTCCACGTCCGTGAGCAGCGTGAAATTCACGCCCACACCCAGGTATGGCTGAAAATCCGAGTTCGGCAGGAAATCGTACTTGGCGGTCAATACGGGCGGCAGGTGCTTGAACGTGCCGATCTCCGTCGGGCCGCCGAGCGCACTGTGCTCAACCGTCACCTTCTGGCTCTGCGGATAGGTGAGGACCAGTTCCGTTGACCAGTTCGGCGTGAAGAAGTATTCAAAGTCGAGATCGGGCAGCACTTTATCGTTGATGTGGATCGCATTGGCCGGCACCTCGAGGGCCGCGATCGGATCGGACTTGTTTGCCGGATCGAGGTATACGGCGCGCAGACGAATCTCCCACGAACCATCATCGTCCGCGCGGGCGGCGCCCGAGCTCAACACGCTCGCCATTCCAGCCGCGATCGCAGCAATCTTCCATACGTTGTTCATAGCTCTTCCTTTTAAGCCCCAATTCGCCGCCCGTAGGATATTCGCGCAACGACCAAACGTAGATCCGTACTTCCCCCTGTAGTTACGGGCATTTTCCTAGGTTGCGGCCGATGCTTTTTTACAACGCGATAGGACGCGAAGGCGGGTCGATGGCAAAGCGATGCCGGCCGGAGGGGGCATCGCCTGGGGGCAGGCGCCCTGGCGGGGCGGTCACCTGGCGGGGGCAGGCGCCCTGGCGGGGGCGGTCACCTGGCGGGGGCGGTCACCTGGCGGGGGCGGTCAGCGCGTTGCCTGACGGGGCGGCACCAGGCGATCATGGCCCGATCGTTTGGCCAAGCCTGCCGAGCGCTCCGCGGCATGGATCAGGTGCGAGACGCGTTCAAACGGCCTTTCTGGAGCGTGCGTGGCCAGCCCCACCGAGGCGGTTGCCGTCACCGTCGTGCTGCAAATCGAATGCAAGGTACCGCACACGCGGGCGATCAGGCGCTCGCAAAAGATCTCGGCGCCGCGCCTGGCCAGACCCGGCAAAACGATCACGAACTGTGTACTGCCGTAGCGGGCGACACAATCGGTGTCCCGCGCCGCCGCTGCAATCGATTTCGCCGTCGTCAGCAGAACCGAGTCGCCGGCCTCATGCCCATGGACATCGTTGATGGCCTTGCGATCGAGATCGACGAAAACCAAGCTCAACGGCCAGCGACCGCTGGTCGCAGCTTGAAATTCACGCCGCAACATCGGATCGAGATAACCGCGGTTGTAAAGGCCGGTGACACTGTCCCGCTGGCACTCATCCTGCAGCGCCGCTGTGCGCGATTCGAGCTTCTGATTTGTCCCGCGGAAACCGCCGGCCTGGCCAAGCGCCTGCAGATTGCGAAGCATCAGCAAATCGCGCGCTTGATCGAGGATCGCGGTCGCGGCCTCGGCTTGCAACAAGGTGATATCGAACAGCCGCTCGATTTCCGGAATCTCGGCGACTATCTTGCCCGTCACCTCGGCCACTGCAGCCGCGTCGACGCCCAACCATTGGCAGGCGTGTTCGGCAAGAGTTGCGAAATCCGCCGCAGCTTCGGATGCCAGCAAGAGCTCTACGCACTCGCTGCCGAGCGCAATGCAGCGCGCAGCCATTGCAGGCGCAGTCGAGGATTCCGCGCTCGGCGCCACATGACTCCATGCCACCGCACGACATAGCGGTTCGGGCAGCTTCCAGTACTCCAGAAGCCATGCGCCGAGCTCGGCATGATCGATGCCGAGACGCGCGATTTCGTAGGTCGAATAATCCTGATGCGTGGCGTCTCGGGGCAGCTCGCGATAGAAATGCGGCTCAACGCGATCGACGCCGAGAATCGCAATGTCTTGCAGAAGCGCGGCGACGAAAATGTCATCCACCGCGCTTTCGCTCTGCAGCGCCCCGAAGCACCTGGCCGCCGACGCGCTCAGGATGGCCCGGCGCCAGTGACGCTCGTAGTCCACACCGTTGCTCTTCAGGCCCCGATACGAGCCGAGCAAGGAGAAGCCGAGCGCCAGTGTGGTTGCGCCCTGCAACCCGAGCGCGATGAGCGCCTGGCGCAGGTTTGTGCTCTTGCGCTGGCGGGAATACAGCGCGGAATTGGCGACGCGCAACAGCTTGGCAGCCATGGCCGGGTCCCTGCCGATCGCTGCCGCGACCTGCGAGATGTCGGCTTGCGGATCCCGTGCCAGGGCGATGATCTGCTGCGCTACTGCAGGCGGACTAGGGAAATTCGCGGACGCTCTTAGTTTGCTCTTCAGCTGTCCGAGCATTTTCACTCATCCCTGTTGCGACTCGCGTCTCAGCTGTTAGCGGCGTCGCGGCGCGGATCTTGAGCCTCTGGAGGAACGGGGGCCCTGGCACTCCCCGCGAGTTTGGGATTACGTCAAATTGGCCAGTGTGCGGCGTCACGCCTCGGGCGGCAGATCTCAGGCGCCTCGTTAGAGCGCCATCAGCACGAGTTTGCAGCCCGTGAGCTCCCGATAGATGGCGTCGAGCTGGTCCCGCCCGGTTGCGACGATGGTGTAGGTGATGGCCAGGAAATTCCCGTCGCCCGAAGTGCGCACGCGGATCCTGTCGTCCGGCAGGGGGCCCGCATGGCGTTCGATGATCTCGCGGGTCGCCGCGCGCAGACCACTGTCCTGCCTGCCCATCACCTTGATGGGAAACTCCGCAGGAAAATGTTCCGGCTTGGCCGTATTCACAGATCCGGTGTTCCCGCGAGTTCCCGAATATAATCCTGAAATGCCTTGTGCATGCGTCTGAACAACGGTCCGGGCTTGCCGTCGCCCACGGGACTGCCATCCAATCGCGTGACGGGAAGCACGCCGCGTGTGGAAAATGCCAGCCAGATTTCGCTCGCGGCGCGCAGCTCGATCTCGGTCACGCGCGCGCTGCGGCTGACGATGCCCACCCGTTCCGCCAGCTCCCCGACCACGTCGCGGGTCGTGCCGGGGAGGATTTGATGCCCGTTGGGCGGGGTGTGAATCTCCCCCCGCGAGATGACGTGCACGGTGGTCGACGACCCTTCCGTGAGCTCGCCCCGTTCCAGCATGATGGTCTCGAAGGCGCCGACATCCGCCGCAAGCTTCTTGAGCAGAACATTGGCGAGGAGCGCCGTGGACTTGATGTCGCGGCGCGCCCATCGGGTATCGGGGGAGGTGATTGCGGCGACCCCTTCCTCGAGCAACGCGGGCGAAGGCGCATCCAGCCGGCTGGCGAAGCCGAAGATGGTGGGCTCGAGATTTTCCGGCCACGCGTGATTGCGCCCGGGCTCCGCACCCCGCGTGACCTGCAAATAGAGATACTGGTCGCCTCCGCCATTGCGTCTCGCGAGCTCGCGGCAGACCTCGCTCCATTCCACGTGGGTCTTGGGCGTCGCCATGCGGATTGCCGAGAGGCTCCGGTGCAGGCGGTCGAGGTGCTCGCGGAGCCGAAATGGCCGGGAGCCGTACACCGGTATGACTTCGTAGACCGAGTCGCCGAACAAAAAGGCGCGATCCAGGGGTGAAACCCGCGCATCCGCGAGCGCGAGAAATTCGCCGTTCAAATAACAGACGGGCAGCGGCATGCGTGAAGCTTACGCGAACCACAAGCGAATTGTGTCGATCAGCCGCCGCCACCACCCGCCCTGTGCGATCGGGGTGAGCGGATGTACCGGTACCGTCGCCAGGGTCTGGGAACCCGCGACCACGTGAAGGACCCCGATGTCGTCGTTACGCGACAGCGGCGCGATCAATTTGGGCCGCACATCGACCGTGGTCTTGATGTCGCCGGACGCACTGCGCGGCAAGGTGATGTAGAGATCATCGTTCACACCGACATCGACCGGGGTCGTTGCCGCCTTCCAGACCGGCGCGGAGGCCAGCCTGGCGCCGCTCTTGGCCACCAGCTTGGTGTCGTAGAAGGTGAAGGCGTAGTTGATGAGCGCCCCGCTCGCATCCTCCCGCCCCTTGAAGCTCTTGGAGCCGAGCACCACCGACACCACGCGCATTCCGTCGCGCAGCGCCGAGGTCACGAGACAGAAGCCGGCCGAATCGGTATGTCCGGTCTTCAACCCGTCGATGCTCGAATCACGGCCCAGCAGACCGTTGCGGTTCTGCTGCTTGATGCCGTTGTACTCGAATTCCCGCACCGAGAAGTATTTATAGTACTGCGGAAAATCGCGGATCAAGGCGATGGCGAGCAGCGACATGTCGCGCGCGGTCGTATAGTGATTGGGCGACGGCAGTCCGGAACTGTTCTCGAAATGCGTTCCCAGCATGCCGAGACGCTTGGCATTCGCGTTCATGAGCTGGGCGAAGGTCTCTTCGGTGCCGGCGATGCGCTCCGCGAGCGCGATCGTGGCATCGTTCCCCGACTGAACGACCATCCCCAGGATCAACAGCTCGACCGACACCGGCTTGCCGAGCTCGATGAAGGTGCGCGAGCCCTCGGATCGCCAGGCGTGCTCGCTCACGACCACCTGGTCTTGAAGCTTGAGCTTGCCGCCGGCGAGCTCCTGAAACACGATATACGCCGTCATCAGCTTGGTGAGGCTCGCGGGCTCCATGCGTGCATCGGGATCGAGCGCCGCCAGAGTCTTGTCCGTGCGGTAATCGACGACCAGGAAGGCGCGCGCGTCGACGGTGGGCGGCGTGGGGATCGGAACGTCCGCGCCGGAAGAGACCGTGACCAGCACGGCAAATATCACGAGAGCCGAGAGCGAGCGAACAGCGAACGGAGCACGAAGCATGATGAAAGAGTACCTTGGAAGTGATGGGTGAGTGAATGACGCGGCGCAAGAGACGGAGTGCTCAATCGAGCGCGAGGTGCGCATCGTGGACGCCGACCTGTTCCAGCGCTGCGACCACGCGATCGAAATCGGGAACGTCGGGCACCGGGCCGATGCGTACACGATACATGCGGCGGCCGGCGATGACATCATCGCGCACGAAGACCTTGCCATAGCCCCCGCCTCGAAGCTTGTCGGCCAGGCGTTGCGCATTGGCGGGGTCGGCGAACGCGCCCGCCTGAACGAACAGTGCGGCAACCGGCGCGGAGGTCACGGGAGCTGGAGCGATGACGGGAGCGCCGGGCGGTCCCACGAGCGGCGCCGCGGCTACGGGTGTGGGGGCGGCAGAGCCGAGGGTCGCCGGCGCCGCGCTCTGGGTCTGCGCAGTGACGACCGGCGGCGCGGCCGCGGGCAACGCGGGAACGATGCCCGGGGGCGCCGCAGGCCCGACCGTGCGGACCTCGACCATGGCAGTCCCGTTGCGGAGCATGTCGAGCTTCGCGGCCGCGCTGTAGGACAGATCGATGACGCGGTTGCCGACGAAGGGGCCGCGATCGTTCACCCGGACCACGATGCTGCGGCCGTTCTGCAGATTCGTGACCCGCGCATAGCAGGGCAGCGGCAGCGTCTTGTGCGCCGCGCTCATGCCATACATGTCGTACGGCTCGCCGGTGGAGGTGCGCACTTTGTGAAATCCCGGGCCGTACCAGGAGGCCACGCCTCGCTCGACGTAGTCGGCGCTCGAGGATAGGACGAAATAGCGCTTGCCGAAAACGTCGTAGAACGGCGGGTTGCCGTAGATGGAGCGGGGCTCGTATCGCGGGACTGCGTCGGGGACCGTCTCCGGCGGCTGCCCCGTCGGTAGAGCCGCCGACGGCGCGGTCGCAGCGGGGGTTCTCGGCGGCGGCTCTGCATGCCGAGTGCTCACGCAGCCTGCGAGCACGGCCGCAAGCGCGGCCGCGGTCGCAATCCGGATCGACGCCGGGCGCGGAGCGTTCACGGGTGATCGCCCGGCGTGACGGGGTCGTTGGGGCGGGGTGTATCGGATATCAGCACCTGCTGCTTGACGGCCGCGGCCAGCTCGAATACGGCCATGGCATAGAGCGCGCTGTGGTTGTAGCGAGTGATGACGTAGAAGTTGTTGTACCCCACGCGCCAGTGCACGCCGTCCGCCTGGTCCTCGGCGATCAGCATGGCGGGCGTGTCGGGCGGCATCGAGCTGTCGAAGGTCAGTCCCTTGGTCCTGAGCGAACCGACGGTCTCATCGAGGGCGAGCTTGCGGCCGTCGAGCCCGGCCGCGATCGCCGGGTCCACCGTAGCTTCCGCCAGCACCGGCTCGCCCTCGTTCCAGCCATGCTCGCGCAGATAGTTTCCGACACTCGAGCACACGTCCGACCAATTGGTCCACAAATCGATGCGCCCGTCGGAGTCCGCGTCGACGGCGAAGCGCCGATAATTCGACGGCATGAACTGCGGCGCACCCATCGCGCCCGCGTAGGAGCCCTTGAGGGTCAGGGGGTCCATGTCGAAGTCGCGTGTCAGGAGCAGGAATTGTTCGAGCTCGTCGCGAAAGAACTTCGCGCGCGGAGGATAATCGAAGGCGAGCGTTGCGAGCGCATCGAGAACCCGATATTGACCGGTCAGGCGCCCATAGTAGGTCTCGACGCCCAAAATGGCGGCGATGTATTCGGGCGGAACGCCCGAGCGGACGCTGGCGCGGTCCAACTCCTGACGATGCGCCAGCCAGAATTCGGTGCCTTCGCGAATTCGGCGGTCATTCAGAAACAGGGCTCGATACTCGTACCAAGGTTTGGCTTTCTCGGCGGGCCGGTCCATGGCCTGAAGGATCGCCGGCTGGCTCTGCGCGCCCTTGAGCAGCTTGCGCAGCTTGCGCTTGTTGAACTCATGTTGATCCGCCATCTGCGCGATGAAGTCCTTCACGTCGGCGCGATGAATGTCGAGTGCGACCGTGCGGGCGCCCGCCGTGAGCAGGGCTGTGGCGAAAACGAGCGCTTTTACGCTGAGCGGGATTCGCAAGAACTCAGGATCCGATGAGCTTGCGATGGGAGCTGAGCGACATCAGGATGCCGAAACCCGCCAACAACGTGACCATGGAGGTGCCGCCGTAGCTGATCAAGGGAAGCGGCACGCCGACCACGGGCAGGATGCCGCTCACCATGCCGGAGTTGACGAATACGTACACAAAGAAGCTCAACGCGATGGCCCCGCCGGTCAGCCGCGTGAAGGTGTCCTGACCCTGCATGGAAAGGTACAAGGAGCGGCCGATCACCACGCCGTACAGGGAAAGGATGAGGAGCTGTCCGAGCAGTCCGAATTCCTCGCCGATCACCGCGAAGATGAAGTCGGTGGAGCGCTCGGGCAGGAATTCGAGCTGTGCCTGGCTGCCGTTCATGTAGCCCTTGCCGAAGACCCCGCCGGAGCCGATCGCGATCTGCGATTGGATGATGTGGTAGCCCGCCCCCAGCCGATCCGTCTCGGGATTGAGGAAGGTCAAGATGCGCTGTCGCTGATAGTCGTGGATGACGTGCCAGGCGCCCCAGGCGGCGCCGCCGAGCAACGGAATCGAGACCAGAATGAGCTGAAACTGCATGCCCGCGAGCAGCATCACGATAAGGCCGGAGGCGCCGATCAGGAGCGCAGTCCCCAAATCCGGCTGAACCACGACCATGGCGGTGGGAATCATGATCAGCATGGCCATGACGATGAGGTCGAGGAATGTGGGGGGGAGCGGGCGCTCGTGCATGTACCAGGCGCACATCATGGGTACCGCGAGCTTCATGATCTCGGAAGGCTGAAATCGGATGAATCCGATGTCGAGCCAGCGCTGCGCGCCCTTGCCGATATGTCCGGTCACCGCCACCACCGCGAGGAGCAGGATCCCGATGATGTATGCGACGGGCGAGAACAAGCGCAGATATTGCGGAGTCGACAAACGGGCGAGCGCGAGCAGGGCGGTCACCGCGATCGCGATGTTGGCCAGATGGTGCTCGACCATTTTGATGTTCTGACCCGAGGCGCTGTACACGACGAGGATGCCGATGCATACGATCAGGGCCAGCACGCCGGTCAACGGGCCGTCGAGACCCAGGGCGCGCAATGTCCGGCCGCCCGCGGTGAGCGTGCGGCGCGTCCGTGACGGAGAGAATTCATCGAATATCATGATATGGCCTCTGGCATTGACTCACTCGACCTGGATCAGCGCTCGTTCAAACGGCCCAGGGCGCCGGCCAACAAGGGCCAAATCATTGCGCCCACCACCGGTGCAAACCATCGGCCGAAGCTCGTTACGGGATTGCCGGTGGCCCCATCGATCCAAAACAGAATGAACTGGTAGCCGGTCAGCAAGGCGAAGATGGTGAGAGATTGCGACAGCAGAGAGAACACGCGCAGGCGCAGGCGCAGGTGCGTAGCCCACGCCGCCATCAAGGTGAGCGCCAGCGCGTGCTGACCGAGCACCACCCCGTTGATCACGTCGAGCGCCAGCCCGGATATGAATGCGAGCGTCAGGCCGCCGGCGCGCGGGGACTCGATCGACCAGTAGAAGACCACCAGCACCAACAGGTCCGGGCGGAAAAAATCGAGCGCCGCCGGCAGCGGGATCACCGCGAGCGCCAGTGCCACCAGCGAGGACAGGGCCATTGGCAGCCGGCGGATGGGATCGTCGCGCATCATGGCGTGCGCCCCCCGGGCGGCTTGGCGGCAGGAGCTTTCGCGGATTTGGCAGCGGGCGCCGCCGCATGGGCAGCGGCCGGTTGACCTCCGTTGGGCTTGCCCGGAGAAGCGGGCGCCGTGCTAGCGGGCGCCGTGCCAGCGGGCGCCGTGCCAGCGGGCGCCGTGCCAGCGGGCGCCGCGCGAGTGGGTGTCGCCGGCGACGGCGCCGGCGGCAGCACCTCGCTTGGACGTAGCCAGGCCAGCATGAGCTCGCGCGATCGGTCGAGCGCAGCCGCCGGGCGGACGTCAACGTCCGCCAGAGATTGGGCAGCGTCTCGTTTGACCGCGGCCACGGTGCCGACCGGATATCCGGCCGGAAATCCGCCGCCGAGACCGGATGTGACCAGCAAGTCGCCGACCACCACATCCGCGCTGGTCGGCAGGTAAGGCAGCTTCAGGCGGCTGGTGTCGCCGGTGCCCACCGCGATGGTCCGCAGCCCGTTGCGGTTGATCTGGACGGGGATGGCATGCGCGGGATCGCTGATCAAAATGACTTCGCTGGTGAACTCTTCGACCCGTGCCACCTGCCCGAACACGCCGCCCGCATCGAGCACGGGTTGCCCGACGAAGATGCCGTCATGAGCGCCCTTGTCGACCAGCACGCGCTCGCGAAATGCATCGAGATCCACATCCATCACATCGCCGATGACGAACCGGGTGGCCACCTCGCTGGTATTGGTGCGCAACGCCCGCAGCCTCACGGTTTCGGACTCGAGGGCCTCGTAGCGCTGCAGTTTGAATTGCGCAAGACGCAGCTCCGCCTGAAGGCGCGTGTTGTCCTCGCGCAGCGCATCGCGCGTGCTGACGCTCTCGCGGAACCAATGCCATCCCGCAAACGGGCTTTCGACCGCAAGCTGCGCGGGGTAGGCGACGATTGACAGCCAGCGGCGGATCTTGCCCAGGTGATCGTAGCGCTTGTCGACGATGATCAGCCCGAGCGCGAGCAGCGAATAGAGCACGCATCGAAGCAGCAGCCCACTCGTGCGACCCGATGGATCGGAATTACGGAACGCGACCATGCGAGAGAACCGCCCTAGTCGCTGACATTACTCCAGTCCGAAGATGCCGGGTCCGTGTTCCTCGGTGAGCTCGAGGATGCGGCCGCCGCCCCGGGCGACGCAGGTCAGCGGATCATCCGCCACGACGACGGGCAGCCCGGTTTCTTCCATGAGAAGTTTGTCGACGTCGCGGAGCAATGCGCCGCCTCCCGTGAGTACGATGCCGCGTTCGGCCACGTCGGCGCCGAGCTCGGGCGGGGTTTGCTCCAGAGCCTGCTTCACCGCGCCCACGATGCCTTGCAACGGCTCCTGCAAGGCTTCGAGGATCTCGTTCGAATTCAGGGTGAAGCTGCGCGGAACGCCCTCGGACAGATTGCGGCCCTTGACCGAGATCTCGCGGACCTGTTGCCCCGGATAGGCCGAGCCGATCTCGAGCTTGATGCGCTCGGCAGTGGCCTCGCCGATCAAAATGCCGTAATTGCGTCGCACGTAATTGGTGATCGCCTCGTCGAACTTGTCGCCGCCGATTCGCACGCTCGCTGCGTACACGATGCCGTTCAAGGAGATGACGGCGACCTCGGAGGTTCCGCCGCCGATGTCGAGGACCATGGAGCCGCGTGCTTCCTGAACGGGCAGCCCCGCACCGACGGCGGCCGCCATCGGCTCTGGAACGATGTCGACACTGCGCGCTCCGGCACCCTCGGCCGACTCCTTGATGGCCCGGCGCTCGACTTGAGTTGAGCCAAAGGGGACGCAAACCAGCACCCGGGGACTCGGACTCAGGAAGCGGTTGCCGTGCACCTTCTTGATGAAGTATTGCAGCATTTTCTCGGTGTAGGTGAAGTCGGCGATGACGCCGTCCTTCATCGGCCGCACCGCGGTAATATGCCCCGGCGTCCTGCCCAGCATGTTCTTGGCTTCCACCCCGACCGCGACGATGATTTTGCCCCCGCGGGTCGGTTCGTCTTGCACTGCGACGACGGATGGCTCGTTCAACACGATGCCGCGCTCGCGCACGTAGATCAGGGTATTCGCGGTTCCAAGATCGATTGAGAGGTCATTGGAGAAATAACCTCTAAGGCGTTTGAACATAGGGATTTTTTCAGGTGCGAAAGGGGGTGAAAAAAAGTTGCGCTAATGTAACAACCGATAGGACTTTCAGCAAGGCAACGTGTATCATCGGGGACGCTTTTTTTTGCGCACTCGCGCGCACTTTTAAACACTCGCTATGAGCCTGATCCGCCAAGACGTCGAAAAGATCGCGCGCCTCGCGCGGCTGTCGATCACCGAAGCAGAGATGCCGGTGTACGTCTCCAGTCTTTCGAGCATCGTCGACTTCGTCGCCGAGCTGTCGCGGGCCGAGACAGACCGCGTCGAGCCGATGGCGCATCCGCTCGAAGGTCAGCACCAAAGGCTGCGCGCGGACGTGGTGACGGAGACCGACCAGCACGAGAAGTACCAGGCCAACGCCGCCCGGGTGCAAGCCGGACTCTATGTGGTCCCCCGAGTCATCGAGTAACTCTATTCGGTTCAGTCCAGATGTATCACACCCTTTCCATAGGCGAGCTCGCCCGTCGTTTGGCTGCCAACGAGATCTCGAGCGTCGAGCTCACCCGGCATTTCCTGGCGCGGATCGAGAGGCTGAACCCGAGTTTGAACGCCGTGATCACACTGACGGCCGATCGCGCGCTCGAGGCCGCGCGGGCGGCCGACAGTCGGCTCGCGGCCGGGGAGCGGGGGCGCCTGCTCGGCATCCCTCTCATTCATAAAGACATTTTCTGTACGGACGGGGTTCGGACGAGCTGCGGCTCGCGCATGCTGGACAACTTCATCTCCCCGTACGATGCCACCATCGTGACCAAGCTGAAGGCGGCCGGAACGGTGATGCTCGGCAAGTCGAACATGGACGAGTTCGCGATG
>Ga0182012_10000155_pt1 | contig 75820 bp, 79 predicted proteins | sample 612S2SmetaG_FD_120486 | JGI IMG/M metagenome (GOLD analysis project Ga0182012, IMG submission 120486) | Permafrost microbial communities from Stordalen Mire, Sweden - 612S2S metaG | ecosystem: Environmental > Terrestrial > Soil > Wetlands > Permafrost | place: Sweden: Stordalen | collected... | reverse complement strand
CTTACAGGCCAAGGATATTCAGTTTAAACAAACATCTGCTGCAAAAATCTTATTTTGGCTCAAATCATTGGTGGCAAAAAGTAACATTGTTGCATTCAAGAGTTGCAATAATTATTTATTTGCTTGGGGGGCGTGGAGTGCGGGGTCTCTAATGGTGTTTATGTATGTTTATTTTAAGTACGGAAAAGTTAAAGTGTTTGAAAAAGCCAAATTATGGGGTGGCAAAATGGATTTTTTCAGTTTGCTATTGATGCCATATCTCTTTGAGAGAGTTGCTTCATTGTACGAGGGAAGGATAAAAACAAATCTTGAAAATGCTGCATCTCAAAATCCCTATCATGTTCGCGTAATTACGCCGAGCAATTGGGGACTCGGGCCTGATCAAACAGAGTTTCCCACTAAATATAGTTATAAATTGTGGTAATAAAAGAATAAATGAGAAAAATGATGAGTCACATTAATTTCTCTATACGCGCTTGCGCCTCATGCGCGCCGAGCATGGCAATCAATTCATGAATTGCCGGGCCATGTTCCTTGCCAATAAGTGCCATACGCAAAAACCAAAAGAGTTGGCTGAGGGGAATATTTTGTTTTTTTGCTTCTTGTTTGAGTGTAGCAACAAATTCTTCCGCCTTTGCAATCTGATCAAGATGATTTTTTATTATGATTGCAATCGCACTATGTTCCGGTGTGAGAATTGATGTATCAATACTGGGTGCTTGGAAAATAAATGATAATGCGGTGCTGATGTCAGCGAGTGTTTGTAAATCAGTTTTAACTGCTTGAATAAGTGTTGTCAATGTATCGCGGCTCAATTTCTCTGCCTGTGGGTAGGATTTTAGCAAGAAAGGCAAGCACCGTTCCATTAAATCTTGTGGAGCAAGTTTTGCTATCCATTTATGGTTGAGCCATCGTAGTTTTTCCACATCATAGCGGACATGACCGGTTGAATGGATATGATCAAAATTCAATTTTTGTGCTAATTCATCTAAATTCATAATTTCTTGTTCAAAAACACCGCCGCCGATTATTGCCAGATAATTATCGATCGCCTCATGCACGTAACCCGCATCCATCAAATCCGTTAGTGAGAAGCCAAAATCTCGTTTGGATAATTTTTTGCCTTCCGCATTGCATAAAATAGGTAAATGCCAAAAGGTGGGAATCGGCGCGTGAAAAATTTCATACAGTGCTGCTTGATTGGCAGTGTTGGTCAGATGATCTTCGCCACGAATCACATGAGTAATTTTCATCACTAAGTCATCAACAAAATTGGCAAAAATAAAGGTGACCGAACCATCGGCGCGGGTTATAGGAAAATCGGAGAAATTTTTAAATTCAAAGGTGATGGTGCCATGTGCCAAATCATGAATGGTAATTGATCCTGATTGATCAAGCTGGACGCGGAGAATGTAAGGTTTTTTCTCTGTAAGTAATTGCGCAATTTCTGCGGGTGAAAGCTTGAGGCAGGTGCGATCATAGCGTGGCGGGAGCTTGAGCGCCAATTGCCGTTGGCGGCGCTTTTCTAGTTCTTCCGGGGTACAAAAACAACGATACACTAATTTTTTATCTTCTAATTTTTTAATATATTCTTGGTAAATTCCAGTTCGCTCTGATTGAAAGTAGGGCGCATACGGACCACCTTTTATGGGTCCTTCTTGATAATCAAGACCGAGCCAGGTTAAATCAGCAATGATTTTGGTGGCCCGCGGATCATAGTTGCGTTGGGAATCAGTATCTTCTATGCGAATGATAAAAATGCCTTTTTTTTGTTGCGCAAAAAGATAGTTCATTAAGGCGGTGCGCACATTGCCCAGGTGCATGAGCCCGGTGGGCGATGGAGCAAAGCGAACGCGAATTGGGGTATTTGTATTCATGGTATCCGTAAGGTTTAAAAGATACCCTTAATTCTACTTTTGATTTAATTTTTCGTCTACTAGGGCCGCTTTTCTTTTAATAAATAAGTTTTTTTGACAGGAAAGAGGCTATTTTGCTAGCATCGATCAAAAAAGAAGGAGTAGGAGTATGAAGAAATGTCTCAAAATTTCAATAATGGGCGCGGGCCAGGATTCGTTTGTGCACGAGATTCAAAAAAAGGGGGCAAAGCTGAATGTTGAAGGGACCATTCAATATGTTGCTGCCGAAAATGAAGTGAAGATAATCGCTTGTGGTACCAAAGAAGAGGTTGATAAGTTTGTGGATCTTATTCACAAAGAAGCGGCGCTGATGGGCGCGCAAGCACCGAATATCGAACCCTTTGTAAAGGTAAAAGATTATCGAGGCGCACTGCGCATTATTGAGTAACCGCACCCTTTGTTAAGAGCTCTTCCAAGCGTTTAACAATAAACTTGGCAATATCATTTTGGTAGTGACGAGTATGCAAATGCTCAAGTTTTTGGTGATAAACTTGGTCCGCATAATGAATTTCTTTGTTGCATACGCGGCGCTTTTCCATGAGTTCTGCATGTTGTAGCAGTGTGCTATACCCGAAGATTCCTGCAAGTGCAGCATACAAATAGCCCAAATTTGTGTTATTTCGTAATGTGAGAATGGTAAGAAGGCCGGTAAGTCCACTGCTTAAAAACAGTTTTTGACAAGAAATGGTATAATCTTTTTCAAAGGTTGCTTTAGCCATCCCTATTTGTTGATTTGCTTCATCTTCTACTTGTTGGCGAATTTCTTCATAAGTAGGTAAAGCAGGAGAATTAGTGACAAAAGTTACTAAAAAAAGCAGAGCGTATTTTGGGTTCATAATGGTCCTTTAGGCGTTAAATTTGAATTAATTTCAAACAAGTTAACAAATTATCAAGAAAATGCTAGATTTTTACGCTGTTTTTTTGATTTATTTGAAAAAACGATTAATTTAAAAATATCGTTATTCAATCACCGTTATTTGGGGATATTAATGGACCATCATAACCATGATCATGATCACGACCATTACCATGATCATAAGCATACGTTGCAAAGTGAGCTTTTTCATCATCTGCCCTATGCAATTTTTTCTGTTGCCTTTTCGTTAATAATATTAAGCTTTGTTACGCTGGCACTCAAAAATATGAGCCAACCGGCAGTTGCCCAAAAGGGCGCTCAAATGCTCTTTCATAGTTTCCACTTTATGCATATTGTGTTTGCTGCCACCGGCACCATCATCACTTTTCGCCGATTTTGCAAGGATCTTTTTCCTGCATTGCTCATAGGGCTGTGGTCGCCAATTCTTTTTTGCACCCTGTCCGATTCTATATTGCCCTATTTGGGGGGCCGTGCCTTGGGCGTTAACATGAGTTTTCACCTCTGTTTTTTTACTGAGCTTGCCAATGTGTTACCCTTTTTATTTGTGGGGATTATCAATGGATTTGTGATGAGCAAGCACAGCGATGAGAATCAAAAAGTGTATTCCATCTTTTCTCATTTTATTCATATTTTTGTCAGCTCCCTTGCTTCCACGTTTTATCTCGTGGCGCATGGGTTTATAGACTGGTATGCCAGTATTGGATTTGTTTTTCTTTTTATTATCATGGCGGTGGTGATCCCCTGTACCTTATCGGATGTGGTGGTTCCTATAGCCTATGCAAGGATGGCGCGAAAAAATGAGAAGCATTAAACTAGAAAATATTACCAAGCGTTTTAATGGCGAAGTTATCCTTGAGAATCTCAATTTAACAATTCCGGGCGGAAAGATTTTTGCGTTACTCGGGCCCAGTGGCAGTGGTAAGACCACCATTTTGCGGCTTATTGCCGGGTTTGAAGAGGTTGATGAGGGCAAAATAATTTTGGGCGATAAAGATATTACCCATGTACCAATTAACGAGCGGCACATTAATACCGTGTTTCAAAGCTATGCCCTGTTTCCTCATTTAAATGTCTACGACAACATAGCCTTTAGCCAAAGAATACGCAAAGTGCCCGAGGATGTTATTCAACAAAAAGTTGCCAAAATAGTTAAAACGGTACATTTGGAAAAACATTTATATAAATCAATACAACAACTATCGGGTGGGCAGCAACAGCGCGTAGCGTTGGCGCGCGCCATAATCAATGAGCCGGAAGTTCTATTGCTTGACGAACCATTGGCGGCCCTTGATCTTAAATCACGCGAGCGGATTTTACTCGAGCTGATTGATTTGCAAAGCAGTTTAAATACCACTTTTGTGTATGTCACCCATGACCAGTTTGAAGCGCTAACGGTCGCTGACACCATGGCAATTATGAATCCCGATGGGCAGATTGAGCAAATTGGAACCCCCAAGGAGATTTACGAATTTCCCGTTTCATCATTTGTGGCGCAATTTGTTGGCTCAACCAATATTTTTAAAGGTATCTTGCGCATCACTGATGATAAACAATGGTTGGAAGTTGAGGGGGTTGGTGCGTGCGAACTGGTTATCCCAAAACAAAAAGAATGGGCAAAAGATGGCGCTCTCGCGCTGATGAGTGTGCGGCCGGAAAAAATAGATATTAGCAAGACCCCGCTTGAAGGGTTTTCAAATGCAGTGCAGGGCGTGGTTGCTTCTATTGTGTATCATGGCAGATCAACGCAATACAATGTGCGCTTAACTAATAATCAGGTGATTCAGGTTTTTGAGCAAAATGAGGAACATTTTCCCAAAGAAATTATTGATTATGATGACCGGGTGTATTTGTATTGGCAAAAAGAAAACGTAGTCTTATTGGAAAAATAACGATGAGTAGCATAAAAAAAATAGTAGCAAAAGAATCTTCGTTTTTTTGGGCAGTGCCGGCCGTTACCTGGCAAGTGCTTTTTTTTTATATACCGGTTGCCCTTATTTTCTTGATCAGTTTTTTTCGAGCAGGACTAGCGGGTGGATTTCCCACCGCGACGCTTGAAAACTATATCTATTTTTTGGGTCCAAGCTTTTTTTTGGTGATTCTCCGATCGTTGCTTTTGGGTCTGGTGAATGGCATTTTGTGCCTGTTGTGCGCATATCCGGTGGCCTATTGTTTGGCGATAAAAATTAATAGATTTAAAAATCTTTTTCTATTTTTTTTAATTTTGCCTTTTTGGACCAGTTTAATGGTGCAGGTCTACTCATGGTTTTTTGTGTTAGAACATAACGGGTTGCTGAATACGATTTTGCTAAAACTTGGCATAATTCAGCAGCCCCTTCATTTGCTTAATAATACGTTTGCTATTTATCTGGTGATGGTCTATTGTTATTTGCCATTTATGATAATGCCCTTATATAGCGCCCTAGAAAAAATTGATCGCCGCGTGTTTGAGGCGGCTGCAGATTTGGGGGCAACGCAGTGGCAGACCTTTATCCGTGTTACCGTGCCGCTTTCCATGGCGGGTATCAGAACCGGCTTTTTCCTCGTTTTTGTGCCATCATTTGGTGAGTTGGTGGTTCCCATTCTTTTAGGTGGGGGCAAGCAACTTTTTGTCGGTCCATTAATTACGCAATACTTTTTATCAGCACGCAATCCTGCGTTGGGCGCTGCATTTACCTGCATTAGTTGTATCATGCTCTTGATAGCAGTTGGCCTATTGTATCTCTTTTTTAAAAAATATATGGGTACCACAACCGCAAAAGGAAAAATCTAAATGGTACGATCACAAAACGCATTTCTTACTTATTTGTTACCGGTGTTGGCCGTCTGTGCCTATTTGTTTTTGTATATACCGATTATTATTTTAGTAATTTTTTCATTTAATAGTTCCGATTTACCATTTGCGTGGGAAGGATTTTCTTTAAAATGGTATCACGCGCTCTGGGCATCAAATGAGATTTGGCACGCACTAAAAAATTCCTTGATTGTTGCTTTTTCATCAGTAGTTTTAAGTATCACCCTGGGATTATTATTTGTTTTTTATAGCTGGAAAAATTTTTTACACCATTTCTTTATTGGCTTTTACGCGAGCCTGGCAACGCCTGAAATTGTTATTGCCGTCGGGTTGCTCAGTTTATTTGCGTTTTTTTCGGTGCCGCTTGGCCTCACCACATTGATCGCGGGGCATACGCTCATTGGCCTTGGCTATGTGGTGCCCATATTGCAATCGCGGTTTGATGAGCTTGATAAAAAATATATGGAGGCATCGCTTGATTTAGGGGCCACTGAGGGCCAATCATTGCGGTATATCATGATCCCGCTTTTGCTGCCGGCTATTTTAGCATCATCTCTTTTGGTATTTGTTCTTTCGCTTGATGATTTTCTTATTTCATTTTTTTGTACCGGTGGTTCCACGCAAACACTCCCGATTTATATTTTTGTGGCCATTCGTTCGGGCGCAACCCCGATTGTGAATGCGTTATCAACTGTTTTATTGGTGGTGAGTAGTGCGTTGGTTCTTATTTTTTCATCCCTCAAAATTAAAAAAGCGGATTTATTACAATGAATATACCCATAGCCAAAATAATACTGCGATCGGTGATTTGTTTGTTTTGGACCGCGATGATTTGCATGATACTCATGCTGCCCACCATCGGCAAGCATTTTTTTCAAGAAAAAAGTTTAACAATTTTCACTTGGCCACTTTTGCTCGATCCCATTTATTTAAAAAAATTTGAGAAAGAAACGGGCATAAAATTATACATAACCTATTTTGAAAATGGCTCGGCGCTTTTGAGTAAGTTGGCAGCAACCAAAGGAGCCGGTTACGATATTATTATCCCGGATGATCATTCATTGCAAATGTTGATTAAGCAGGGATTGCTCAAGAACATTGATAAACAAAAGGTGCCATTCTTTGAACGTTTAAATTCCCAATTGCGCGCAACCTATGCCGATCCGGAAAATACCTATTCAGTGCCCTATTATTGGGGTATATATGGGGTTGGGTATGATGCCCTTGATTCTTCAAATGAGATTAAAAATAGCTGGTCGTTACTGTTCCCGCCGGCTGATAAAAATATTCGTGTTTGTATGACCGATGATCCGCGTGAAGCAATAATGATCGCGGCACAATATCTTTTTGGATCCATAGATGCTTTAAAGGATGGGCAGGCGCGCGAGCAGGTAAAACAGTTGCTCATTGAACAAAAAAAGAGTGTTGATGTGTATTCACTGGCGCGATCCGATAATTTACTCCAAAGTAAAAGCTGTAATTTTGGTGTGATTATTAGCCCTGAATTATGGCGCCTGAGTAGGGAGCGTCCCAACTTCCAAATGGCTATTCCGCAAGAAGGAACTTTTTTAATCATCGATTCTTTTGCCATACCAAAGACAACCACCAAAGATGATTTGATTTATCAATTTATTAATTATGTGTATCAGCCGACAGTAATTATGCATCATACTGATATGTTTGGTTTTTGTTCGCCATTTACGGATGTATCGGTAACCGGTCAAGAAAAATTCTGTCCCGCGGTGCCCGAGCAAAAGCTCGACTTTTTTAGGGATGTTATTTCTGATCAAGAATTAAATGAGCTTTGGATTGAGGTTTTGGCCGCATAAGCTTCTTTATTGACTTTTGCGTACATTTCTTTGTAACAATAGGTATAGTTTTTAATACTGAGTTACAAGGAGAGATTGCTATGAAAATGCTTTGTTTCGGGATAATTTCTTTAGGATTAATGATGGTTAGCGTTACTACCGCCATAGAATCCGAAAGTCGTCTTACCAAAAAAGAAAAAGAAGAACTTGAGCATATTAGCTCGGATCCCATTTTGTCTATCAAAAAATCAATTGGCGTGTTAAATCAAATTGCGGAACAAATTCAAAATTTTGTGCTGAGTTTGACCGTTAATGAGGGGCAACATTCAAAAGAATGTTGTGATAAAGTGTTGGCCCGTATTGATCAGTTTGAACTATTGATTGCGCAGATATTACAAGAACTGGTGAACCATCTTGAGAAGGAACACAATGAATCGCAGCATTGTTGTCATAAAACGTTAAAACGACTTGATGACATTGAATCATTGGTGAGGCAACTGCTTAACCAGATAAAAAATCTTCGCATTGTAGTGGGGGATCTTACCGATGAATCGGTTGGCGAGGAGGAATTTAATAGCGTTCAGGATATCGATGATGCCAAATTGTCGGTTATTTCATGGCTCAAGAGTATCTATCGTGAACAGTTGATTGGCAAATTTATTTCTTAAAACATGAATCGAAAGCCTTTGGGGTTCCTCAAAGGCTTTCTTTACTTTTTATTCAGTATTATAATGGAAAGACCTTATGCTAATAAGAACTATTTAAAATAAAAGAAATAAAATCCGTTCATGGTGAGTGCGAACGATACCATTCGATATAGTTCGATACAGCTTCTTACGCCAAGCTAAAGAAGCTTACTCACTACAGGCGTCCCGTGCATCCCGAGTGTGCAGCTTTGCTGCACTGAACGAGGGACGCTCTGCGAGCGGTACTCAGGGCAAGCGGTCTAGATATGCCTATTTTTGTCTAGAATAATTATGCATAGGACCTAAACACAGGCATTCAATTTTAATTGAGAACTATTCATGAACACGGAAAAAAACAAATTTTACGTTACCACCCCTATTTACTATGTAACCGCTAAACCTCATCTGGGTCACCTGTATTCTACGGTGATTGCGGATGTTTTGGCCCGTTGGCACAAACTTAAAAACAATAAAGTCTTTTTTTTAACCGGCACCGATGAGTTTGGCCAAAAAATAGCCCAAGCAGCTGAAAAAGCAGGGAAAGATCCCCAAACGTTTGTTGACAGTTTTATTGATGCCTATAAAAATGTTTGGCGCGATTATGAAATCGATTATTCCATCTTCATGCGCACCACTAACAAATTTCATGTCAAAGCGGTTCAAGAATGGATCCTTGGTCTTATGGCCAAGGGTGACATTTATAAATCATTTTATAAAGGGTGGTATTGCATTCCCGATGAGACATTTGTTACTGAAGTTGAAGCGTCAAAAGAAGCGCCCAATTGCCCATCATGTGGGCGCCAAACGGTCTGGCTTTCTGAAGAGGCGTATTTCTTTAAGTTATCAGCCTACCAAGAAAGGTTACTTGCATTTTATGAAAACAATCCCGATTTTATAGTTCCCCGTGAGCGAGCAAATGAAGTAATTAATTTTGTAAAATCCGGTTTGAAGGATCTGAGTATTTCACGAACCACGGTTAAATGGGGCGTCCCATTTCCTGATGATGCGCATCATGTTACCTATGTATGGGCCGATGCGCTTAATAATTATATCACCGCAATCGGTTGGGGCCAAAAAGACAAGCAGGCTGAGTTTAATGTGTGGTGGCCCGCTGATGTGCAGGTGATGGGCAAGGATATTGTCCGATTTCATGCGGTCTATTGGCCGGCATTTTTGATGGCAAGTGGCCTTGCGTTGCCAAAACATTTGTTGGTGCACGGGTGGTTCAAGGTCGGTACGCAAAAAATGTCTAAATCATTGGGTAATGTTATTGACCCGGTCGGACTTTATACCACCTATGGCGCGGATCCGGTGCGCTACTATTTAATGCGTCAAATGGCCATAACCCATGATGGTGAATTTACCATTGAAGATCTTGAACAAAAAATTTCTTCAGATCTGGCCGATGATTTGGGTAATTTATTAAATCGTATGGTAACATTGGCTCAAAAATATAACCTTGCGCAACTGGTGCCGCCGCAAAAATGGTCAAAGGTTTCGCAAGAACTCTATCAAGAGAGTTTGATAACCAATAACGAGTTTCAACTGCATATGAATGGGTTTATGTTCCATATGGCGCTGGCGCGGCTATGGAAATTTATAAATCAAACGAATGCCTATTTTCATTCGCAAGAGCCCTGGAAGGTGGCGCAAAAAGATCCAGAGCAATTTAAAGAGATTTTATCCGCAACGGCTCATTCGTTGCGGCTGATAGCGATTCTTTTATGGCCGATAATGCCAAAAAAAATGGAAGAATTGCTTACCAGTCTTGGCACGCAACTTAACCTCAGCGTAAATACTGTCGAACCCTTGGCACATGAAACATGGAACAGAACTTTTATGATAAAGAAAATTGAAAATCTTTTTGTAAAGCCGTTAGAAAAATCTCCACAAGATATACAACCGGTTCAGCCGATTGCGCCGGATGAAACTATCGGCATTGAGCAGTTTGCGCAGATTCATTTGACGGTTGGTACCATAGAACAGTGCCAGATAATTGAACAGTCTGATAAATTATATAAATTACAAGTCGATTTTGGGCCGATTGGCAAGCGCCAAGTGCTTTCGGGCATTCGCAAATATTTTGCGCCTGAAGACCTTATGGGCAAGCAGGCAGTGTTTGTTACCAACTTAAAGCCGCGCACCATGATGGGCCTCGAATCACAAGGAATGTTGTTAACCGCGCAAACGGAAGAAAAAACACTTGTCTTAATTCAACCGGGAAAACAGGTGCCGGATGGAACTCGGCTCAAATAACACGCTACATCGTGCGTAAAAAATGCAAATTCTCATTTTCCGCTTTTAATGCGGTTATTTCTTTATTGAACTGCTTATTCTGGGTTGTTAACTCATTTATTCGTAGGAACAGTTTTTTTTCTACTTTTACGTGTTGTTCATTCATTGCGGCAAGATCTTTATTTTTGCTTTCAGCAGCGTCTAATCGTTCTAAGAGTGCGTTACTCTTTTTATTGAGCTCCCAAATTGTTGCAGCCTGCTTTTCTACCAAAATATCTATTTCGGTTAAAAATTCTTGATCGTCCAAAGCGGTTAATTTTTCTTGTAATGCATCGAGCATGACGCTAAATTTGAAATAAAATTCTTCCGGTTTACTGATTGCCTGGCAGTGCGGTGTTTTGTCAGAAACTATCTCTAATTGTTTCTTTATATCGCGAATCGTCTGGCTAATAGTGAGCGGATTTATAGTTTTTTCCATGCTTAGTATGGTGTTCATAAAAAAACAGGCAGCAATGGCTACTTTTTTCATGGTACTCCTTTTAACATCACTCTATGTAACACAATATAGTTTTGATATACCTCATCTAGATAGAAAGATAAAGGAATGGTACACTATCAGGGTTGGCAAAAAACAAAATGTCTGTAACCAGGATTTTTAATTATGACTTTCTTTTCTAAATCACAAAAAAAACAAACGGGATTGCTCGCTGAGGCCAAACAAATTGCCTTTGTTTTGCTCGTGGTATTTCTTATAAGAACTTTTATCTTCGGCTTATATCAAGTGCCAACCGGTTCGATGGAAACAACAATGCTTGTCGGCGAACGATTTTTTGCTGATAAGTTCACCTATCTTTTTAGCAAACCGCAACGGGGCCATGTCATTTCACTCAATAGTCCATTATTTAAATATTCAGATAATGTGTTCAAAAGATTATTTGAAGAATATGTCTGGGGTCCGCAAAATTTAACCAAACGTATTATTGGCGTGCCGGGTGATCTTGTTGAAGGTAAAATTGAAGAGGGCAAACCGGTTGTCTATATTAATGGGCAAAAATTGGATGAACCGTATTTAAATAAGTATCCGCTCATTACCGTATGGCGCAAAGATCCAAAATTACTGGCAAAAAGCGCGCAGAGTGAGGCGCTTTCATTGATTTCGCAAAATAAATTAACGCCACAGCAATTTGAAGAATATTTTAATGGTTCCATTGCGCGCAATATTGTCAGAAAATCGTATGATCCATCCGTTTCATATCAGGATCAACCGTTCTATCGCATTCAAGAATCCCTGGTAGCGCGTGACACCAACGGCAATCCCGATCTTGTGTATCCGGGTACCATTATAGAAGAATCAAAAACATGCGCCAATCAAGAAGCAACCGACAAAAATTGCTGGGATCGCTCCGATGTTTTTCGCGTGAAACTGGGCGACAATCAATATTGGTTGATGGGTGATAATCGATTAAACAGCGCCGACAGCCGTGTATTTGGCCCGATTGACGGCAGACTGATTCATGGCAGAATTCTTTTTAGAATACTTTCCATTGATAGCGATGATGATTGGATTATTATCGATCTTCTCAAGCATCCGCTTGATTTTTGGACACGGATACGATGGAGCCGTTTTTTTCAATGGATTTATTAATCTTTAAAAAAGGTAGGTGCAGCAATAGAAGCCATTGCAGATTACAAAATTTGTGGTACAGTATTATCAACTTTAAAAATTGAGTTATACAAATGATATTAAATAGTAAGCAATTCCTAATAGCAGTATTTTCGTTACTTTCATTACCTTTTCTTCCTGCCTGTTGGCCCTTTGGCAAAAAGGCAGAACAAAAGCCCAAATTTTATTTGGTGAATGTTCTTGATAAAAGTGCGTTTGATGATTGCAGCATTGAAGGTTCGATTTGCGTGCCTTTCGAGGATGTTGAAAAATTTGCGCAGGGCCTTGATAAAGATACCGAAGTGGTCTTCTACTGTGCCAATTATATGTGCACCGCAAGCGGCGCCTCAGCCCAAAAACTTAAGCAAATGGGCTTTGAAAAAGTGTGGGCCTATGAGGGCGGCGTTGCAGAATGGCGCCAACTGGGCTTAGCGCCAGAAGGTGCCGGTAAATTCCCGGTGCGTGGCGTGTGCCAAGCTGCGTATTTGAATGCGCCCAACCAGAAGCATGAAGGGCCTTCATCCGTGCCGACTCTTTCGGCTGAAGAATTGCGTGAAAAATTGAAAATTAATGGTATATTAGCCCAGTAGACTCTTGAAAAAAGGGCGGCATAGCCAAGTGGTAAGGCATGGGTCTGCAAAACCTTGATCCCCGGTTCGAGTCCGGGTGCCGCCTCCAGCCTACGCCAAGGCCCTCGACAAAGCTCGGGAGTAAACGCGTCCTTCCGCTCATCCTGAGCAGAAAACGCAGTTTTCGTATCGAAGGACGTATGGCAGGCCAGTTTCTTTTAAGGATTGACTTAATTATAATTTTGACATCCATAGCACTAAGCGAAGTATGCCCTTCGTAGCTCCGCAGGAGCGAAGTAGGGCTGCACAGCCTGCTCTTTGTTCTTCCGGCCTACGCATAAAGCTTCGGCGGACGCGGCGGGAGTAAACGCGTCCTTCCGCTCATCCTGAGTAGAAAACGTAGTTTTCGTATCGAAGGACGCCTGGCTGTCGTCAGTTAAGGAATAAATTTTTTTGACTTTGAAATATATTAGTGTGCCGGGATGGCGGAATTGGTAGACGCAAAGGACTTAAAATCCTTCGGGTTTTGCCCGTGCCGGTTCGAGTCCGGCTCTCGGCACCAGCCTACGCCAAGTCCCTCGACGCGGCGGGAGTAAACGCGTCCGTCCGCTCATCTCAGCCGTCGCTCCCTCGGAGCTCTGGCGGACAGGCTGAGAAGCTTGCGCTTGCTCGGCGTAGCTTTTAGCGGAGATGAGTATCGAAGGGCGCCTGGCGAGCGCCAGTGAAGATATAATTTAATTAAATGAGTGAAGCAAAAAAATTTTTTTACCATTATTACGATAAAAAGACTTGACATTTTTTTTTGTCTTAATAATGTACAAACTAGTATTAGTTTTTGTTGGCAAAAATTGTAGAAACAAAAAATTAAAAATATAAGGAACTTTTCATGAACAAAGCAAAATTAGTTGAAAGCATGGCTAAAATGACCAAAATGTCCAAATCTCATTGTAAAGAGGCTTTGGAAGCTTTCATTTCATCAGTCAGCGGCGCGTTAAAACAAAATAAAGATGTTGTTTTAACCGGTTTTGGCACATTCACCGTGATGAAAAGAAAAAGCAGAGTCGGCGTAAATCCTGCTACCGGCAAGAAAATGCAAATTCCTGCAAAGCGAGTTCCTAAGTTCCGCGCAGGTAAAGCATTAAAATCGGTTGTTAAATAAGCAATCTATTTTAGAATATTTCAAAAGGCACCAAGAAATTGGTGCCTTTTTTATTCTCTGCTGCCCAAAAAAAAGTCACCCGTGGAAGTTTCCCGAGCCTGATGGCTCGGAATAAACAGGGCCGGGTAACAACTTTTGCTTCATTATTGCACCCGCACGCAAGAGGTGAGTATACTCGAACCGAGCATAACGGTGGTCGGAGTATTGGGCGAATAGTAAAAAAAGATACAAGGAGAGCGCAATGGTGGGAGCTAGTAATGTTGAAATGGGATGGTTCGATAAATTAAAAAACTCATTGCAATTCGATAAATTAGCCGAAAAGCTTAATATATCAAGCTATAAATTATTAGATATGGCGCTTTTTTTGGGGATCGGTTTTTTTGTCGGATTCTTATGGAAACGATATGCCAATTATGTGATCGCCGCAATTTGTTTTATTGGGTTAGTGATCCTTCTTAACCAACTTGAAATAATTACGGTAACTATTAACTGGGTAAAGATTCAAGATTGCTGCGGCATTCGCCCCGTTTCAGCCGACCCGGATGTTGTTGGCACACTCTGGGAATGGTCAAAGCAAAACTTGCTCATTATCTTTAGTTTTATAATCGGTTTTTGCTTTGGCGCAAAGGTTAGCTAAAAAAAGGAATGAGCCATGGAAAAGAGAGAGACATTTGCTCAAGCACTCTGTGCCATTTTAGTGAAGCATAATGTGATTAGTGAAGCGGAGGGGCGTTCAATGCAACGCTCATTTAAAAATTCTTCAAAAGAAAATTTTGATGATTTTTTACTTTCCGAGGGTTTGGTTGATGAAGAGGACGTGTTAAAGGCGCTGGGTGACTATTACCAAGTGCCGCCCGTTGATGTCACCGGCTATTTTTTTGATACCGTGCTGCTTCGCAATTTCCCCAAAGATTTTCTGCTTCGAAACAGAATTATTCCACTCGAAATGGAAGACGACATACTCGTTATTGTTGCCAGTGAGCCGGATAATCCCGATCTTCTTCCTGCCCTGGGCGCCTATACCTCCGAAGATATTCGCTTTAATGTTGGTTTGAGCATCGATATTACCGATGCGATTAAAGAATATTATGATAAATCATTAACCGATCTTTTGGATGAGGGCGATTACACTGATGAAAAATTGGAAGAAAAAGAACGCTTTCATGATTTAATTCATGAAGAAGATGAGTTTGCAACGGTGGAAGAAGAAGATTTGGGTGAGGAAGAATAATGCAGACCGAACAAGATTTTCCTATTATTGGCATGGTGGACACGGTTCTTTCTCAAGCGGTCACGCAAGCGGCATCCGACATTCATTTTGAGCCAACGCCGGATCATTTGCGTGTTCGTTTGCGCATTGATGGCGTTTTATATGATCATCAAACACTCAATACCGCGGTTATGCAACAATTTCTCACGCGGCTCAAAGTGCTTGCCAGTATTAATATTACCCAAAAACGGGTGCCCCAAGATGGCAAATTTCGCATTATGTGCGGCGAGCGCGAGATTGATTTGCGTGTCTCAACATTTCCCACCATGTACGGCGAAAAAATTGTGGTGCGTATTCTTGATCGTGCGCTCCATACTATATCTCTTGAAAATCTCGGGTTTGCGGACCATATGAAAGAACAGATTGCCGCAATTATTGCAAAACCGAGCGGCTTCTTTTTGGTTTCCGGGCCAACCGGTTCTGGAAAAACCACCACCTTGTATGCGGCGTTAAATGCGGTTAACAAACCGGATAAAAATATTATCACCCTTGAGGATCCGGTGGAATATTGTGTGGCCAATGTTACGCAATCCCAAATTCATCCCGAGGCAGGGTTTACCTTTGAAAAAGGAATTCGCTCCTTGTTGCGCCAGGATCCGGATATTATTATGGTTGGTGAAATTCGTGATAAACTCACGGCCGGCACCGCAATTGAAGCGGCCTTAACCGGGCATTTGGTCTTCAGTACGGTGCACACCAATGATGCGCCCGGTGTGGTGATGCGCTTGATGGATATGGGTATTGAACCATTTTTAATTAATGCGGCGCTCACGGGAGTGTTGGCCCAACGCTTGGCCCGCAGAATTTGCTCACAGTGTAAATTTCAACGGGCCGTTACCGATCAAGAGCGGGAGCTACTCAAAAGATTTGGGAGCCTTTTAGAATCGGTGTTTGAAGGTAAGGGCTGTCAACAGTGCCTGGGCCTTGGCGTTAAGGGGAGAGTCGGCATCTTTCAACTTCTTGGCATGACGAGCTCGCTCCGCTCTTTAATTGTGCGGTATCCTTCATTTGATGATATCTATTCACAAGCATGTGCTGACGGCATGAAAACCTTAATCGATGATGGCCTTACTAAAGTTGAACAGGGCATTATTAGTTTGTCTGAACTTGCGCGAATAATTGCGTAAGCACAAAGGGAATTTATTGATTCCCTAAAAAGAGCCTTTGACCAAGATCCTTCTGAGAATATAATAATACAAGTTACCAATCTTTCATTGAAGGACCGTGAAGAGCTATTTACAAAGCTATTTGATGAACTGACAATAAAAGAATTGGAAAGAACAATTGTTATAGATGCAAAAAATCCGTTACAGAGAAAAAAATCTTCTGAATGGAGTGAATCTTTTTTAAAGAGAAATTTATGTCCGTAATGATTGATTGTGATAGAAAAATGATTTTGAAACTCTCAAACCTAATATTTGGGGTTCTTCATGAAGCAATTCTTTCTATAATTGAAAAAGAGAATATAAGACTGACTTCACAATTAGAGCTATTACTAAAGGAAACTGATCAAAATACATATGGTCCTAGTGGAGTTTATGCAGATATAGCTGTATATTTGAAATCCAGGCGTGAAGCTTTTCTTTTTGCAGATTTAGTTAAAAAAGCCATTGAACTAAAGCATGACTATTTTAATCGTTATGAGGGATGCATTGCACATTTAAATGATTTTCACACGGAAATAGTTAAATACGGGCAAGAGTTAAAGAATTGAAGCGTTTTATTCCATTACTAACTATACCTAAAAGGCATTATATGATGATCAAAATAAATTCTTTAATTATTGCATTAATCGCTTGCTCAGTTTTTGTTACTTCTTTAAATGCAGTTCCGAAAAGTCAAGAAGCTCTATTCAAGGAATATAAATCTAAGAAGGTTTTGCTCAAAGAAGAATTAGCACAATTAAAATGGAAATTGCATAAAAATTGCATGTACTCTGTGGTTGCATTGTGCAGTTCTTGTTTTTTGTTAAAAACAGTATTTTCATCTTTGAATAACAATGCACCATTAGTGAATCAACTTTTAGCTGGGTCTGCAATTTATGCAATCATGGAATGCTGGTTTGATTTCGAGAGAAATATCGAAGATGAAATTAGTAATGTAAGAAAAGAGATAAGAGACTTAGAAGAGAAATTGCAGCAAGCTTAAATAAAAACTCTTAAAAAAAGAACATTTCAAATGATCAAAATATATTCTTTAATTATTGCATTAATCGCTTGCTCAGTTTTTGTTACTTCTTTAAATGCAGTTCCGAAAAGTCCAGAAGCGTTATTCAAGGAATATAAATCTAAGAAGGTTTTGCTCAAAGAAGAATTAGCACATTTAAAATGGAAATCTTGGAAGAACTATATGGGGTTGTTTTTAGTATACTCTTATTGGATCTGTTCTTTAAAAGTTTATGCTCCATTAATTGTCGACAAAACTGCGTGGATTAAAGCTGCATTTGCAACAGGAGCTCTTTATGTGGTAACTAAATATTGGGCCGAATTAGATAGAAATTTATCAGATGAAGAAAGTACTTTGCAGCAACAGATACGAGATGTGGAAGAGAAATTGCAGCAAACACTATGAAGCTTAATTTTAGTAATTATTGTTTATTGTTAATAACTGTTGCTCGTTTTTTAAACTTTCGTAAGGTCACGTATGAAAAAGATTATTATTCTATCGCTTGCACTTCTTGCTACCGCTTTCTCTCATCTTGCTGCAATGTCCGACCAGCCTACTTCTGTACACTTAGTTGCGGCTCTTGAACAATTAAAAAACCATGAAGAAAATTTAGCAAAATACTATGCATGTTCGGGTAAAAAATCAATTTGTGAACAACTCATGGCTGAAATATTGAAGCCGGCTTCCGGCGGGAATCCCGAAGAAATTGCATATTTTAATACGTTATGCATTCTGGAAGAGTTTGCATTCAAATATGCTTTGCAGCATCCTGAATCTTTGGATTTTGGGCAAGCAAATGAAATATATCAAGAAGTGCCTCGTTTAATTGAGTTTGCGCATGCTGAAAAAAATATTGTTATTACCCCGGAACAAGCTCGGATTTTTATTGCATTACGGGCTGCCTTTAACGTAGTTACGCTGTTAGGTTATGACAGTGAATTTCTTTTCAATGTTATTTCTTCCGCAATTAACTTTTCGCAAGAAAATAATTTCTTAAAAAAATACTCATGTTAAAGCAGTGGTGGTGGATTCTGAAAATGCTGAAAGACGTTTCTTCGATTTTCTCGATTTTCGTTTCTTTTGCTCTTGAAGCGCCAATCGTGCCTCTATTAATTCTACAATTTCGGTTTGACCCATTTTTTGTGCCAACTGTAAGGGTGTCATTTGGATACGGTTAATAGTTATTGCTCCTTTATCAACTGCTGCTCTTTTTTCAATGAGAATTTTGGCAATTTCTCGTTGCTCGTAAAGTATTGCTTTGAGCAGCGGAGTGAGTCCACTTGCAGATGAATCATCAACGTCTGCTCCATGTAGTATAAGTGCGCCAACAATCTTTTCTAAGCGTTGTTTCTTGTGGATATCATTATGCGTATCAGTAATTGCTGCCAACAAGAGAGTTTCCCTTTCGTCTTCTGCATGCTCCTTTTCTCCATTTGTTTTGCCAATAAAATGGGTATTTAAATAGGGGGGTTTGTTCTTTAATAGTTGCTCCAATCGTTGTGCATCGGCAGAAAATACTGCGGCGCGAAGCCCTGGCAAAAGACGGCTTACGCAATTGGTGAGGTCGGAATCTACTCTGGTAAGCGGAGCATTTTTTTCCATACCCAAGAGGGCACAGGGTATTATTATCAGCAGTTGGGCATAATTCTTCATAGATCTCTCCTGGATTTTATGTAAAAGGCTTTTATACTACAAATAAAGCACTTTTTTGCCTTTATTAGGAATTATAACGAATGAACAATGTTATTTTTGTTTTCCTTCTTGTATTTGGTATACCCCTTGTTGGCATGGCCAGTCAACCCTCATTGCCATCTCTTGCCAAACTCTTTGCCCTTTTTAGGATGGAACAAAGTTCGCCTCAAAAGCCTCCCGAAACTATCAAGAGCCTGAAATTAGAGCGTAAAGCGGCAAAACAAAAAAATGATGCCCAGGCAACGCAAGATCTCACCGAAAAAATCATCGATCTGCAAGTACCGTTTTGCCAGCGCCATTATATTGTCATGGGGATTTCAACGTTTTTGGTATCCCTTGTGGTGGGGTACAAAATCGGCGTATATGTTGAGCGCAAAAGAATTTGGGAGTGGTATGATTAAAATCTCAAATCTTTCGGTCTCTATCGATCAACAAAAGATTTTGCATTCCCTCGATCTGGCGATTGCCCCCGGATCGCTCCATGTTTTGATGGGGCCAAATGGTTCAGGAAAGAGCACCTTAGCCTACGCGCTCATGGGCCATCCCAACTACCATGTTGATGTAGGGCAAATAACTTTTAATGGTGAGCTACTCAATGATCTTGGTCCCGATAAACGGGCCCAAAAGGGGCTTTTTTTGGCATTTCAGCATCCTTTTGAAATTCCGGGAGTAACTGTCTTTAATTTTATTAAACAATCGTGCTACGCGCTCACCGGTCAACCAATGCCGGTGCAGGAATTTCAAAAAATGTTGGAAGAAAAAATGAGCCTCTTGGGTATTGATCCGACATTTGCTCAGCGTGCACTGAATTGCGGGTTTTCGGGCGGCGAAAAAAAGCGTTTGGAGCTGTTGCAACTTTTAATGCTTGCGCCACAAGTTGCTATTCTTGATGAAATTGATTCCGGGCTTGATGTTGATGGGATAAAAATTGTTGCGCAGGCGCTGGCACTGGCGCGGCAGGAAAATCCTTTAATGAGTATTATTATCATCACCCATTATCCCCGTCTTTTGAGTTACCTGGAACCGGATGCGATTCACGTGATGCACAAAGGAACTCTCATCCAAAGCGGCACCAAAGAATTGGCGCATCTCATTGAACAACGAGGGTATGATGGAATCTGCGTATAATCACCATAAGCCTTTTTTTAAAACCCAAAAAGGGTTGCATCGCACGATTGTGGAGCAAATTTCACAGCAGAAAAATGAACCCGGCTGGATGACCGATTTTCGGCTCAATGCGTTGGCCACTTTTGAACGTTTGCCGCTGCCTACGTGGGGAGCGGATCTGAGCGCCTTGGATATGGCCGATATTTATTATTATTTGCGTCCCCTTGAGGATCACCATAGCTCATGGGAAACGGTGCCTGATTCTATCAAAAAAACATTTGAAAAGCTGGGCATTCCGCAAGCGGAACAAAAGTTTCTTGCAGGTGTGGGCGCGCAATTTGAATCGGAAGTTATTTATAAACGGTTACAAAAAAAATGGGCAGACGCGGGGGTTATTTTTACCGACATGAGTACTGCTCTCAAGGATCATCCGGAACTCGTAGAAAAATATTTTGCGACCATAATTCCGGCGCACGACAATAAATTCGCGGCGCTTAATTCCGCCGTGTGGAGCGGTGGCAGCTTTGTGTATGTGCCGCGCGGCGTTCAGATTGAAATGCCGTTGCAGGCATATTTTCGCATTAATGCGGCAAGCATGGGTCAGTTTGAGCGTACATTGATTATTGCCGAATCGGGCAGCTTTGTGCATTATGTTGAAGGGTGCAGCGCGCCACTTTATCGTAAAAGTTCATTGCATAGCGCCGTGGTCGAATTAATTGCTCATGATAATGCGCATATTAGATATACCACCATTCAAAATTGGTCCAATAATGTTTACAATTTGGTCACCAAACGGGGCATGGCGCACGCGGGTGCCACTATTGAATGGATCGATGGCAATTTTGGCAGTAAAGCGACCATGAAATATCCTTGCGTTATTTTAAAAGGTGCACGTTCAAAGGCACAAATTATTTCGATTGCCGTAGCCGGTAGCGGGCAACATCAAGATGCTGGCGCAAAAGTAATTCATCTGGGCGCTGATACAACATCCCATGTTATTTCTAAATCGATCAGTAAAAAGGGTGGCCGCGCGAGTTATCGAGGGCTGTTAAAAATTGGCAAACATGCGCATAATGCCCAATCGCGCGTGCAATGTGACGCGCTCATTTTAGATGAGCATTCCCGCTCCGATACCTATCCCACGGTTGTGGTTGACAATCGGACTGCCGACATGGGCCACGAGGCAACGGTGAGCAAAATCAGTGATGAGCAAATATTTTATTTAATGAGTAGGGGGCTCAATGAGGTGATGGCCCGCGCATTGATCGTCAACGGGTTTATTGACGCGTTTGTTAAAGAACTGCCCATGGAATACGCGGTTGAAATAAATCGGCTCATAGCGCATGAAATGGAAGGATCCATTGGATGATTATTGAGCATATTTCCCCCGTTAGTCAAAAAAATGAATGGATACTGGAAGCCCACGCGGCACGCGCGTTTATATGCCGGATAGAGGCTGGCGATGATCACAATTTCCAAGCCGACTTTAATTTTAGACTTTCAAGTGGCAGTAGCCTGCATTTTTTTCCCATCATAACCGGCGCAAAAGATCTTAGTCTGTCCATTACCATTATTCTTGAAGATAATGCCACCGCGATAATTCGGGGAGCCTACGCGCTTGAAAATGAGCAGCGGTATATCATCACCACGCGCCAAGAACATCGGGGTAAAAATAGTCGCAGCTCATTGGTAATTAATGGCACCGTGAATGACGAGGCAACCGTTACTTATCAGGGCACGATTGAGGTAAAAAAAATGGCGTATGATACCAATGCCGGCCAGGAAAATAAAACAATACTGTGCAGCGACCGGGCCCGTGCAGTATCCATTCCCGCCTTAGAAATTGATACCAATCAGGTGCAGTGCGCTCATGGCAGCGCCGTTGGTCCTTTGAACAAAGAACATATTTATTATGCCCAAACGCGGGGCATTCGGGAGGGTCAGGCAAAAAAACTATTTTTGGCAGGATTTTTTTATCAAACGTTCCAAAACTATCTTGATGCTGATTGTGTTGATAGTGTGGTAAAAACACTTGTTGCCAAATCTGAAACTAAGGAGGGCCAATGAATAATCATCGTGCTGATTTTCCGATGCTTCGTCAAAACGTTAATGGTAAACCGTTAATCTATTTTGACAATGCGGCAACCACCCAAAAACCGCAAGTGGTTATTGATGCGGTCTGCAATTTTTACCGAGATTACTATGCTACCACTCATCGCTCGTTGTATGAGTTTGGCGAGCAGGCAACCGTTGCCTATGAAAATGCCAGGAAAAAGGTTGCGGCTTTTTTAAATGCCGAGCCGGAAGAAATCGTTTTTACGCAGGGCACCACGCATGGAATAAACTTTGTTGCCGCTAGCTGGGCAGCGAGTGCGATACAAAAGGGTGATAATATCGTAATAACCCAGTTGGAACACCACTCCAATATGATCCCCTGGCAGCAGCTGGCACAAAAAAATAATGCTGAGCTGCGGTATATTCCCGTAATGGCCGACGGAATTTTGGATCTGAGTACCCTATCAAAAATTATTACTGATGCAACAAAACTGGTCAGCGTGGTTCACGTATCCAATGCATTAGGCACCCATAATGATGTTGCGGCCATTATTGCCGCAGCACGGGCCGTTGGCGCGCGTGTGCTTATTGACGCGGCTCAATCGGCACCGCATCAAAAAATAGATGTAAAAAAAATGGATTGTGACTTTTTGGCTTTTTCGGGCCATAAAGTGCTTGGGCCGACCGGTATTGGGATTTTGTATATTAAAAAAGAACTTCATGATCAAGTGCCGCCGTATCAGTTTGGCGGTGGCATGGTGTATGAAGCCGATTATTTTAATGCTTCTTGGCAAAAGCCACCCCAAAAATTTGAAGCAGGAACGCCGCCCATCGCGCAAGCTATAGGGTTGGGCGCAGCCATAGACTATATGCAAAAAAATGTGCCCCTTGATGAGCTTGGGCGCCATGAGGCGCAACTGTGCGCGCAATTGATCGATGGTCTCGCGGAGCATAAAAAGATTCGCATTTACGGACCGGTTGAGCAGCTTAAAAAAAACGGGCATTTGGTAAGTTTTACTGTTGATGGTATGCATGCGCATGATGTTGCTGTCCACTTAAGCAATTATGGCATTGCCGTGCGTGCGGGCAACCATTGCGCGCAACCATTGGCAAAAAAAATGGGAGTATCTTCCTGGGTACGCGCGAGCTTTCATGTTTATAATACTCAAGAAGAAGTTGAGAAATTTTTAGAAGCGATTACACTGCTAAGAGTTAATTAGTTGAAAAACCTTATTTAGAAAGGAACTATTTGTGAAAAATAATAGATATGCCATCATGGCACTGGGAGCAGTGTTGGTCTCGTCCACCATGAATGCTGTTTTTAGTCCGCATCTTTATGCGAATTTATTGAATCATAAGCACCAGTTTGATCCGGTAGTAGAAATTAAAATCAACGATTATTCAGTAGTTAATGGCACGGATCGAACTAGTGAAGCCGCAAATGCAATATTAATTCCCGCAAAAGAAGAGGTTATTGAGAAAGTAGTTAATGATATTGTTCCCAATAAAAAATTAATTTCGTTGCCGGCCGGCTATGAAATTACCAGCAACGATCTTATCACTCGAGCCGCGGTAGTGGCCTTTGAATTGAACAAGGCAAGAATTGAAAATAAAAATGCTGGCATACAACAAAATATAAAAGAGGTTGCAAAGGAACAGTTGTACGATTTTGTGCGGGCACAGATTGTAGGTGGGGTGCGTGCAAAAGTAATTGATCCCGTTTTACATAGAGTTGTGCATGCACTGCAGATTCCCCATGCAGTAAAACATCATAAATATTTTGCTGCAGTTAGTTATATTGCTAATAGAAGCGTAACCTACGCGTTAATAAAGGGCTATGACTGGACTTTTGATAATGCATTGAAGCTCGTTAAAAAATAAATTTAATTTACAGGAACAATAAAGCATATGAAACTTCACGCTCTACTCGCATTGGCACTCATTGCAAATAATGTATTGTGCAATAACGAAATTTCAGAATCTACTCAGCGTCGCATCGCGGCGCTGAGTGACCAAAAAAAAGAACAAGAAAATACCGAATCTGAGGATCTTAAAAAGAGTCTCGCTGCTTTTTATTTGATCTCTTATCGAATGGTGAATCCTTTCATAACCAATTTTTTGTTAAACAAAAATGATGGGATGTATGCTCGCTTGGGAATGACTGCGGCACTTAATTTTCTTGCCTTTATTGAAACAAACAAATGCTTAAACAATCAGGCACCGATGAAAGAGCTTATTAAGGAAGCAGCAAAGCGTGCTGCTGGAGATGCCGCAAGTAGTCAAATAAGTTTTGCGTGTCAGACTCTTATGCAGACCATGATTCCCGACATTAATAAAAAGGGGTATTGGGAATTACTCAGGGAAGGCCGCTTTAAACATATCGGAGCTTGTCTTGCTGCCCAGTATCTTGAAAGTTTACCTTTCAAAATTACCGGATAGTCTCATAAAGAGGTGGATGAAGCGTCGCATCATTTTTCTTGTTATTGTTACCGGATTTTCACAACCGGATATTTCTTTTTCAGTATCAGCTAAGCATAAATCTGCCAAAAAATGTATGCCATGCGTTCCTATAGTGCAGCAACTAACGATGGCACAGTTGCTTATAAGCCTCGTTTTCCCGTGGGATGATGCGGCAAAGTTGTTGCTCAGCAATGGAGTCGATTATGCGGTGCCCCTCTCAGGCAATACTTTTGTTGATACCTATGCGCGGCATTATGGCATAGAATATGGCACGCAAGCGGTCTGGGCCGGCGCCTATTATGGTGTTGATGCAATTCCGGCGCAATTGATCCGTTATGCGGTGCTTGATTGTATTGCGTGTCAGGTGAATCGGGCGCTGCCCGATTGGTATCCACCGATTATTAATAATCGGGGCATTACAGCTCGTTTAATATTCAGTACTGCCAGAAATTTATGTATCAAACGCTGCATCGGTTGTTTTTTAGATTATTTAGTAAATGTCTACTGCAGTGAGGAGGATAATAACAGCTTTAGTGATCAGGAATTGTGAAATCATTTTTTTAATGCGCATATCATCTTCACCGTTCGTGCTGACCCGAACGGGAATGTGGCTAGGGTTTAAGCTTGTCGAAGATTTCCCAATTTATGGAAGCTCGATTGTGCAACCGAACTCGAGCAATAACTCCTTGTTTTTCTTGCTATTGCCCTATTATGCTAAAACATACCAAGAAATAAGGTGGTGATCCCAAAGTAGCATTTTCAAAGACAGGAAGAGAATGAAGATCTCGTTAAAAAAAATTGTTATTCTGTGCGCGCTGGTGGTAGCATTTATTTCGCTGTTTTACTATTTTCGCCTCAATGAATACTTTGAGTTAAAGCAACTGCAGGCGCACAATCAAATTCTGAGCGGCTTTGTGCAGCGCCATTATTTTTTTTCTGTGCTGGTGTATATATCGTTGTTCACCATGGCGCTCACCTGCGCATTGCCCGTGGTGATGCCGTTTGCGTTGTTGGGCGGTTTTTTATACGGCATATTTTTTGGGGTAATCTATGCAGGAATGAGTTGCCTGCTTGGTTCAATTATCTCATTTCTCGCGCTTCGCTATGTTTTTGGCAGTTTTGTTAAAGAATGGCACAGCGCCCAGGTTGATAAGTTTCTGGTTCGTATCCATAAATATGGCCCGGGTTATTTATTGGTGCTCCATTTTCTTTCGGTAATACCCTTATTTTTAATCAATTTGGTGGCGGCCATGGCAAATATTTCATTCAAGACGGTGCTATGGGTTACCATTGTTGGTACTTTTCCGCTCAACTTTTTATGCGCGCTGGCGGGCCGGCAATTAAGTTTAATGAAATCGTATAAGGATATTTTTTCACCCACCATTATTGGCTTGTTGGCAATTCTGGCGCTTATTTCCGTCGCCCCATTTTTTATTCAGAAAATAAAAGGATTATTTCGTGTACCGTAGTAAACTCTTTAAAAAACGGTTGGTTATAGTAGCTTCGTTACTTATTTTTGTTACCCTTTTTTGCATGAGCGGCAGTTATAAACTGCTTTCGTTTGAAAGTATAAAACGCAATTCTCTCTGGCTCAAACAGCAAGCGGAATTAAATAGGGCCACTACGATCGTTTGTTATCTGAGCGGCTATATTGGGCTGGTGGTGTGCAGTTTGCCCGGCGTTTCTCTGGCAAATATAATGGGCGGCTTTTTGTTTGGTTTTTTTATGGGTGTGCTGTGTATTGTGGTGGCCGCGACCATAGGGGCAACTATTTTTTTTCTGATGATTCGGTATGTAATTGGTGACATTATACAGGCCAAATACGCGCAGAAATTGCTCCATTTCAACCAGAAAATCGCGCAGAATGGATGGGTTTATTTATTGCTCCTGCGGTGTATTCCGCTCATCCCGTTTTTTTTGGTTAACATCTTGGCAGCAATGACCACCATTAAACTCCGCACCTTTGTATGGACAACAGCAGTGGGTGTTTTGCCATCAGCAATAATTTTTGCCTATATCGGCACGCAATTTATGACTATTAATAGCCTGAACGACATCTTTTCATTCTCACTGGTGAGCGCGTTTCTGGGCCTTTTGGCACTCGTCTTAATACCGGTGATTATCAGCAGATATTGGAAAATTGTCTGATCGGAGCCATTTATTGAGCTTTTTGCACACTTCTTGAAAGCCGTGTGTTTTAAAAAGAAATCCTGATTTTTTTTCATAGAGGCAGCCCTGAATGCCAAATTCTTGCGCCGCTTGGATATTCTCCGGGCGATCATCAATATAAAAGGTTTTGCGGGGGTCAAGCTTATACCGCTCTAAAAGATAGGCAAAAAGTGCCGGATCAGGTTTAACCATGCCCACATCGCCGGATATAACAATACCCTCAAACAACGAAAAAAAATCCGGATATTGTTGTTGCATAATGATGAAAGATTCCGGGTCCCAATTGGAAAGAATATAGAGTGTATGGCCCGCTTGTTTGCAATGGCGCAAAAAGTCTACCCCATCGGGGACCAAATAGCGGGTGCTCACAAAGATTTCTTTAGAAAAAATCATATGCGCCAGGGCGCGTACCAATGATTCTTGCGCCCAGTTATCAAACCGGCCGGGCGTTGCGGCAACCAATGCAAGTATTTGGGCGCCGGAAATGGTTCCTTTGAGCCAATCATTCATCAATTGTGGCAAAATGTGATTGTGGCCATCTTTTACCGGCGGTTCACTTGGATCGCGTGGTTTTATGGTATCAAGGAAATCAAAAAGTTTTTTATGGCAATTAAGCGGATTTTTAAGGGTCGCCGCATAATAGGCCATCGCCAGCGGGCCGATATTCCAAAAGCTGCGCGCCATGCGTGTCTCAAAAAGTACATCGCCCAAATCACAAATAATGTTAACCGCAGGGCTTTTTTGCGGGATCATCAGGGGCAAAAGGGCCAGAAGAAAACTGATTTGTTTGCGCGCCATACTGTTCATAAATTTGTTTTTCTACTCCATTTTTAATTAAGAGTTGCTTTCACCTTATTGTAAACATTTTTGGTTAAAAATCGCAACATATTAATTAATTTTTATCCAAAATATAATAACAAGCGTGGCTTTGCGCTCATTTAACATTTCAATGTGAATAGCGCCCCATGATTTTTTAATAACTTGTTTGATTTGACATAAATAATAGGTCTTTTATACTACGATATGCTTTTTGTTTTTAAAAAGTGACAAAAAAAACTGATAGTAATGTGAGTTAGAAAATAATTATTACAACACCTTTTTACTTCAGGGTTTATTATGAATAAATCATTTATGGTATCTTACGCTGTTTTTTCAATCGCTTTATTGTTATCCAGTGTTGCTATTGTTGGTATGGAAGTGCCTAAGAGCGATCTTGCAAATGTGGTACAAGAAGTGTCCGCATCGATTCCGGTTGTGCCGCCCGTGGTACCAAATTCACCCGAGCCCGCACCGGCGGTTCCTCAAACGCCACCAACTACACCTGCTACACCACCGGTTGTTAATCCAGTAAATCCCCCGGTAGCAGCTCCTGCGCCACAAGGCTCCATTGTGGTGCCACAAAATGAACCGGTTGTACCCGTAACGCCACCGGTGTTAAAATTGCAAAATACTGAGCCTATTACTCCGGCTGCCGCACCGGTTTTACCCGCAGCACCGGCGGCTCCAAGTGTGCCCGTTGAAGCACCAAAGAAAGGCGGTTGCACAAATGATTGCCTAAAAGATATTTTGCCACCACAAAAAGATGGTTATTTTAAATCATTAAAAAATTCTATCGCCACAAAATATACTAATGCGTCAAAGGCGGTAGCCAACTCGCAAGTTGTTACCTACTTGAAAGCAAAAAAAGATGGTGGCTGGGCAAAATTGACCACAACTGAAAAAACCGTCGGCGTTCTTGCCGCTGCCGCAACTCTTGCATTGGCTACGTATGTTACGTATAAAATATATAAAGCAGCAACTGCTAAAAAAGAACAAAAAAAGAGTGTTCGCTATAATCGTAATAACTAAAGGAACAGTAGATGAATTTAGTCTTTAAAAATACACTTCTTGTATTTCTTCTTGGTGTAACGGCTCTTGGCCTTCATGCAATGGAAATAGTTGAAGAAATTCGAAAAGAAGTCCAAAACGAAGCGAATGCTGTCGGTGTCGGGCTACTGAATCTTGAGCAGCAAATAGAGCACAAGGCTGACGAACTGCAAAACGAGCTGAAAGAAACTGTGCATCATCATCGCCATCACCACAAACACGGTGATAATTCTTCACCGGAAACTTCGCCGCAGCAACCTAATAATGACACTGTAGAAAGAAATGTTACTGCACCTGTTTCCCAAGCTGCCGACTCTCATTCGAACACAAATGCTTTCAATAATTCGAATGCAAATAGTGAAGCAGCTACACAAAATATTGAAATATCTAAAGCTTATAAGAAAGGCATAAGTTGCAAATTGTGGAATTATGCAAAGCAGAAGGGATTCGATGCATACGCCTGGATGAGAGCAAATCCGCGTAAATCCGTGCTGCTTGCCTTGGAAGCAGCGGATCTAACTCAAGCTGGCTGGAAAACTTACCACAATGAAAGTTTTTGGGTCAAAGAAGCTACCATTAAAACTCGCGCCAAACTTTTTGCCAATAATATGTACCAAGTAAAACTTGCGTATGCTGTTGGCAATGCTGCAGCAAGCCTACTGGCAAGAAGCAAATAAAACGATCGCATGATATCGTTACGAAAACTATATTTGAGGGGCCTATTCGGTGCATTTGCATTGAATATGCCCCTTCTTTTTTCTATGGCATCAAAAGAGCAGATTAAACAAGCGCTTGATACCAAAAAGTATCAGCGAATAAAGCACTCTTATATTTTGTCCATGAGCCATGAGCAGCTTACAAACTATATTAAACAATCACGGTGGACCAACTTTAGCTGCAATGAATTGGAGGCAATTGGTTGGCACCGGAAAAATATTAAAGCACCTGCTGATACTGCAAAAACAGACTTTTTGGGAAACATGAGCCCCAGAACTATTCTCACCTGGTCACCTGCGTTGGTTACCAACTTTGTGCAAAGCAAAGACCCTAAAACCATTACCCAAGATCAGTGGGATGCTATAGGGCAGGTTTTGGATTCTTAAATAAGAAGCCCCTCCCCTTGACGATACTGGCCAATCTATTACGCTAAAAAAGAGCCTTTATAACGGAAAACTCATGGAAATCTTATACAAAGAAGAATTATTGGATCATTATCGTTTCCCTCGCTTTAAAGGGGCATTAAGTCACCCGAATGTGATTTCGGCAATGCATAATCCTTCGTGCGGTGATCAGGTTTCATTTCAAGCTATCCTTGTTCAAGATTGTATTACCCAAATAGCATTCGATGGAGTTGGCTGCATTATAAGCCAAGCCACTGCTTCTATGATGTGCGAACTCATTAAAGATAAGCCGATTTCTTTTATAATGGCCCTCACTGCTGATGATGTGTGCAGTTTAATTGGCATTCAACTGGGGCTCAATCGTTTGAAATGTGCTCTTCTTTTCTTGCATGCGGTCCAACAAGGGTTGCACAACTATAAACCGGTAGAATAATATGCTCAATAGGGTAGCATTAATGGAGCAATTGCAATCTATTTCAGATGGATTGTTTCTGGATATTTCTCCCGAATTTCGCATTGCGCAAGAATCCTGGCAACGCATCATTGAGGATCCAACATTTCTGTATAAAATACGTCAAATTGCAACGCCATGGTTGGTTCCTGATTGGTATGAGGATCTTAAGGCGGTGGTGCCGGTTGCCCCAATTTCCGGGCCCTATACAGTGCTTGGCGTTGACGGTTCCCAAATTTATCCCGATCGGCATCAAGGAACCCCTTGTTTTTTAATAAATATCGGTTCGGTACTGCTGCGTTACGCTCAACCATCCATGAGCAAGGCAGTGGTTTTTGATTCGCGTCCCTTCACGTTTACCGGTGAGCAGCACGAGGATGATCTTGCCAACGGCCAAGATATGGTAAATTGTTCACGGCAAGAATTTGAGTTTAAGGCCGGCCTGGAAAAAAGCAGTGAAGTAATCAATCAAAATCCCGAAATTCCCTTTGTATTTTTATTTGATGGATCATTAATTTTTTGGCACTTGGAATCAAAAGAATTAAAATTAAAAGAGATTTTTTTAAACAAATACTTGAACGTTCTCAATATATTGGCCCAGTCTAAAATACTGTGTGCCGGATATATTAGCATGCCCAAGAGCAAAGAGCTGGTGAATCTTATTCGCGTGGAACTGTGCAAATTCAAGATTGAGGGCTGCAAGGAATTAGAGGCGGTGCGCCATTTGGTTGATACCAATGTGGCCGGATTTTTTTTGCAATCGGGCACCCGCTCAATTGTCTTTAAAAGCAACGCGCACATTGGCTCCTGTTATCCGCCCCACTTAGTGCCACATTTTTTTTATCTGGATGTAGGCACTGAAATTGCCCGCGTAGAAATTCCTGCCTGGATCGCCAAGGATGAGAGTCATCTGAATATGGTTGCGCAGATCATTTTGGATCAAGCAATAAAAGGGCGCGGATATCCGGTGGCCCTTGCAGAGGCCCACGAGCAGGCAGTGGTTAAAGGGCCCGATAGGGAATTCTTTTACCATTTGATTACCAAATTGGGTCTTGAGCGTAACAGGCATCTGTCTTTTTCTCAAAAGAGCATGAAAAAACGGGGAATGGGGGTTTGAAAGGCATAACTCCCTATTTTTTAAGCTGTTTGGCAAGTTCAAATACCTAAAAAAAGCTTTATAAATCATTGAGATTACCACTTTGAACATGCTATAATTACTATTAGAAATAGCTGCATGGTGAAGGTATAGGTAAATACTTTAAAAAGGAGACTTTATGACTAAGATCAAAGCGTTAGTAGCAGTATTGAGTTTAGTTGTTGTTGTATCAGTTATTTCAATAAATGCTGGCCCATTAGATGATGTGTGGCAAAGATTGGCAAATCAAAGCAGAACTACAGGCATACTGAATCCACAAGATGTTGCAGAATTTAACAGTTTGCGTCAGCAAGGTTATACCTTGGAACCTTCTTATGGTCTTTCGCCACAAGTTGATCAATTATTGAACAGACTTGGATTAACTCAGAGCGACTTTTATAATTTAATGATTTATAAGCCGCTAAAAGGATAGCTAAAGTTTATCTTTCTTAGCCAAAAATTTCTTAAAGAATCTTTAGAATTTTCTTTTTTTAAGACGCTTCAAATTTTAATTTGTTATAATAATTAATAGTGCCAATTTCTTTAAATCCTAATTTTTTGCCAATTTTAACAGTAATCGGCATGGCTATCATATAAGCAGCTGAGCATTTTTGTTCTTTAAGATCCTTTAAAATGATACCGATAAGTTTTGTTGCAAGACCCTGCTTACGCATATTCTCTTGTGTAGATAAATTATAAATAGCTGCCCAGGTATCCAGAATAATATATGAACAGCCACTAGCTAATTGATTATCGCAATGTAATTGGTAATCATACGTATCATCAATTTTATTTTTTATAACTGATACAGTATTTGGCGATTTAGCATTTATTATTTTATCTAAGTCTTCTTCCTTAACATTCTGCAAGCAGCATTCCATGGCGGTCAGAGGATATGGATCGAATCCATGCTTTTGTAGTAACTCTTCAAGATTTTTTGGCTTCGTTAAAGGAGTCATCCACCAAACCATGGGTTTCTTTTTTTTGCTCAAATCAACAATAGCGGATTCTGCATCGTCCTGAGATAAAAAGTTAGTATGCGTTACACAATTAGAAAGATGCCGCTCGGTGTTTGAAAAAAAATAATGTATTTCATCAGTTTCTTTGGATTCTTGAGCTTTCTTTTTTAGGCCGTGTTCAGTAAATAATATGAGGCGTTCTATCGTCTGTTTTTGCTCATTAAGGTCCATTGCGCTTAGGGAGGAACTGAAAATGCTTATTAGGGGAAATATAAGAGTAATTAGTAACATCATCTTTTCTCCTTTTTAATTGCAGATGAATAAAATTAACCAAGAAATTTCTTAAAAAAGCCGGCAATGCCTGAGTTTCCTTGGGTGCCGGTGCCAATTTCTTTTGAATAGTCAGTCAGCGTTTCTTTAGCCTTTTCTGATAATTTTTTAGGAATATCACAGTTAGTGATAACTACTAAGTTGCCTCTTCCTGATCCGCGTAACTTCGGGAATCCTTTACCCGCAACAACAATTTTTTCACCCACTGGGCATCCTTTGCTCACTTTAATTGTCTCTTTTGTGCCGTCAATATTGGTAATCTCAACCTGACTGCCAAAAACAAGCTGCGGATACGTCAGCAAAACGGTGCAGGTTAAATCATCATCGATGCGCTTAAAATGGGCATCGGGCGTCACATGAACACGTAAAAAGAGATCGCCGGACGATCCACCATAAACACCGGCATCACCTTTGCCGGCAATTCGTAATTCCGCGCCGTCAAAAATACCGGCAGGGATCGTAACACTAAATTTATCATAGACTTGTTTGCGAGATTGGCCATTACAGGTTGGGCAGGGAGATGGAATGATAAAGCCTTGGCCGCCGCAGGTTGAGCAGGTCTGGGAATACATAAAAAATCCCTGACTAAAGTGAATCTGTCCGCTGCCTTTACACGTGGCGCATGCTTGCGGTTTGGTGCCGGGCTTTGTTCCTTTGCCTTTGCAGGTTTCGCATACTTCAAAATGGTAGTAACCGACTTCTTGTTTTGAACCCGTGTAGGATTCTTTAAAGCTGATGGTCACATCTTTGTGCAGATCATGCCCGCGCCGTGGCTCAGGACCTGTTGCTTTTTTTCTGCTGGCGCGATGCTGTTCGCCAAAAATGTCTCCAAAAATATCGCCGAAATTGGCAAAAATATCATCCATATTCATGCCCTGTGAGCCATAACCGGCCCCACCGGCACCCATGTTCATCCCGGCATGGCCAAATTGATCATAGGTTTTCCTTTTCTTTTCATCCGAAAGAACTTCGTATGCTTCAGCTGCTTCTTTAAATTTTTCTTCAGCTTCTTTGTTGTCCGGATTTCTATCAGGATGGTATTTAAGGGCTAACTTTCGGTAGGCAGCTTTTATTTCATCAGTTGTGGCGGTGCGGGTAACCCCCAGCACTTCATAAAAATCTTTTTTGCTCATGGTAAAAAACTTCTCATAGGATGATGATTTGGGATATTTTTGGGTCTTAAAGGAAGTATATCATAAAATTAGGGAAAAGTATGAATAATGCCTGCAAAAAAGCTCTTTTTACCCAAATAGGTTTAATGCGATTCAGGCGAGAGCCGGGCTCAAAAAAAGGAGGGCATGTGCCCTCCCGGTGTAATCTCAAGAAGATTTTACTTTTTTTGTGATACGTTTTTAGGCATATTGGCTACAGCAGCAGGACGGGGAGGATTGGCAGCTGGTTTGTTGTTGTTTGGTTTAGTATTGCAACCGCAGCGTTCATCAGCTTGAACGTTGCATCCTACAACTATGGCAACTGCTAATAAAAGTTTAGCTATTTTCATAACAACTCCTTATTTGAGAACTATAATGATTTTGCTTTAGCTTAAAATTATTTGTTTTGTTGCCGCAAGAGTATGATAAATAACCTTTTTATTCGCGGTAAAAACCCATATTATGGGGTTGGCTCACGTTCCAGTTAACCATCACATGATAGAGCAATTTATACGGCTCATCGGTGATATATGATGGCAATGGGGGAAAAGAGGTGCTGGCATGTTCAAATAATGTTTTGATGTAATTATCAACATAGGCATTGCCCGACGATTGCATTATTTGCAATGATTCCATGGCCCCATTTTTTTTGAGTGCAAAGTATACTTTCATGGTTGCTTGAATCGGCTCGGTATTGATGCATTTATCTTTGTTGATATTGTGTGAATTTTGCAAACACCATTGTATTTTGGCCAAGTATCGTTCATGTTTTAACTGCTCTGCCGTTGGCCGTTTATTCGGGTCGCCGCCGATTGTTTTTATCAAATTGGTTCCCTCATTGGTTAATTGTTCCAGGTAGCCACGCGTTATGCTGGCAACCGCTTTTTGCGCCTTTGCTTTTTGTATTTGTGCCGCTTTTTTGTATGCTGCTGTAGGCTGGCCCTCTTTGGTGACCACAATGGTAGAAGGGCCATGCGCTATTTCTTGCTCATTAACATTTTCTGGTGATTTGGCAGTACCTAATTCCTCGCCGACTTGCAATGGCTGATCGCCAAAAGCGGCTGATCCATCAAAAGAAATATCATGTGGTGCTGCATCGTGTTCCGGGCCAATTTCTTCATCCGGGATTTCCATGGAAGCGCCCATGGTGCTTGCACGCGGTTTGAGGGCGGCCCATCCGGTATCTTCTTGAGTATTTTGTTGATCATTTGTTGCGGTATCAGAAGATGTATCGGGTTGGTTATAAAATATGGTCTCGGGGGTATGGGGTATATCTGTTGTATCAAATGGCATCAAAAAACTATGAGATGGAGGAGCTTGATACACAATTAAAAAAAATATGAGCGCCAGGAGATGCACGAGTAAAGAGATGCTAATAATGATTACGCGGACACGGCGGCGGCTTTGCTCCATGCGGTTCCCTTTTCTGGCGAATTCTTTACAACAAGTCTAGGGTATTTGCATGGTGTTTACTAGATTTGATTTATCCTAACCGGCCGTGCATACTTTTAAAATATGAAGATACTCACAAGATTATTTTATCACCGCGATACGGTTTTAGTTGCGCAGGAATTGCTGGGCAAAATCATCGTTCGCAAGGTTGATAAAAATACGATTTTAAAAGCCATTATTGTAGAAACTGAAGCATATACCGGCATTCATGATCCGGCCAGCCATGCCTACGGGGGCAAGCGCGTGCGCAATGCGCCGCTTTTTGGGCCGGTGGGTCATGCCTATGTCTACTTTACCTATGGCATGTATTACTGCGCCAATTTTGTTGCACGTTCGCCAGATAGCGTTGCGGGTGGAGTGCTAATCCGTGCGGTGCAACCGCTTGCAGGCATTGAGTATATGGAAAAGAAACGGCACAAGCACACGGCTCACGGGTTAACCAACGGTCCGGGTAAACTTACCCAAGCATTGGCGATTAACGGCGATTTGAATGGCATTGATGTGACCAAAAAAGGACCGTTGTATGTCCTTGATGCGCCTGAAGTTCCTCAAAAAGATGTTGTTATAACTACTCGCGTGGGAATTTCCAAGGCAGCTCATGAAAATTTACGATTCTATATTAAAGATAATACATTTGTTTCTAAGAAATAGATTCTTTTTCCTTTACTTTAGCTTCTAGTAAGATTTGCGTGATTTGTGAATGCTCTTTGCACTTTGCGTAATCAAATGCATCACAACCCAGGTTGTCGACGGCATCTAAGACGGCACCGGCTTCGATTAACTTTTTCAAAGCGTCTTGATTGTTGGCAAATGCTGCCATCATTACCGCATTTTGTTCTCTTTTATTAACTTGTTTAATATCAACTTTGGCTTTGATTAATAATTCGACAATAGAGTTATGCCCAAAAATAATGGCTGCCATTAAGGGAGAGATTAATTTGCCATCATCTATCTTGTCTATGGGGTTATCTTTGATAATCGAAGCAACTGCGGTTATATTCGGTATTTCCTTGAGTATCTCTGCCATTAAGCGGTATTGCGGTCTCTCTTTTTCATGGTGAGGGATAAGATACGTTATGTATTTTTTATAGGTTTCTCGAATAGTAATCATTTTTGTTTGGTCCTCTTCAGTGATGCAATAATTAGTTACGAATAAAATTAGAATTAAGAATAATTGCGTGGTATTCACATAACCTCCCATTTTGTAATAGATCAAAATACTTTTGGAATTAGTATCGTATTTATGCTACATGATTTGAAAATGTTCTGTAAATGATAGGAAGATAATTAAACATTCGCAAAAATAATCGATGCAAAATTGCCATTTTTATGAATAGTCCACTTATCATAAAAAATATGGTGGCCATTTCCGGGCTTTTCTAAAAATCTGATTATTTCATCAAGCAAACCCTGTGATGGGGTAAATGGCACTTTATGCGCCACCAGCCAGTTAATTACAACACGATGGCAAATAGCGGGGTGCAATGCAAGTAATTGGTCAACGGCAAGTGAGCCTGATTCATCGCAAATAGTGCGTAAAGTTTGGTGTGCCAATTCTTGCAGAAATTCTTCTGTTTGTACCAAATTCGCATGCGTGGTGCTGAAATTCTGGTCAAAGCGGCTATCAACACTTTGCAATCCGGGAATTGCGGTATTGCGGATGCGGTTGCGCAAATAGGAATCAGATTGATTACTTGCATCGATGAGATAATTAATCTTATTTTCATGAAGATAGGCAAGAATTACAGCTTTTTTAATTTCTAGCAGTGGACGAATGTACATCCCATCTTGTGCCTTCATGCCCACAAGACCGGTCAACGATGCGCCCCGCATCATCCTGATAAAAAAAGTTTCCATCTGATCATCGGCGTGATGCGCAAGGGCGATGGCAGATGCATTGTGTTCTTTTGCCACGGATTCAAAAAATGTACGGCGCGCTTTGCGACCAATCTCTTCTTTTGAGCCATTAAATTTTACTGAGAGATCCAAATCGGCAATCGTTTTACCAATGAAGGGGATACTGTATTTGCACGCGAGTTCTTTGCAAAATTGTGCATCATTGGCAGATTCAGCCCGCCAGCCGTGATCAAGATGCGCGGCAATGAGTGATAATTTTTTTGCTTCGCGGATAGTTGCCAAGAAGTGCATTAAAAAAACGGAATCCGGGCCACCCGAAAGGCCAATAATGAGACGGGCCCCATCATTAATGAGGCCCTTTTTTTCGATGTAAGCAGTGATTTTTTTTTCTAGTTTTGTATGATGCATTACACGTCGAGATTTTTAGCAAAATGTCCAAATTCTTCAATATAGTTTCTACGGCCGCCCACATCATCGCCCATCAATGTGGTGAACCATGAATCCGCCTCCAATGCATCCTCAATAGTAACCTTAAGCAATTGGCGGCTTTGCGGATCCATAGATGTTTCACCAAGCTGATCAGGATTCATTTCACCAAGACCTTTATAGCGCTGCACGTTCATGTATGGCTTGCTAATTTGCTTGATGGCGTCAAGAAGAGCAGGAATACCTTTGCTGCTGATTGAGCGTTCTTTTTCAACTACTTGGAGCTTAAATTCATGAAACTGCACCTTAGCTAAAATCTGTAATTGGTTCATGAGGTTTTCAAGCTCGCTGCTGGTGAAAAAATTAATGCCGACGCGCCATTCTTTATTAAGCAATTTAAAGACAATGAAACCGCTACTTGCCGCCACATGATCCGCAGGAATTTCCGGTATCGGCCCCGTATCATGCGTAATAAAATGGTTGCGCATATGGCTATTAAGAATTTTGATCAGTTTATCAACGCCGTCAGCAGGTTTCCACGGGTCCTGTTGCATAATCAGGGCAAGTTCATGCGCATGATCATAGGTCATTTTAAAGTTGGCGCCTGCCTTTTGGAGCAGATCATCATACACATTGAGCGCTTCAAGGAGTGCGTGCCATTCTATTTGTGTTAACTCTTTGGCGCTCACGTATAATGCGGTTTGTTCTTGCGCCCAGTCAAATAAAAACTGCTTAAAGGATTTATCATCTTTAAGATATTGTTCCTTCTTGCCGATTTTTGCTTTATACAGTGGTGGTTGCGCGATGTATAAATACCCTTTTTCAATCAACGGTTGCATATACCGGAAGAAGAAGGTGAGTAACAACGTACGAATATGCGAACCGTCAACGTCAGCATCGGTCATCAAAATAATTTTATGGTAGCGCGCCTTATTTGCATCAAATTCTTCTTTGCCGATGCCGCATCCAATAGCTGCTATTAAGGCTTTGATTTCTTCATTGGAAAGAATTTTATCAAGGCGTGCTTTTTCAACATTTAAAATTTTACCGCGCAATGGCAATATTGCTTGGATATTTCTATCGCGCGCGCCCTTAGCTGAGCCGCCTGCAGAATCTCCCTCTACGATGAACAGTTCGGTTTCGGCAGGGTTTTCATTGGAGCAATCTGCCAATTTACCGGGTAAAATAACCGATTCCAGGACTGTTTTGCGGCGTGTTAAATCGCGCGCTTTTTTAGCCGCTTCACGCGCACGGCGAGCGATTTCTGCTTTTTGTAATACTTTTCGCGCAATTGCGGGATTTTCTTCAAAGAAAGTTTCTAAATAGGAGAATGTTAATGAATCAACGATTCCTTTGATCTCATTATTGCCCAATTTAGTTTTTGTTTGTCCTTCAAATTGTGGTTCGGGAACTTTTAAACTGATAACACAGACCAAACCTTCGCGCACGTCCTCACTCGAAAATCCGCCTTCATCCTTTTTTACAATGTTGAGTTCTAGCGCTTTTTTGTTGCAAATTTTGGTGAGCGCTGATTTAAAACCGGTAACATGGGTGCCCCCCTCGGTGGTGTTGATGTTGTTCACAAAGGAAAAAAGTTGTTCGCCATACCCATCATTGTATTGCATGGCAACTTCCAACACATTCACATTGTCATCTTCTCTAAAGTGAATCACTTCTGGAAAAAGTGGCTCTTTTTTTGCATTAATAGTTTGAACAAATGAAACGATGCCGCCTTCAAAATAAAATTCATGGCTCTTATTGTTTGCTTCATCCGTAATGGTAATTTTTAAGCCTTTATTAAGGAATGCCAACTCGCGTACGCGTGCCGAGAGTGTGTCGAAGCTAAAGGTAGTAGTTTCTTGGAAAATTTCCGGATCCGGCCAAAAACGCATCAATGTGCCCCGTTTTTCGGTGTCACCGATTACTTTTAGGCGTTCTTGCGGAATGCCTCGTTCAAAAACTTGATAATGGATCTTGCCATCTTGGAAGATGGTCATTTCCAGACGTTTTGAAAGGGCGTTTACTACCGAGATTCCGACTCCGTGTAATCCACCGGAATATTTATAGGTTTCTTTATCGAATTTGCCGCCCGCATGCAATTTGGTGAGCACCACCTCGGCAGCGGATACTCCCTCGGTTGGGTGAATGTCGGTGGGAATTCCGCGCCCATTGTCTTCAACAGAACATGAGCCATCTTGATTAAGAGTGATTTTGATCGTGTCGCAATGGCCGGCCAGCGCCTCATCCACCGAGTTGTCAACAACCTCATAGACCAAATGGTGAAGCCCGGCGACACCGGTTGAGCCAATATACATAGCAGGGCGTTTGCGAACTGCCTCTAAACCTTCTAAAACTTTTATAGAGGTAGCTTTGTAATCTCTATTCGACGCATTATTGGTCATACCGAATCTCCTGGTAGATAGATATTTTTTCTTACCATATGGCGAGCGTGTGCCCTGTGTAAATAGTTCGTAAAAATGGTATACTAAAGAGTGCAAATTACTTTTTATTTACTATTTATTGTAACAAAAATTAATATTTTTTTCTAACTTTACGACAAAAAGTTAGGTTAGAAAATATGCTTTGTCCATATTAAACCATTTGCATTGTATTAAAACCGTTCGTGCTGACCCTTCGGCAAAGCTCAGGACTAAAGGCCTTGCCTGCCCGCCGGAGCCTTGGCGCAGGCTGGGTCGAAGCATTCGAACATCAATCTTTTTCAAACTCGCACCCTTCGACAGGCTCAGGGCGAGCGGGGGGAAATTCAAACTTATGAAGTCATTTTCCGATCATACCCAGTATATGCGTAAAGCAATCGAGCAGGCCCAAAAAGCAGCAGCTCATGATGAAGTTCCTGTTGGGGCCATCATAATTGATGCAAAAGGGGCAATTATTGCTCGTGCCAATAATGCTGTGATGCGACAAAAGAGCCAAACTGCTCATGCGGAGTTGCGTGCTCTTGCAAAAGCGGGAAAAAAAATGGGAGACTGGCGACTTGAAGGATGTTCGTTGTATGTAACGCTTGAACCGTGCGCCATGTGCATGAATGCTATAATTCTCTCGCGGTTGGACAAGGTGATTTTTGGAGCTGCTTCTCCATTATTTGGTTCAAGCAAAATTGAAAAAGAGCAGCCAGAAAGGCTATACAAAAAAGATTCTCTTGCTATTATTAGCGGAGTTCTTGAAAAAGATTCCAAACTGCTCTTACAGCAATTTTTTAAACAAAAAAGGAAAAAAAATGAGTGAAGCAAAAAATCAAAAAAACTTTGATCATGTAAAAAAAGATCTTCTGGCGCGCAAACTGGAGCTGGAGCAAGAGCTTGCCAACTCTAAGAAGTTCTCTGATGATGAAGTGCAAGATCCGGGGGATCAAGCAATGACCTCAACCATGGAAAGCCTCCGCTCTTCATTGCAAGATACCTGGATTGGGGAACTGAATCGTATTGCAAAAGCCTTAAAAATGATCGAGGAAGGCACTTATGGCATCTGCGTTGATTGCGAGTTGCCAATTTCTGAAAAGCGCCTAAAATTGTACCCGGATGCTACACGATGCTTGGCGTGCCAAGAAGCATTTGAAGAGGGTAAAGGAATTGAAGAATAAAATCCAATTTGAAATATTTACAAGCAATTATTTTCATCAGTCTTATTCTTGCAATCAAGCGTTCGCTTATTCCGATTTTCTAAAAATATGGTATAGTTAGATGCGTTTTCAGGCCGATGTAGCTCAGTGGTAGAGCAACTGATTCGTAATCAGTAGGTCGTCGGTTCAAGTCCGATCATCGGCTCCAGTCTTCGCCCACAAGGGGCTACGCCTGGCAGGCTAGTTACTAAGGTAGAACAAATAAGATTGAAAGAAACATGCGAAGACTGTCCGGCGAAGCACAAGCTACTTTGGGATTTGGTATTAACGAAGTGAAAGCGTAGACGGACTGCATTGCATTGTAAGTTAAGTTCTTCGCCCACAAGGGGCTTGCGTCGGCGCTCTTCGAGCTATGCCGCACAAGACGCCTGTATCCGGCGAAGCTTTAGCCAAGACGCCTGGCGCAGCCAGCCTTTTTAGAGGATTTACCTGAGTTGAAATAATGTTAATCATAAAGCGTCCGGCGTAACAGCAACATCTTTAGCTTTTGAGTTGAGCGAAGTGGAAGTGAAGACGGATTGACATTTTTGCGATCCTCGATATTCTAGAAATGATGTATATTTCAGCAAAAAAATAAGGTTATTAGGTTCATTCATTATGATCAAAGCAAAAACCACTACTGCTACAAAAACGCCAAAATCTAAAGTTCGTTCAGTAGCACCTTTGGCTCACGGCGTGGGTCGTCGTAAGTCCTCCGTTGCTCGTGTATGGCTTCGTGCCGGAAAAGGGGCAATCGTAGTTAATGGTAAAGATTTTAAAGACTATTTTGACACGGAAGTAACTCGTCTTAAAGCGTCTACGCCGTTTCGCGTGCTTCCTGCTGAGGCTCAATTTGATGTTGAAGCGAATGTAGTCGGCGGCGGCGTGTGCTCACAAGCTGATGCAGTGAAACTTGGCATTTCGCGCGCGATGGTGGCAGTTGATAGCCGCTTAAGACCCGCACTTCGTCAACACGATCTTTTGACCGTTGATTCGCGTTTGAAGGAACGTAAAAAATACGGACGCAAAGCAGCTCGTAGAAGATTCCAATTCGTAAAACGTTAATACACGCTTACCTCTCCAAAAAAAGGGAGATCCTGTGTGTGGAATTGTTGGCTATATAGGTAAAAACTATAGCAAAACATTTGTGATGGATGGGTTGAGCAGGCTGGAATATCGCGGCTATGATTCTGCCGGATTTGCCTGCTTGAATCCTGTTGACAGCAGATTCTTATACCAAAAGGCTCCCGGGCGCCTGGCTAATTTAATCCATGAACTTGATCTGCATCCCATCGATGGCCATGTTGGCATGGGCCACACACGGTGGTCAACGCATGGCACATCATCACAAGAAAATGCTCATCCTCAATTTGATTGCCAAAAAACTATCGCCATTGTTCACAATGGCATCATAGAAAATCATCATGAAATTCGCGCAAGTCTCGAGCAAGCCGGTCATATTTTCCATTCCCAAACAGATACAGAACCAATCGCGCATCTTTTAGAAACACTTATCGCTTCTCATAGCACCTTAAAGGCTGCCATCGTTGATCTTCTTGCGCGCATTGAAGGCGCTTTTGCCTGCGCGATTCTTTTGCAGGATTATAATGATCAGATGCTTTTGGTGCGCAAGCGGTCGCCTTTGTGCATTGGCATTGGTGATAATGAAATGTTTATTGCATCCGATCCGCTGGCATTTGCCGGAAAAACTGAAAAAATACTTTTTCTACCGGATGAAAGTTTTGCGTTGGTAAAAAAAGATATAATCGAATTGTATGATTTCTGGGGCAAACCGCTCCCGTTACTCGTACAAGAGATAAAAATCGATTGGTCAGAATCGGAAAAAAAGGGATATGAGCATCACATGCTCAAAGAGATTTATGATCAAAAAAATGCGATCTTTAACAGCGTTATCTTTTTGCGATCAATCAGCGGTGCCATCTGGGATCATGTGGGGCTCTCAAAGGAACACGCAAAAAATTTAGAAAAAATTACCTTAATCGGTTGTGGCACCTCATGGCACGCTGCCAGAATTGCGCAATTTTTCTTTGAGCAAATTTGTCTTGTTCCCACGCGCGTGCATTTGGCTTCTGAATTTCGGTATATGTCATTTTTTCCTGAAAGAAATAGTGCGTATATTTTTATTTCACAATCTGGTGAAACGGCAGATACACTCGAAGCATTACGCATGATTAACGGTATGCATTTGTCAACAATTGCACTCACCAATGTTCCATCAAGCACGATGGTGCGTGAAGCGGATGGCTTTTTGCTCACGCAAGCGGGGCAAGAAATAGCCGTGGCTTCTACCAAAGCATTCTCAACCCAAATTGCCGCATTATATTGGCTTGCCCATCGTTTGGCACTAGAAAAAGGAATTATTAACCGGGCCCAACTGGAAACAGCAGAAGAAGATCTTTTGGTGGTTGCGGAAGTGCTGGAAAACAGCATTGAAAATTATAAGCGTGATATAATCCAGCGGTTGGCAAAATTCTACGCACAATTTAAAAAAGCAATTTTCTTGGGAAGACATATCAGTTATCCGTTTGCTTTAGAGGCGGCGCTTAAATTAAAAGAAATTTCTTATATTTTTGCCCAGTGTTATCCTGCGGGTGAATTAAAGCATGGCCCATTGGCATTGATTGATGCGCAGACGCCGGTATTTATTTTTTCCCATGACGATCCGCTCATTTATCAAAAATTAGTGGCGAATGCGCAGGAAATTAAAGCACGTCAGGGGCATCTGGTGGTATTTGCCTTAGAGGGACAACATGAGATTATGGCGCTTGCTAATCAAGTGTTTGTGATGCCGCGCATTAAGCCATTATTGGTGCCCCTGGCAATGACGGGGCTTATGCAATTTTTTGTGTATCAAATAGCAAAAGAACTCAATAGGCCCATTGATAAGCCGCGAAACCTCGCAAAATCGGTTACGGTTGAATAAACAAAAAAATCTATACTAGACTTTTCATGAATTCGCTCGAATGGTTTTACAAGCTCACCACGAGCGGACAAAAAGGTCTTATTCCCGCTCGCCCAGACCCTTGTGCGAGCTCAGGAGTAAACGCTTGCTTGCCCGCCATAGCTCGAAGAGCGACGGCTGGGCCGAAGGGCGCGAAAGGTAAAAATATAGTTTCAAAAGAGATCTAATGAAGCAAAAAATTTTAGTAATTTGTCCTACCAAGAGAGATCGGTGCGAATTATCATCTCCGCAGGTGATTGGTGATATTGCCATAGAATTTCATGATTATGATGAAACATCATTTGAGCGCGTTCTTGCCAGAAATTATGATGGTGAATTTGAAAAAAGTAATCCCGCGCTTATTATTAATCAATTATTAGAGTTTTGTGATAACAATGCAATAACAGGCGTTCTTTCTTCTGATGATTATCCAGGCAGTATTTATGCCAGCATTATTGCGCAGAACAAAAAGTTTATTGCTCCTTCATCCGCACCCATATTAGAGTGCCAACATAAATATTACGCGCGGTGTTTGCAGGCGAAATTGGTTCCGGAAGCCACGCCCGCATTTGAACTTATCAATCCCAATTCATTTGATCCAAAAACATTTTCTTTGCCCTTTCCTGTTTTTGTAAAACCGGTAAAAGCATATTTTTCTTTTTTAGCCAATAAAATTGAAACAGTATCGGAGCTGAGCAATTTTGTAACAAAAACGGGGAGCATGCCCACGCAGTTTTTGTATCAATTCAATTGGTTTCTTCAAAATTATTCTACCATAGATATGAGTGGTGATTATTTTATTGCCGAGGGATTCTTGCACGGGCAGCAAGTGAATGTGGAAGGCTTTGTGCAGGATAATGCTTGCCACGTTATTGGTATTACTGATTCAATTATGTTCCCCGGAACCATTAGTTTTTCTCGCTTTGAATATCCATCTGCGTTGCCCGAAGGTGTGCAACAAAGAATGGCAGATATTGCCGCCCGTTTTTTAATCGGCATTAATTTTAATAATTCATTGTTTAATATAGAGATGATGTATAATCCGGTAACCGATGAGATTCATATTATCGAAGTTAACCCGCGATTTTCTTCACAATTTGCCGATCTTTATGAAAAAGTTGAGGGCTTTAATGCGTATCGTGTTGCGCTGGACGTTGCAACGGGGAAACAACCAATATTGCCGCGTGCAAAGGGTAATTATGCCATGGCAGCAAGCTGCGTTTTGCGTATTTTTGAAAATAAAAAAGTAGTGAAAGTGCCCAGTTCAGAATCTATAGAAAAAGTAAAAGAAGCAATTCCTGATATTCGAATATACATTTATACCAGCGAAGGCGAACTACTTTCCGATCAGTTGCAAGATGGTAAGAGCTATCGGTATGGTCTCATGAACATCGGTGGTCGTGATCGGCAAGAAATTATTGAAAAATTTGAACTGGCAAAAAGAATGCTGCGGTTTAAATTTCAAGATACCCTATCCAATTCTTGCACATCTTCTTCAAAATAAGCATGAAAGCAAGCCGGTAGATCTTTATAATTCACAGAAGCGACACGCTTTTGGAATTCGGTGCCGCAATAAGTGTTCCAGAAGAGAACTGTTTTATTTTCACTTTTCTTTGACTTAATATCTGCCAAAAGTGCTGCGAAGGCTTTGCAGGTATAGGTACCGTCAATCATTATTGCTTCAGTTTTCTTTAATAGTTCACGGGCCACAATTCCTTCTTGGGTGAAGACAGCGTATTCCGGTCCGGTGAAATTAAGGTTTATTTCGATATCTTCCGATTTGAGTTGGAGGATAGGGAATGTGCCATTGGTAACTTTATTGAGTAATTCATTGGTTGCTTTAAAGAGTTTGGTGATAGTAGTTTTAAATTCTTGCTGCTCTTCTTCCGGTTCAACGGCAATTGCTATAACTTTTATTGGCAAATTCAGTGCTTTAAATCCTAATGTTAAGCCAACAGTGGTTGCACAACTGCCGCAGGGAACATAAACATAATCAGGCATTGGTATCAAGCCGGCATCAATTTGCTCTTTGAGTTCACACGCAGCATTTACAAAGCCTACCGTGCCCAGTGGTGTTGACCCGCCGGTTGGGATAATATACGGACGTAATCCTGTATTTACCAAATCCACCCATGTGCTAATAGTTAACACTTTTCTCACATCATTATTCGGTGCATAGTGAAGTTCGGTGCCATTGGCAAGATGAAGGAGTAAGTTTTTTCTCACAACCTGCGAATTTGCTTGCGGTTTGAGCATGCAAATTGGTTCTAAGCCTAAATTGCGCGCATGTTCACTGGTGGCTACTGCATGGTTGGATCCTGCGCAGCCAAATGTTATTACGGTGTTTGCTCGATGACTTAATGCGCGAGCAAGTTCAAGAGCTAGTTTACGTGGCTTATTCCCACCATATGATTGGCCGCCGGTCATATCATCTCTTTTAATAAAAACTGTGGCGCCCAATTCTTTGCTCAGATTTTCTAGTTTCTGTACCGGTGTTGGTAACGTGCATAATGAAATGTGAGGAATTCGGAGTGCCGGGAATTGTTTGGCAAGTGGCAGTGCTGCGCAATTATCTTCAAGTTTCTTTTTCAGTGCTGGATCTTCTTGAGCGATTGCTTGATTAAGTTGTTCTATCCATTCGGGATTATGTTTCATTTCAATGTTATTTCCGAATATTGTTTTTACTTTTGACGGTTCACAGGCGTAAGATTGAGTAGCAGACCCAAGTGTGAGACAGAGGGCAATAAAACGATTCATTCCCCATTCCTTTACAAAATTATTTTATACATTTTTGTTAAAGGATAATGTTTATTGGTATAAAGAGCAATTGGTATCATTTCTCGCTTTTGGGATTTTTAACTTCAACTAAGTTTAGCTTCTTATTAGAAACAAATATACCGTTAATAAAGTCGAGTGCGCCTTGTCTGTTTTGCAGATCGACTGCACAATGTTTTTGGCCCGTAGCAAGAAGATTCATTAATGTGATAGCTTCACGGAATTGATTATCAGCAAGGAGCACTTGTTTGGCCCGTTCAGTCCAACTTTTTATGGCATTTTTTGAGTCACTATCCGTTCGTCCTGAGCCCGTCGAAGGATCTTCTTTTTTTTCTTGCTCAGTTTTTTCTTTTATTTTGATGTGATTGGGCAATGCTTGCTCACGGCCATAAAATTTGGTGAGCCATTGATGTTGATCGCTGGGCGGCAAGCAGCGCTCAATTTCAAAATCCGGGGTGATTCCTTCCGCTTGCACTGAAGTATCGTTGGGCAGAAAGTATAATGAGGTGGTAATTTTAATGGCGCAATTGTTGCTGATCGGTATCACTTCTTGCACCGAACTTTTGCCAAATGTTCTGGTGCCGACCAAAAATACCATTTGATTATTGTTTTTCTTTTGTTTGTTGCGATTCGCATCAGTCTGAACGGGAACTTCTGTTCGCCCTGCGCGTGCCGATGGGTTTTCTTTCACTTCTTTGCTGGCATGAATTTTTAATGCGCCTGCCAAAATCTCTGCTGCCGAGGCGGTGTAATTATTAATCAAAATAAAAAGAGGAATGTTACTTGCGATAGGATTTCTTGTGGTGCGATATTCTTCGGTCACTGTGCCATGCTTATCTTTTGTGGTAACCACGAGGCTGCCTTTATCCAAAAATAATCCGGCAATATCAACGGCAGAATTGAGGAGCCCGCCGGTATTGTTGCGCAAATCGAGAATAAGACCCTTAAATTTTTTTTGATGTGCTTTGGTGAGCAATTGCTCAAGTTGCGTGGCGGATGTTTCAGTAAACATATTGAGTGATAAATAATAGATATCTTGATCCTCTAAATAAAAGCAGAGTGAATTCTGTTCTTTAATCACGTCGCGCGTAATGTCAAAAGAGAGAATTTCCGGTTGATTTTCTCGCATTACTTTTACATGCACTTTTGTGTTGCGCTCTCCTTTGAGCATATCGGTTGCTTCTTCAGTGGGCATTCCTTCAAGCGCTTTGCCTTCAACTTCAACTATTTTATCAAACGGTTTCATTCCTGCTTTATCGGCCGGACCATCAGGAACTGTATCAATAACTATTAACTGCTTATCTTTCGAGTTACGCGTGTTATCAATTACAATTCCGATACCAAAAAATTCGCCGCTGGTTGCTTGGAGCATACTTTTATATGTTTTAGGATCAAGCAGATCCGAGTGTGGGTCCACCGAACATAAAAAGCTGCGAATGGCATTGATCCAACATTGTTGGCCGTCACCAATTTTATAATGTTTTTGATTCGTTAATTGTACTGTTTCGGCAAAGGTGCGTGACCATGAATACACCATTTCATCAAAATTTTCCGGCACTTTTTCTTTCTCTTTTTCTTTTGGGTAGATGTTTATGCATACGCAGATAACGATAAAAATTATTTTATTCATAAAGGTTCTCCTTTTTTATTGCACACCACTACCGAAGGTGAATGCGTACAATTGCACGTCTTTAGGGACCTGTAATGTGAGTAGATGGTTGCCATTATTTTTTTTAAGATCAATCAGATCATACATTCGCGATTCTTTAACGATCAGGGTATTAGTATCTGTTACATCTTTGCCTGCAAATTCTGCGGGTAATGGATTGTCATCTAAAAAGAGTGTAACTGGTTTGCTTTGCGCTGATGCCATAACCAGATAGACACGATTTGCAGTGAAATTGATGCTCAATCGTGCCGAATCACTGTTTGATTGTATAAATTCAGGCGCTACGTACCATTGGCCGGTTAGGCCAACTTGATCCTGCCCAAGAGCGCCACTATAAGAATAGTCACTGATTTGGTTTGGTTTAATGGTATTACTATAGCTGCGACCGCGTGATGCTCCTAAATACGTTTCAGGTGTTTGGCGCGCACGAACAACTTCTTGCTTACCCTGCGTAATCGGCTCTAATCCTAAAAGTTTTCGTATTTCGTTTTCAGTTTCGGTGTAGTTACCTTCACCAAAATGTATCTCTTTAATTATGCCGGTTTGGTCAGCAAGGTAATGGGCGGGCCAATAACTATTATGATAATTCTGCCATGTTTTATATTCATTATCTAATGCAACGGGATACTCAATACCAAAGCGCTTCACCGCGCTTTTAACATTTGCCGGATCTTTTTCAAATTCGAATTCAGGCGTGTGGATGCCTACGATAGTAAAGCCCTTATCATGATAATCAGTATACCATTTTTTGAGGTAAGGAAGGGTCCGCACACAATTGATGCAGCTATAGGTCCAGAAATCAACTAAAAATACCGTCCCCCGCAAAGTGGCAGGTGAAAGCGGTTTTGTGTTAATCCATTCTTGTATGCCCACAAAATCAGGGGCTGCACCACCAACATGCGGTGCGGCGGATAACAAAGGGATCCCCGTTGCTTGTTGTTTAAATTTTTCAATTTCATTGCGTACCGTTGGATTATTTTCGATCGAAAGCGAAGGAAAATAATTGAGGGTAAATTGCTGCAATGCAACGTCGGCATGGAATAGGATTGCCAGTGCACCGGCAATCATTATGATCCCAAAAAGAGTTCTAATGAGTTGTGTGTAAGCGCCCAGACTCATTGTTGAACTGATAATTTTGTTACTGCCATACATTATTAAAAACATTGGTAATGCTGTGCCTGCGCTATAGGCAAGCGTGAGTAACACGGTGCCCAATGTTATGGAACTGGTGGCCACCAACGTAACAATCGTAGCCAAAATTGGTCCGGCGCAGGGTGCCCAAATTAAACCCAGGGCGCTACCCACCATGAAGCCGCTCCAAAATCCACCACCCAACCGTGCCGATTGTGATTCTATTTGTGTGCCAAGGTTGGCAATGCCGCCGGTTAATTGTGAAAAGAGTTGTTCCAAACGAGGAAATATCAAGGTGAGCCCAAAGAGTATTAATAACCCAATTGCACAATACCGTAATACATTTGGTGAAATGCCGGTCGCATGAACTATCACCGTGAGTGATAAGGTAAAGAAGGTGAAACTGACTATTACACCACAAATAATCCCGAGTGGCCGATATTTCCCTTCACCAATACTCACGGCAAGCAGAATGGGCAGAACGGGCAAGATGCAAGGCGAAAGAACGGTGATGATTCCCGATAAGAACGCAAATATAAGCAAAATAATCATTATCTCTCCTTGTATCTTAATTTCTACAACACTAAACATTTTTGTTTGATTTTTTCTATGATTTTGTAGAAAGCTATCGGTAGATAGAGATGAGGATAGAAAAATGGTATTTCATAAACGGTATATTGTGCGCATTCTTTTTGCCGGAGAGGTAATTCTTTTTCTTGGTTTTTATTTTTTTGGCACCAATGGTATCATGGACATGCTGCACATGAAAAGTGATATTTGTGCAATTGAAAAAGAAGTTATGCTGCTTACTGGCGAGGTTGATCGGTTGCGTTCACATATTGCATTACAAAAAAGTCATCCCTTTTTTAAAGAAAAAATTGCGCGGGAACAATTGCAGATGGCCCGTGCGGATGAAGAAATTTATTTAGTTTAGGAGATCCTATGTTTGTTTTACCACCATTACCCTATGCCTATGATGCGCTTGAACCATATATTGATGCGCGTACCATGGAAATTCATTACACTAAACATCATCAGGCGTATATTGATAATTTAAACGCGGCATTAAAAGATTTGCCCGAGTGGCAAAAAAAGTCTTTGCTGGAAATTATACAGTCAATAGATAAATTACCTAAAGAGATACAAACCACGGTAAAAAATAATGCCGGTGGTGATTTTAATCATTCATTTTTCTGGCCACTCATGAAAAAAAATGGTGGTGGCAACCCTAAGGGAGAGCTTGCCAAAGCGATTGATAAAAAATTTGGCTCGTTTGAAAAATTTCAAGAAGAGTTTAATGCTGCGGCAAAGAAAGTATTTGGTAGCGGCTGGGCTTGGTTGGTGCTTGATAAAAATGGGCAATTATTGGTAATTTCTACCCCAAATCAAGATCCGGTTATGCTGCAAGGATTTAAGCCGGTGCTGGGGCTTGATGTGTGGGAACATGCCTATTATTTAAAATACCAGAACAAGAGGCCCGATTATATTAGTGCCTGGTGGCATGTGGTTAACTGGGATCAGGCTGAGCACAATTATTTGAATCCATTAAAATAGCTTTTTAGAATTTAAGAATTTTTCTAGCGCTCATTATTCCGGGTCTAATATTTTTATTCATTTCTTGTTTAACTACTACACTCGTCACAGAGATTGCATCATTAACAAGTAATGTAAGCTCACTTTGCTTGACTGAAAAATCATCTATTTTTTTGTTGGATATGAGATAATGCGTTTTGTTATCTAATTCATAGGCAAACAAATGAAATCCGTTAATATCGGTAAGGCGCTTGAGAAGTTCTTCTCCCAACCCTTTTTTTTGCGCAAGTATCTTTTCAATGCAATCAAGGTTGAAACTGCGATTAATGAACTTTGAAAGATTTTTAAGCATGGTATCAAGGAAAAGAGTGTAACAATTTTCTTGATTGATTATTTTTAGCTCTGAACAAATTTGTGCGCATAATTCTAAACGTTTATTTTTACCAAGGCCATCGGCTGAGTTCTCGAGCGGGTTTCGGACAATAAGATCATCGCAGAGTGTATATTGGAGTTCTTCAGGCAGGCAAGACATATATTTTACCCAGTTTGAGAGAGTTAAACTATTGGTGCGCAATAGGCTATTAATTGCACGGGTGCAGATGATTTTAAGGGCTAAGGGTTCATTTTTTTGAGGAGCAGATCCAATAGCCGCTGCTTTTGCCGGAGAAATAATGTGTACAAAAAACCGCTTTTTTTGAGGGGCCTGTGGCGCAGCAACAAGGGCATTATTTGTTTCATCAAAAGATTCGGCAGAAAATAATTTCACTGTATCGTCTTTCTCCTGAACCTCTTCAATACGATCTTTTTCCACATTTCCTGGTTTTTGCTCCATGCATTGCAGGTTTAATGTTACAAATAGAAAAGTTAGTACAATAAAATGTCTCAACATAATAACACTCCATATTAAATAATTTCATATAGTATATTATTAGAATAGCCAATTCTTGGATTTTGTCAAGTAGGCATAGTTGGCAGCAGAGGCGTTGCCAATAGAAAAAAAGAGTAAAATCTCTATACTAAGAAAAAAATGACTCATTTCTTTTAAGGCCCCTAAAACATGAATACTAAAAAGAACGATAATCTCCCGGTTAATGACCACGAATCAACCAGTTCTGAACATCATATTCGGTTAGAAAAACTCAAAGCAATGGAAGCCGAAGGCATTAATCCATGGCCGCCGACAAAAGAAGTGAATGGGACTGCCCAACAGGTTCATGCCGAATTCTCAGATACCCAGTCAAAAGAATATTCAGTAGCCGGCCGCATTCGCGTGATTCGCCATTTTGGCAAAGCATCATTTGTGGTGATTCAAGATGCAACAGGGCAACTTCAACTATATCTGCGAGAGGATGAGCTGGGCATTGTATATGAGCAATTTAAAAAATTTATCGATGTGGGTGATATTGTTTGGGCAAAAGGCAGTTCATTCAAAACAAAGACCGGTGAAATTAGTCTCAAAGTTACTGAATTTCAATTATTGAGCAAGTGTCTTTTCCCGTTGCCCGAAAAATTTCATGGGTTACAGGATATAGAAACTATTTATCGTCAGCGATATCTGGATTTAATTACGAATGCGCACAGCCGTCAACGGTTTATCAACCGCTCGCAAGTGATTCGTTTAGTGCGTGGGTATCTTGATGGCCATCAGTTTATGGAAGTGGAAACGCCAATGTTGCACCCGATTCCCGGCGGTGCCGCGGCGCGTCCCTTTATAACACATCATAATGCCTTGGGTAGTGATTTTTATTTGCGTATTGCGCCAGAACTTTATTTAAAACGGCTCGTTGTGGGTGGCTTTGAGCGCGTGTATGAGATAAATCGTAATTTTAGAAATGAGGGAATTTCGACGCGCCATAATCCAGAATTTACCATGCTGGAAATGTATATGGCGTTTTATGAGTATCACTTTATCATGGGATTTGTGGAAGATATGTTCCGCACTGTTGCCATAAAAGTATGCGGCAGCTTACAGGTTCCCTTTGGCGATTTTACCATCGATTTTGAAAAACCGTTTAAACGTACCACTATCAAAGATGCGGTATTGGAATATGGCCACTACGCTGATGCTGATGTGGCGCCCGCAGTTATTGATATACGCTTAAAAGAAAATAACATCACCATGGCAAATAAAAATGCTTCATGGGGTGAAAAAATCTATGCGTTATTTGAAAAAATTGTTGAACATCGATTGATACAGCCAACATTTGTCACGGAATTTCCTATTGAAGTTTCACCGCTTGCAAAACGGGATGCAAAAGATCCACGTTTTGCGGCTCGGTTTGAAATGTTTATTGCAGGCATGGAAATTGCTAATGGCTTTAATGAGCTTAATGATCCGTTTGATCAAGCATCACGTTTTAAGCAGCAGGTTGATGCGCGTGCGGGCGGTGATGTTGAGGCGCACCATTACGATGCTGAATATGTGCATTCCCTTGAATATGGATTGCCGCCAACGGTAGGTGTTGGTGTTGGTATTGATCGGCTTACGATGCTATTGACCAATACTACGTCAATTAAAGATGTCATTCTATTCCCAACGTTGAAGAAACGGGAATAATCATCTTGACTTTATCCTATCCCCTTTTTTACTGTATGATTTGAAGCAAAATTTTTGTAGAAAGGAAAAGGGTCATGGATGCAAAAAGAATAATACTCTCATTTGTGCTCTTAAATTTTGCGAACATGTATGCGCCGGTTGCACTCAAAGAAGAACCGGCGGTGCAAAAAATGGCTCCGGCAGTGGGCGATCGCATTACCGTTCATAATCAAACGCCGCGCGATCTGTATGTTGGCATCTATTATCTTCGCATGAAAATGCCCTGGGAAGATGAATATCAAACGGCAAAGCTTGCCTCCCCGGTGCAATTTGTGGAAAGCCACGCATCTGGCATTGTGCAACGCCCGGTGCGTAAAGTGGGATATGATCGTGAGCTGGTGTTTCTGGAAGATAAAAATCTTTTTAAACCTGAACTGCCTTATTTTGACGTAAAAGAAAAATATAATTCAAAAAATGTGGGCGATTTACAAGGCGATGTTTTTTATATCGGTGAAAAAGAAGGAATAGCGCTCGGCTATACCACGGTTGAGTGGAACGTTAATAAAGCGCTCCTTGATAAAGCCCAAGAATTGGTATTCAAGCAATTGCCCGCAATTAATGAAAATCCGTATAGAGGTCAGCCGGCGCAGGTGAGAGTGGGCAATGAACTGCCCGAAGCTGAAAAAACCTATCTTACGCGGCGATTACCGCGCGTTAAACAAGCAGAAGAAAAATTGATCGGCGCCGCATTGGGCCAACCGGTCAAAATAGCACTCATAATGAGCGGCGGCGGCACGCGCGCCATGCTCTATACGCTCGGCGTTCTGCGGGCCCTAGAGCAAGCGGGTATTTTAAATGCGGTGATTTATATAGCAACACTTTCGGGTTCCACCTGGGGGGTGAGTTCTTGGTATGCATCAGGAGTCCCATTGCCGGTGTTTTGTGATTGGATAACCGACCAGTTATCCAATGGGGTAAAAAATGTTTCTTCTGATGATGCGGCATTGATCGGGCAAATGCTTATCACCAAATATCTGTTTGAGCAACCGCTTGGCCCGGTGGATCTGTATGGCGCATTACTCGCCAACACTTTTTTGGACAAGCAGGGCGCAATGAAGCAGCGCCGGTATTTATCCGACCAAGCAAAAATTATAGAAAGCGGACAATTTCCGATGCCGATTTATACCGCAGTAAGAGCCGAAAGTCTCGCGGTGGAAAATATGTGGTATGAATTTACACCCTATGAAGTGGGCGGTTCATGGCTGGGCATGTATGTGCCCGCACGCGCATTCGGCGCTAAGTTCCGCAACGGTAATTTGGTGCGTACCGATACGCCGGAATTGAGTCTTGGTAACTTAATGGGCATCTGGGGTTTCGCTTTAGGAGCAAGCATTACGCGTATGCTCCAAGAAGTTGATCTTGAGAAAAAAATGCCGGTACAATTTGCAAAAAACATTGTGTTAGAGATTGATGAGCAAGTGGGTGCCTTCCGGCCCTTTGAAGCAAAGGTGCTTAACTTTACTCGTGACATGCCCAATAGTCCCGTGAAAGATGTGCCATTTTTGAGTTTGACCGATGCGGGTGTTTCATATTCTAATTTGCCCTATCAACCGGTGAGCGGCCAGCGGCCCGGCAGAGATATGGATATACTTATTTGCGTAGATGCATCAGATAATTTATTAAGTATTGATCCAACCAATCCAAGAAGCGCGCGGGTTTCGAGTCTTAAAATTATTGAAGATTACGCGCATTCCCATAAATTATCATTTCCTAAAATTATCTATGATCAGGTTATGAAAAAATCGGTGAGCATTTTTAAAGATGAGAAAAATGCAAAGGTGCCGGTGGTGATTTATATGCCGCGAATTGCTGATCAAAAAGCGCTCAAAGAACTAGAAATAAAACGCGCTGATTTAAAATCTAAAATTCAACAATTTGCCGGTTTTGATATTGAAACCTGTTTCCGACAGGGGGTGTGCGCGAGTGAAAATTTTACCTATTCATCAGATCAGGCTAAAAACGTTATGCTCATGGGCGAGCTTAATTGTTACAGTGCGATTGACACAATTATTGAAAATATAAAATGGATTAGTCAGCGAAAGGATAATTTCATACCAAAAGAGTGAATAAAAAAAGGTATCTGAAAATGAAGAGAACTAACCTTCTATTGCTCGTAAGTATAGCTTTTTTTATCCGAATATATCCCGACACAATACATTTGTATAATCAAACGCCGCGCGACTTGCACATTGCGCTGTATGAGCAATGCACGTGGATCCCTTTTATTGATCAATCAGCAACGCGTGTAACGGCGATTTATTCAATTGAATCACACCAAGAAATCCAGATTGAACGCCCACAAATATGGTGGGGCAATTCGCTGATATTGTTATTTGTTGAAGATGCATCACTTCTTACACAAACTGTTTCCAAGGCAATGGTTGATACGCTTAATGGGCTGGCCGTTGATAGTGAACAAGGAACGCTTTTTTATATAGCAGTGGATGGTGATGATATTTACGGTTATACCGCATCCGAATGGGAAACTAATCAAGGGCCCTTGCAGGAAGCTGAGGAAGCTCTTATTAACGCGTTGCCGGCAATAAAAAATAATCCGTATAAAAATTCGTTTGCCTTTGTGCGTAACGGTAACGGATTGGTGCCGGCCGAATATGATCAGCTCACGCGGCGGCTTGCGCATGTTGCCGCTGCATTGGCCCATTCTGGTATTGCTTGCCCATCACAAAAAATTCCCCGTGTTGCGCTTGCGTGTAGCGGGGGCGGCTATAGGGCAATGCTCTATGCTACGGGTGCCTTAAAAGCGTTCATTAAAAACGGAACATTTGATCTTGTTTCTTATTTAGTTGGGCTCTCGGGATCCACCTGGGCAATCGCATCATGGATATCGAGCGGCACGTCTATTGATCTATTTCATGATTGGCTCATCAATCATGTGTATTCTCAAGCGGATGGTCTTTCGGTAAGTGATGCGGCGCTGATAGAAGAGGTTTTACTGACCAAATACTGTTCCGGGCAGCCGCTAGGGTTTGTTGATTTATATGGGGCCTGCATTGCCAATAATCTGTTTGGTCTTTTTGCGCAAAACAAAAATAATGTGCATCTTTCTGAGCAGATGGCGGCTATTGGTGATGGTTCATTGCCGTTGCCTATTTATACCGCGGTGAGCGGTGAAGAAAATCAAACGGAAACAATTTGGTATGAGTTCACCCCGTATGAAGTTGGCGCCCCACGGTTTGCGGCGTATGTGCCATCATGGGCCTTTGGTAGAAAATTTAAGAACGGGCTTTCGGTGAGTAATGCGCCCCAGCAATCTATGGGCACCTTCTTGGGCACTTTTGGGTTGGCTATCGGGAGCACCGTGAGCCAGATATTCCAAGATGAAAATCTTATGAATGCCACGCAATCAGCGCTGGTGCATACGATTCTTGCAAGGATTGTGCATAAGTATGGCAATGATCGTCTGGTCACCGCTGAATATTTAAATTACCTCTATCAAATTGCCGGCATTCCTCGTGATACGTTGCCGGTGTTGCGGCTTGTTGACGCGGGCACCGCATTTAATTTGCCGTATCCGCCTATTAGTGGGCTGCGGCCGGATCGGCGCGCCGATATTATTATTTTTATTGATGCCTCTGCCGGCACTATCGGGGGTGAATTGCGCAATGTGGAAAATTATGCTCGCGCAAACAATTTACCGTTCCCCGTGATCGATTATACGGATATTGATAAACATGCCGTGAGTGTTTTTAGCGATGATGATTCAAATGTACCAACGGTAATTTATGTACCGATAATTGTTGATCATGCCTTACTAGAGGCATACAAAAGTGATCCGGCATATGCTGCGCTCTATCCGATTTTAAAAGATTTTGATAGTGAGGCGTGCATTAATTCCGGTCCGTGCGGTACCTTTAATTTTTCATATACGCCGCAGCAGGCACGATGCGTGACGGCATTGGGCGAATTTAATGCCGGTATGGCTTGCGGTGCTTTATTGACATCATTTAATCAATATCTCTCATAATAAGGGGAACTCTATGAAATATATTTCGGCGATACTATGCGTATTGAGCTTTGTCTCCTGTGGTGCTATGCAAAATGGCAAGGATGTAATGAAAAAAAATAAAGATAAAATTGTAGTTATTAAAGAAAGTGATAAGTTAACGCAAGTTTCCCTTGATGATAACAATAAATCTACTGCGTTGCCAAAAGATGGTACTGCGCAAGAAGATGCCACCACGCAACCGGATCCTAATTCATGCAGCACTCGTTGCGCTAATAGTCAATGCTGTATGGATTGCGCTTGTCTTGAGCTTGAATGTTTATCATCTTGTTTGATACTGTAATGAATTAACTTCTTTTTTTGTATAATTACGGTATCTTTAGCTCTGATAATAAAAATTAATATCATAGTTCAGCTAGGATCCGCATGGCCACCATAAGAGGGGCAAAATATCTTTGGAAAATGCCTCACGGGGACCCTCACGCAATCTGGTCAATTGCCGCATCTTATAATATTTCGTATCCGATTGCGCAACTGCTTTTTTCGCGTGGCTATACCACCAAAGAGCAGATCGATTCTTTTTTATTTAGCTCATTTGAAAAAGATGTTGCTCATCCGGCACAAATGAAAGACGCACAAAAAGCGGTAGACCGCATTTTAAAAGCGATTGCTGACAAAGAAAAAATATTAATTTTTGGTGATTACGATGTTGACGGTATCACTTCGTCGGCATTAATGATGATCTGTTTATTGCCGCTTGGGGCGGATGTTAATTTTTTCTTGCCGCATCGATTGCGGGATGGCTATGGCATTTCAACAAAAGTGGTGGAACGTGCCGCGCAAAATAAGTATACACTGATTGTTACTGTTGATAACGGTATCACCGCATTTGAGCCGGCGCTCAAAGCAAAAGAGCTTGGCATCGATTTGGTTATCACCGATCACCATAAACCGCATGATCATGTGCCGGATGCATATGCGATCGTGAACCCAAATCAAGATGATTGCGCCTATCCGTTTAAATCCTTGGCCGGTGTTGGCGTTGGGTTTAAATTGCTTTCACTCTTGTATGAACAAAAGGGTTTGCAGTTGCCGGCAAAGGCGTATGAATTATTATTACTCGGGACCATTGCGGATGTGGTGCCATTGCTGGGAGAAAACCGATTTTGGGTGCGGCATGGCCTCAACTATATTAATAAAATTGAAAGTCTTTCACTCAAAGCCCTCAAGCAAAATGGCAAAGTTGCCAAACCGATTATCTCAGCGACCGATATTGGATTTTCCATTGCACCACAAATTAATGCGCTGGGCAGATTGGAGGATCCGCGTCAGGGAGTAAAATTTTTAATTGGTGCTGATGAGGCGATTGTAAAAGAAGTTGGGGCAGTCCTTTTTGAATTAAACCAAGCGCGCAAAGATATTGAACGCACCATTGTTGCGAGCATAGAAACAGAAATTGCCACCAAAAAAATTAATCTCGATGAAGATCAGATTATTATTGCTGCAAGTGCTGATTGGACGCCCGGCGTTATTGGGTTGGTTGCTTCACGATTTGTTGGCGGCTATGGCAAGCCAACCTTGCTTTTCCATTTAACCAAAGATGGTAAAGCAAAAGGATCATGCCGCTCGATCCCTGAATTTAACATGTTCCAAGCATTGACCGCTTGCGCCGATCTGATTGATCAATTTGGCGGACATCCGATGGCTGCCGGATTAAGTTTGCCGGCAAAAAATTTACCGATCCTTAAAGCGCGCTTGCAAGAACTTTTATTGCAACAGGTTTCACGCGAAGAATTGCGCCCTAAAATAACGCTGGATGCAGAGGTAACAATGCCGGATCTTACCAAAAAGTTTATTGATGATCTTGCGCATATTGAACCGTTTGGCAATCAAAACAGCCATCCAAGTTTTTATGTAAAAGATGCGGTGATAGTGCAAAAACCGATGATGCTCAAAGATGCACATGTAAAATGTTCAGTCTTTGCCGATGGGGTGATTAAACCGGTTATCTTTTTTAATCGGCCGGAACTTTTCCAGACACTCAATGATCTTGGTCAAGATTCTTTTGATCTGGCGGTACAGGTGAATGAAAATCATTGGAACGGCAGAGTATCAATAGAATTACAGGGAATTGATATTGCGCTGAAATAAAAGAGATATCGGAGTAGTTTTTTCTGGGCAGTTAAGTATTCTTAATAAAAAATTGGTAGAACCCCGACAAACAAAGCGAGCTCTTTATCATGAGTGATAAAACACAATTACTTAAACGGATTGTAATTAATCCTCACGTTATGTTAGGAAAGCCAACTATTACTGGAACACGTCTTACCGTGCAGTTTATTTTAGGACTTCTAGCGCAGGGTATGACCGTAGATGAAATAACGGCTGAGTATAAAGGCCTCACACAAGACGATATCCGTGCCTGTCTTTTTTTTGCAACTGAAGCTTTAGAAAGTACTTCATTTGCTCCTCTTGTAGAGTCGAGCTTGGTCGGATAATTTTATTGTAGTAACTGAAAAAACAGTGCGTATCATTACTATTCAGCACTGATATAAAAAATTGAGCTGGTTTTCCGAGCAAGTGAATAAAACTGAAATGTGTCGAGTTTCGATTGAATTGAAGGACATTGATATTGCAGTGAAATAAGGAAGGGAAAGAGGTTTTATATCTTTCCCTTTAGTTAATCACTTAGAGTTTTGCTTTGAGGTTTCCTATTTGTTTTTTTCTTGCAGCCTCTTTTTCTCTGAGGTAGAAAGACTCGATCTGGTGAAATTCTTTTGCGTCCATAGAATAGAAACACGGCTGAGCATAATATTCAGGTATGCTTAGTTTGAGTCGTTCAGATTTATTCTTCTCATAAAAGACTCTGTAGGAGCAATTTCCTTCTGGGGAGAAACTGCGGTGGACCCAGGCTCTTCCGTTCGGGTAAAAAGCATGATTGTTGTATCCTATGCAATAAACATAGGTTACAGTGCCATTTTTATCTATAGTTTTATGTCTTGATATTCCTGATATTTTGTCCTCCGATGTCATGGCATTTGCTGTCAGCGCGGCCATTGCGAGTGCGGCGGCGGTTATTAATTTAAATTGGTTATTCATAAAATCTCCATAGTAGGGTGTGTTGTGTCTATTGAATTACAGGGAATCGATATTGCGCTGAAAGTGTAGCTTTGAGTACTATTTTGAATAAAGTATAAAGAATTGGAAATTATTAAATTTTTAGCGGCAATGATATATTCAATCGCTTTAATTGCTTATAATTTTCAACGACCAGCGATTTTGAACCCTTAAGCACTTCTAATAAATTTTGTGCTATTTGATGGCGATCACATAAAGTGCTGGGACTGCTGGTGATTTCACTATTACAAGAACAATACTCTGAATAGCCAAAACGGCTTGCTAGTAAACAAAGGCCTGATAAGCCGATTCCGGCAACACCAAGACCAATTTTAGCAGCTGCGACACTATTTTGCTTAAGTACTTGGGCAAGCTCGCTACCAAAACATTGTTGGGCGGGAAGGATACAGAAAACGATAAAAATTATCTTTTTGGAATTACTTTTAAGCATGATAACCTCATTAAATGAATAATCTATATAAACAGATTAGGGATTTTTGTAAAAAAATCCAGTATTAATCGGCAAAAAGAGCACTTTTTGGATGAGTAATTCTTTGTCTTTTTTGCCAGTAAGTAATCAAAGAAAAATAGCATTGTAAGATTCTTTTGACTAAGTAGTGCGGATGAGAGAAGATTATTGAATAGAGTAAACTTACTTAAAAAAATCGCCAGTGAGAGCGCCAATAAAGGAACAGCATGATTATCACCATTGATGGGCCAACGGCCAGCGGAAAAACATCGGTAGCGCGAATGCTCGCGCAGCGGCTCGGGTATTATTATCTTTCATCCGGGCTTCTGTTTCGAGGATTGGCATATGTTTTGGTGCATGAGTATAAGTACCAAGAGCAAGATATTCACAATCCGCGTAAAGCGGATATTGATGCGGCCGTTGCGCATGATCGGTTTATCTATCGGTATGATACGATTGATAATGAGCAACTGTTTTTTGATACTCAAAATATCACCTCATTCTTACGCGATAAAAAAATTACCGATTATTCTTCAATTCTGGCAACCAATACTGATGTGCGGCGCGCTTTGGTTGCATTGCAACATTATCTTGCTGATAGCCATGATCTGGTTGCCGAGGGGCGGGATACCGGATCGGTAGTGTTTCCGCACGCACCGATAAAATTTTTTCTTACCGCATCAATTGAAGTTCGTGCCGCTCGATGGCAAAAGGATCAGCACGCCAAGGGGAATCATCTTACTCTCGCGCAGGCGCGAACGGCCGTTGAGCAACGGGATGAGCGTGATTATAATCGTGCTCACGGTCCACTTTGTGTTCCTCAGGGAGCGATAGAAATTGATGATTCTTTATTACGTAAAGAAGAAGTGCTGGCGCTTATGATGAAGGTTGTTTCCGATCATGGTGAGTGCTGCACGTAGTGCAGTGTATCGAACCATCATTCTTCTTCAATAATGATTATTGAATCATCTTCTTCTTGCCCACTGTCATGTATGATTTCTTGCGGTACCATTTCGGGTTCATTTTTTACTTCCGGTGTTTGAGCAGGAATTTCTATATAGCTTCTGCTCATGTGCGGCTCATGAAAAACCGTTGAATCGGTACAGGTTCCACACGGATCACATTTTTTTAAGCATTTGCTCCAACAGCAGGCAGGGAGCAATGGTAGAATACTCAAGCAAAAAATAACTTTGATATATTTGAAAATCATCTGTTTCTCCAGTTAAAACATTTTTACCCATTCTAAAAGGAGAAGGGTGGTTTGTGCAAGAAAATTAGATAAAATCAAGATTGGGCATTCTTATACCTTCCAGCTGCTCTGTGTAACAGAATAAAGAAAGTAATCATATGCGCATACCAGATAGCATACCACATATTAGAAACATGATGATAATCGAAGTACCACATATAAAAAAATGTTGCATGGTATATCACTAGCATCCCCGATCTAAAAATATTCTTAAAAAAAGCTTGATTGGGAAAATCATCAAGAAACTCTACCTCAAATAGGGGAGTATATTTTTCTGGAGATGAGAAAATATAAAAGCACATCAACATGCACGCAATACTTACCGTGGCAGCTACAACAATATTTAGGGGGCTAACAAGTCTCATGTACAAAGGAAAATTAAAATTCAATACTGTTTGAACAATGCACAGAAATATGAGTGCCGGGAGCTCTCGCTTGCAAAGGGGCCAATGTTCTTTAAATATATTCCTGTTTTTATTTTGCATGTTTCATGTTCCTACATTTGGTGGTTCTGACAAGCCTGGAATAGTATAACTTTAGGTTGAAAGACTTACAAATGATTATTTGACCCTCCATTGTTATCGTAAAGGCTGAAAAACAGCCAAAAAGGGCGTATTTGACAATAATTGCCCCCTTGTTATAATTACAAATAGAATATATTACGAATGAAAAATGGAGGTATTTCTATGGTAATTAATGGAATTTTTGATAACAAGATCTTATTGCTACTGGCAGGGTTGGGGGTACTCGTATCCTATCCTTTTGTTCATCAGCTATTTTTAGCTCAAAAACAGCCAAAATTGGCCCTATTTAAGAGTATTGAAAATGAGGATTCTGTAACCAATTATGTTAAGGAAATGAATGCCCAGGGGTCAAATCTGGCCCAAGGGCTCAAAGAACAGCTTGATATTGAATTTGATATTATCTTGCAAAGGCTCAAGGAGGCCTTTCCTCTTACTCCTCAGGCATGGCATGATACGCTGACTGAGTTTAAGAGGCTCAAAGAGAATGATAGGCTGTTTTTAGGCAAACCTCTCAAAGCAGTTAAGAAGGGTACAAAAGATGATGTTCCTTCGGTTAAAAAAGCGCGGGAGCTCTTGGTATCCTATAATATCAATCCGGCAGTAATTAATTTTGAGCTTATTAATGATCCCAATAACGCAAGTTATGCATTTGCCGGACAGTGCGTTTTAAATGGTAAAGTTGAACACTATTTACGATTAAATCTCGCGCAACTGCCCAATCAGACGCCGGCCATCCAAGAAGCGCTCTTGCGGCATGAAATTATGCACTTATGCAATTATGATCCGTTAATCTGTGATTGTATTGAAAAGCTGTTTGCGCACCATGGTATTTCTGCAAAAGAGTTTTGGGGCAATGATTATTTTAGAGCGTTGAACAAGCATATGGAATATCGTGCCGATCTCATGGCTTCGGTCCATGATATTGCAACGGCCAAAGCGTTAATGGAAGGTTTTCAAGAACATATGAAGCGGTATGATGATAGGGTGGAAAGTAAAACGCACCCGAGTTGCAAACAACGGTATGCGGCAGTGGATAATCTGGTGCAGTATATGAAAGCAGAGAAAAATCTTATAACCGCGTAAATTATATTATTAATAAGGGCAAGAGACTTACGCGCGCAAGTCTCTTGCTTATTTTATGTCAACGTGTATCAACTAATGCTAAAAGCAATTAGCCAATGCGGTCGCCGTTTTCATCAAAGGTACCTAAGTATTTAGGGCAACCTTTAAGAGTTTGAACGTGTTCCTTTTCTTCCAATGTGCAAGGAATATATTCTTTGCGCACATAGTATTTTACGGAACCGGGATTACCACAACTTTCTTTGATAATCCGTTGGTATTCAACTTCCTCAGTTGGGATCTTAACTGTTGGGCAAGTTGCGCAAGTTCTTACGCAGCTTTGCTCATAGGTTTTCTCGCAACGAGATTTGCAACATCTGCCAAAAGCTGATGCTGAACCAACAACAACGAATAATGCAACTACAGCAACAAGCTGAGCTATTTTGAAGGTCTTCATGCCTTCTCCTTTAGTTAAAGGGTTAATAAGAATTACTTACTACTAACAGCATACCTAAAAAAGTGGCGTATATTCAATGTTTTTTATATTATAATTGAATTAAATGTTAAAAAACGCTTTATATAAAGGCTTTTTTTAATTTATATAAAATGAATTTTTAAGCAAAAATGGGGCTTTTTTGTATAAAAAAGCCTTTATCTGCAACGTTATTTGGTATATTACTTCAAGCTAGACTTGTTTTTTTCCAAAGAAAGGGGCTCTCAAGAAAGAACCCTGAAAGCCCCTTTATGGTGAATTAGATGAGTGAGCTTAGTCGATGCGGTTTCCATTGTCATCAAAGGTACCTAAGTATTTAGGGCAGCCTTTGAGCGTTTGAACGTGTTCTTTGTCTTCCATTGAGCAAGGAACATATTCTTTACGAACGAAGTATTTAACTGAACCGGGATTACCACAGCTTTCTTTGATAATCTTTTGGTATTCAACTTCTTCAGTAGGGATTTTAACTACTGGGCAAGTTGAACAGGTTCTTTGACAGCTTTTTGGTTCGCAGCAATTCTTAGCGAAAGCTGAACCAACAACGAATAATGCAACTACAGCTAAAAGCTGAGCTATTTTGAAGGTCTTCATGCCTTCTCCTTTAGTAAAGGGTTAATAATAATACTAATATCAATATATGAAATAAATTGATTAATATTCAACATTATTAAATACAAATAGAAAAAAATGCGTAGATAGAATCTTTTTTCAATTTTTTTATCATTAATTCGCGGTTAATTACGTGAAAAGGGCCAGAATTCGGAACCGAACTCTGGCCCTTCGGGATTTATTGGCGATGAGCAGTTTAGTGCATCATCATTGTGTCATTGGCTACCGCGGCTGCGTCATTTGCGGTGTTGTTCATCATGCGGGTTCTTCTGGTGCGTGCTCTTTTTGCTTTTGGCGCCTCTTGGGTGGTGCACTGATTGCAATTATTACGAGCCGCAACTTCATCAAGGGGAGCGCCGGTATCTTCATCAAAGGTGCCTAAATATTTAGGGCAGCCACGCAGGCATTGAACATGTTCTTTGTCTTCCATTGAACACGGAACATATTCTTTGGTAACAAAGTATTTAACTGAGCCGGCATTGCCGCAACTTTCTTTGACAACCTTTTGATATTCAACTTCTTCGCCCGGGATTTTAACTGCCGGACACGTTGCGCAGGTTTTTTCACACACTTTTGGTTGGCATTCGGTTTGGCAACGATTGTTGCGCGCGAAAGCTGAACCGGCAACGAATAATACCGCTACCGCTAACAGTTGAGCTATTCTGAAGGTCTTCATGCCTTCTCCTTTATTAATATGATTTGAAACATTACTAATACCAAAGTAAATTAACTTCTCTTTGGATTGCAATCATTTATTCAAATAGCATTAAATAAATGGAGATAAAGGCATAAAACGGGATTTTTTGTGGGGGACGACCAGGGATATCCTAAAGGTATGCGAACGGACTCCCGAATTTGCCGGGGCAGTCAGAACAGTGTGAGGTGCTATTTACCGTGACCGTAGTTTGCAACAAATAACGATCTCAATATTACTTCTTTTTAGTGGTCTTTTTTGCCACCGGTTTTGCGACGTTGCCTTTTAAAAGGGGCGATTTGGCAAAAGCGGCGGCCAAAACATCATCCATGGTATTGGCATAGACCAGATTTAAATCCTTCAGATCAATCTCTTTGCTTATTTCCTGGATTTCATCGGCGTTTTCTTGTGGCACAATAACCTTTTTCATATCATGCTGCTTTGCGGCTAAAAGTTTTTCCTTTAATCCGCCCACGGCAAGCACGCGCCCCTGTAAGGTTATTTCGCCCGTCATAGCAATGTCTGGTAAAATAGGGGTTTTGGTGAGCGCGGAAACTAAAGAGGCGCATAATCCTATGCCCGCGGACGGTCCGTCTTTGGGGGTGGCCCCTTCGGGTATATGAATATGGATATCTTTGCTTGAATAGAAAGATTCTTTAAGGCCCAATTGGCGCGCGCGCGAACGGATATAGCTCAGGGCAGCTTGCGCCGATTCTTGCATCACATCGCCCAGTTGCCCCGTGAGGGTTAAACCGCCTTTTCCGGGTAAAATGCTGGTTTCAATTTCCATCACATCACCGCCCATTTCTGTCCAGGCAAGGCCGGTAATAATGCCAATTTTATCTTTATGGAGTGTTAAACTGGTCTTTTTATATCGTGGATTGCCCAGCCATTCTTTAATCAAGGGTTCGGTGACCGTTATAGAAGTTACCGATTTATCCTTTAAAAGAATTTGAATTGCTTTGCGCATGAGTTTTGCGATGGTGCGCTCAAGCTGCCGCACGCCGGCTTCTTTGGTGTATTGATTTATTATCATTTGCAGCAGTTCATTGTTCAGATAAAATTGTTGGGCGTTTAGGCCATATTCTTCGAGATTTTTTGGAATGAGGAACTGGCTTGCAATGGCAATTTTTTCAGGCTCCGTATAACCGGATAACGCAATTACTTCCATGCGATCAAAAAGCGGATACGGGATCCCGTCGAGCGTGTTTGCGGTGGTGATAAACATCACTTTTGAAAGATCATATTCCATATCTAAAAAGTGATCCACAAATGTTTTATTTTGTTCCGGATCGAGCACTTCAAGCAGAGCCGATGCCGGATCGCCATGCAAATCGCGGCTCATTTTATCAATCTCATCAAGAAGAATTACCGGGTTGATTGTTTTTGCTTTTTTCATTGCCTGAATAATTTTGCCCGGTAATGCGCCGATATAGGTTCTGCGGTGGCCGCGGATTTCTGCTTCATCTTTGATGCCGCCCAATGAAATGCGCACAAATTCCCGATTTAAACTTTCTGCAATGGAAGAAGCCAGAGAAGTTTTTCCCACCCCCGGCGGACCAACCAAGCAAATAATGGGAGCGCGGCTCATATTTTTAGAGAATTTTTTGGCTGCTAAAAACTCAATAATGCGCTCTTTGGCTTTGATTAGTCCGGCATGCCGTTTGTTAAGGATTTTCTCTGCTTGTGGCAAACTAATAGTATCTTTGCTCATTTTTTGCCAGGGCAATGAGATTATCCAATCAACATAATTTCTGCTTACTACCGCTTCCGAGGAAAGCGGTGGCATTTGTTCAAGTCTTTTAAGCTCTTTATCAATTTTTTCTTGTGCCTCGAGCGAGAGCCCGAGGGTTTTTGCCTTGGTGCGAATTGCGGCTATCTCTACTGCTTGATCTTCTCTGCCCAGCTCTTTTTGGATTGCTTTAATCTGTTCTGTTAAATAGTACTCTTTTTGGCTTTTTTCTACCTGGGTTTGGATGCGTCCGCGTATGCGTTGCTCGGTTTCCAGGATCTCTATTTCTTTATTAATCAAGGAGCAGAGTGAAAACATTCGTTGTTTTAGATCGGGAGTTTCAAGGAGCCCCTGGCGATCATCAAAAGACACATTTTTAATTTGAACGGCAATTGTATCGGTAATATGATCAATTTCATCGGCAGTTTTCACATTGGCAGTGAGATCCGCGGGAATTTTATCATTGAGTTTTGCGTATTCAGTATAGAGTGTTTTTAGTTGGCGCCATAATGCCTCAAGTTCCGTGGTCATCTCATTGCTGGTGGTAGGCAGGTCGCGGCACTCAACGGTCATAAACCCCAGGCTTGTGTCAGTTTTTGTCATTTGCGCGCGGCAAATGCCTTCAGCAAGTAATTTTAAGGAGCCATTGGGCAATCGCATTACCTGTAAAATTGCTGAACGGGTACCCTTTTCAAATACATCGCTTTCTGTCGGCGCTTCCACCTTAGAATTCTTTTGGGCAGTAATAAACAGAGATTGGTTATTTTTCAGCGCGAATTCGACTGCTTCAATCGAGCTTTGGCGCCCCACAATAATGGGAATAATACTTTTAGGGAGAATAACTACATTTTTGAGCGGAAGAAGAGCAAGGTGCATGCTCTTTTCTTCACGAACCGTTTCTACTATATTTTCCATCTTTTTATACCTTTTAGCGTGTGCTCAATAGGTTGCGAAATAGGCACTAGGGGATTGTTTATTGAGCAAATAAATTTACGTTTCTCAGAGTATATCACAAAACAAAAAGGGTGTCTTTAGAATGAGGCGGCAGGGAGATTCCATAGGCTCGAACCATATTCTGATATCCATCGATATGTCCGGCCTTCGCCAAGGCTTGGGCGGACTACTCAGGATGTGTAAATCTAATTTCACAATTCAACAGAGGTAGAAAGTTCTGTGCAACGAGTTGCGAGTCTCGAAATTTTAAATTTGCAAATTGAAAATATTAAACAAGGAAATAGTTGTCTGTACTTCTTTTTGCGATGTCGGTCATAATCGAATAATTTATTTGTTTTTACAAATTATTAATCTTTTGTTATATCTAGTAATGTTGTTTGTCGTCCTATTATTGTTATTTCTTCGTGTTAAAGGATTACCTATTATGCAAGCGAAAGCTTCCAATCCCATTACTTCTTTTTTAAAAGCATGGTTTGGCGATTTTCAAAAAGAAGAGCTTAAAAAATTTCTTAAACTTGGCGGTATTTTTGCCTTAGTCATAGGAGTCTATTGGACTTTGCGACCGCTCAAAGATTCTCTGTTTAGCTCAATTGTCGGCGTTACCAACCAGCCGCGTGCTAAAATAGTTTCTCTTATTATTCTTTTCCCCTTGGTTATTCTGTATAGCAAGCTTGTGGATAAATTTTCTCGCGAGCGCTTGTTTTATGTGGTAGGAACCGCATATATTATCGGGGTTATTATCTTTGGTCTCCTTTTTTATAACCCGACAATCGGCCTTGCCAACACTACTGTTGATTCAAGCCGTATTCTTGGGTGGTTGTGGTATGTTTTTGTTGAAAGTTACGGATCAATCGTTGTTGCTCTTTTCTGGGCATTTGCTGCCGATCTGGTAAGCCCTAATTCAGCAAAAAAAGGATTTCCTCTGGTAGTTATGTTGGGTCAGCTTGGCGCTATTCTTGGGCCCAAGTTTTTAACCCCATTGGGTGAAAAAGTATTTGGTACCGATGTGCCAACCGTATTTATTTGCGGTTTCTTAATTGGACTCATGATGCTTGGCGTGTATCTCTTTATGAGAACAACACCAAAAAGCGAAATGGGCGGCTATCATACGCGTGAAAAAGGTGGCGCAAAAGAAGTTGAGCCCGGCTTTTTAGAAGGCTTGGTGCTGTTAGTTAAGCAACCATACTTGTTGGGTATCTTTGCTATCATTGGTATTTATGAAATTATCGTTACAATTATTGATTACAATTTTAAATTCTTAGTTATGAGCCAGTATGCAGGAACTGCGGCAACCAAATATTTGGGTGATTACGCGGTAATGGTAAACGTGGTCTCATTCTTGTGTTTGTTGTTCGGTATCAGTAATATTCAGCGTCGTTTGGGTATTAAAGTATCGCTCGTGCTCATGCCATTTATCGTATTGGCAATGGTTCTGAGTTTCAAAGCATATCCGGTGGTGCATGTTTTATTTTGGATCATGGTAATTGCAAAAGCATTTAACTATGCCTTAAATAGCCCTGCGCAAAAAACGTTGTATGTGCCAACCAGCCATGACGTTAAATATAAATCACAAGCGTGGATCGAAACATTTGGGTCTCGCGGATCAAAAGCTACCGGATCAGGCATTAATATGCTGCAAGGTAGTTTTACTCAAAGATTAGGGCTTGCAGAGGGCATGACCGCCTTTATTGCATTCTCCTCATACCTATCATTTGGTTTGATAGCAGCATGGCTCATTGTGGCTCTCTATCTTGGTAAGACCTATGAAAAAGCAGTCGAACAAGACAAATTGGTTTGTTAGGACCGCCTCAATGGTAAGATAATTAAAAGAGCCCTTTTCAGTATGAAGAGGGCTCTTTGTTTAAGAGGGGATGTGGGCGCGAAGCATTGGTTAAAAAATAAAAGAGCTGTCTGGAAGGGGAAATTTACATGGGGTTGAGGGTTGCAAATCTCTTTAAATCATTGTTTAATGTTGAGCCGCATGAGCGTTTAAAGCTATTACTCTTGTCATTAACGTTCTTTTTTGTAATAGCATCCTATACCATAATTAAAGAGTTAAAAGATTCTATCTTTGTTGCCGTGGTGGGTAAGGGATATGTGCCGTATGCCAAGTTTTTATCGATGGCACTGCTGGTGCCGGCGATTCTATTCTACGCATTATTGGTTGATAGGCTGCGCCGTTATCAATTATTGTATGTATACAGTATTTTTTATGGGTTAATGGGGCTGGTTTTTGCTATTTTAATCAATCATCCCACTATAGGTTTGCCCAATACTGATGCAAGTCTTTATCGCCTTTTTGGATGGTTCTTTTACGTTTTTGTTGAAGGATATTCACCGTTTATGGTGAGTGTTTTCTGGGCGTTTGCAAACTCGGTAACCGATCCAATTGAAGCAAAGAAAAATTATGGATTAATGGTTTCGGGTTCAAAGCTTGGCGGTATGCTGAGCGCCGGTTTTGCGTGGATTATTTTGAGTCACTCCAATCCGTTTGCGCATTATGTTAATTCCGACATTGCCCGCCATCAACTTTTGCTTACTTTTTCAGCACTTATGGTGCTGGCGGTTCCTATTTTTATTCGTTTGCTTATAAAAAATGTTGCAGGCCGTTATTTGCATGGCTATGAAGCCGCGTATCGCATAGAAAAAGAGCGACGCAAAGCGGGTGAAGAAAAAACCGGACTTTTTGCCGGACTCTCTATGTTTATTAAATACCCCTATATTTTGGGTATTTTTTGCATGGTATTTTTCTATGAAATGATCAATACCGTTTTAAGTTATCAACGCATAGGAATTGCCCAAGCAAATTCCTCTTCGATGGCAGAATTCAGTGCCTATTTCTTTAAAATTATATTCTTTACTCATATGATTGGCTTTCTAATATCACTTTTAGGAACAAAAACCTTATTGCGTAAGCTGGGCGAGCGGACATGTCTTATTTTAATTCCAATCTGCACGGGGCTCTTGCTGCTTATGTTTATGCTGGGGTATGCTAATCTGATCGCGGTATTTATGGTGATGAGAGCGATTAATTATGGCTTTAGTTATCCGGTGCGCGAGAGTTTATACATTCCAACGGTCAAAGAGATTAAGTTTAAATCCAAATCGTGGATAGATGCCTTTGGCACCAAATTCGCAAAAACAGGGGGCTCCAGTTTTAATGTTTTTGCGGAATATTTAGGGTCCAACCTAGTCTTTCTAGCCTATTCCTGCTTTTTTGCGGCTATTATTGGTATATGGTTTGTGGCAGCCCTCCTTTTGGGTAAACGATTTGAAAAAGCAGTGGCACGTAATGAGGTAATAGGGGCCCAAAAGGAATAATTGAGCGTGTTTTTCATTGCTTTCCCCCTTTAATTTGATAGAATTAAACCTACTAATAACATAAACAGAGAGCGCTTAGATGCAGGGTGGTTACCGGCTTTTTTTGTGCCGGACCAAAAGCGTTCTATTTATAACCCTCTAAGGATACAATTATGGCAGATCAGCAAAGATCTTTTTTTGAAGCATTAGTTAAATCAGGAATCCATTGGGGACACCAAAAATCACGGCGTAACCCTAAAATGGACCCCTATATATGGGGCAGTAAGAATAACGTTAGTTTGATTGATATTTCAAAAACGGCCCATCAGTTGGAAAAAGCAGCTCACTTTTTAGAGTCTGTGGCTGCTGAAGGAAAACTTATTTTGTGGGTTGGCACCAAAAAAGCGGCACAAGATATTGTGCATTCGGTTGCGACCGGCGTTAATATGCCCTCTGTTACTCACCGCTGGATAGGTGGCACATTGAGCAACTATTCGCAAGTGACCAAATCACGAACAAAACTTTTACATTATGAAGATGTATTGGCACGATCCGAGAAGTTTCCGTTTTACACCAAAAAAGAGTTAAACGTTATTCAAAAAGCGGTTGAGCGCCTTAAGAAAAATGTTGGCGGCATTCGTTCATTAACCTGGCCGGTTGGCGCTATTGTTTTGGTGGATATTCTCAAAGAGCGTTCGGCGCTCAAAGAAGCAGCCCGTATGGGAGTTCCGGTGGTCGCGCTTGTTGATACCAATGCTGATCCATCATTGGTTGATTATGTTATACCCGGCAATGATGACGCGCCTCGCGCTATCAAATTAGTAGTTGATTATCTTGGCGAAGCCGTGCGCAAAGGCTCTGCGGTTGCACAAACAAAACAGATTGAAAGACGTGAAGAAGCGGCTGCCAATAAAGAACAGGTTGATTTGACCTTTATTGAAGTTGGCGAAGACGATGAAGCAAATAAGCGACGCGCTCGGCGCGGTGAAGCATCGGCATCACCCGCAGCTCCTCGTGTTGGTGGACCGCGTAAAAGATTCGATGATGATATGGGCAAGAATCGTGGCCCTCGGCGTCCAATAAATAAGACGAAGAAGCCTGAATAATTAAAATTGGAGAGATGTCTGAGTGGTCGAAAGAGCACGATTGGAAATCGTGTATGTCTTGAAAAAGGCATCGAGGGTTCGAATCCCTCTCTCTCCACCAGTCTTCGCCAAGTCCCTCGACAGGGCTCGGTAGTAAACGCGTCCTTCCGCTCATCCTGAGTAGAAAACGTAGTTTTCGTATCGAAGGACGCCTGGCGCGGCCAGTTAAGGATGATGCCTTAAAAATTGTGGAGTTCATCCTGACCCTTCGGCAAGCTCAGGAGTAAACGCCTAGCCTGCCCGCCATAGCTCGAAGAGCGACGGCTGGGTCGAAGGGCCTGGCAGGCCAGTTACTAAGGTAGAACAAAAAAAATTGCAAGAAACATGGCAAGACTGTCCGGCGAAGCACAAACTACTTTAGAAATTGATATTAACGAAGTGAAAGCGTAGACGGACTACATTGCATTGTAAATTAAGTCTTCGCCCAATTTTCGTATTGAAGAACGGTTGGCGTGGCCGATCTTTGATTAGGGTGAAGTAGTAAAAAACAACGTGAACAGTTTTTTAAGAAACTGAACAAATATGGGAAGCAAAATAAAGATAGGTTGTAGAATCTGTCAGATCCGAAAGGAAGCAGCAGGGATAGCTGATCTTGTAGTTTGCTTCCCAGTTTTAAATTAAAAGAATAGATGGGGAAAAAATTATTTTCTCCCCCGTAAATAGATTAAACTTCACCACACTACCGGCACGGTGCCATTATGAATACTCAAAATCTCAATCTTGCACGCAAATGGCGATCAAAAAACTTTGATCAAATTGTTGGCCAGGAACTATCGATCAGAATGCTTAAAAACAGCTTATATCTTGATCAATATTTTCCGGTCTATCTCTTTTCCGGGCAAAAAGGCTGTGGTAAAACCAGTACCGCGCGTGTTTTTGCCGCAGCAATTAATTGCGAGCGTTTGGTTGCTTTTCAAAAGGACCATGCATCACAAGCGGTTCCCTGTCTCATCTGCCCTTCTTGCCGGGCAATCGCAACGGGAAAACATCCGGATTTTATAGAAATTGATGCCGCATCACACACCGGTGTTGATAATGTGCGCCAAATAATAGATTCTGCCGGTTTGTTGCCGCTGATGGCACGGAAAAAAATTTATTTAATCGATGAAGCGCATATGTTGAGTAAGGCAGCATTTAATGCATTTTTAAAATTAATGGAAGAACCGCCCTCAACGGTTATCTTTATTTTAGCAACCACTGATACACAAAAAATTATTGAAACTGTTCGTTCGCGCTGTTTTGCTGTCTATTTTAGACCGGTTGAACAAAAAGAGTTGTTAACTCATTTGATTGCTATTTGTGATGCTGAATCAATCTCCTATGATGAGCATGCGCTTACCCTTATTATTAAAGAAACCAATGGATCGGTGCGCGATGCGCTTAATTTGCTTGAACAAGTTCGGTTTTCTGATTCGCATGTTTCAAAAGAGGCAGTATACAATGTTTTGGGGCAGTTGGATGAAGAAAGATTACTACGATTATTTGAAACGGTGCTGCATAAATCGGGAGCCGATTTTTTACGATTATCGCAAGAAATAGAGCTTGAAAAATTTTCTGCTGAGTTCATATGGAAGCAACTGACTGAATTAGTCAGAGCATGCATTTGGATAAAAAACGGCATTGTTCCGCGCAATTTTTCTGCCTATACTTCACAGTTGCAGTTTTTAACACAGCGTGTATCGTTAGGTACCATTAATGGCATTTTAGAACTTTTTTATCGCAATGAGGCGGTATTTCGTAAAACAGCGGCTCAACATGCGTTTTTAGAAATTCTTTTGCTGCGCATTTGCAAAAAAAATGAAAGCAATAGCAATTCCAGTATGCCGGCGGCTATGGTTTCTTCTTTACCGCTCGATGAGGGGCAAGAATTGGAAGCGCTTGATGAAAATGGTGATGATGATTCTGATGGGGATTCTCAAGAAACGCCGGTGTATGAAGATGAGAACACCGCATTATGGGCCACCTTCGTAACAAAGATTGAGTTGCTGCATGATCCTTTGCTCACCTCAATTTTTAAACAGGGTGTTGTAGATTCATATGATCCGCAATCAGAAATTATACGCATTGCGTTTCCCAAGCAATTAACATTCTTTAGCGATCTTATTCAATCAACAAAGCCGCAATGGCAACCCCTGTTGGAGCAAATACGGGGAAAGAGAGTTGAGATTGAACCTCTTTTTACGCGTGAGGCTCTACCCGGTGAAAAACAAACACCGGTGATGCACAAGTCCCCGCCCCTTACTACCGTGCAAAAAACTGCAATAGCATCTGAGCCAAGAAAAGTTTTTACCAAATCAACCTCCTATCGGCCGCAAGCGCAATCAATGCCCATAAACAATGAGCAACGATTAGATGTAGCCGATGCACAAGCATGGCCCCAAGCGGCATTATTATTAAAATATTTTCCCGGCACCATTACCCAGTTAAGAGATGAAAGTTTATGAAGTTGCCTCGCGTTGTTATTGTTGGAAGAATGAACGTTGGTAAATCAACCTTGTTTAATCGATTATCAGTTAATGCTAAAAGCATGACTTTTGATTATGAAGGTGTTACTCGTGATTTTATTAGTGATATTGTTTCTTGGAAAGACCTGAGTTTTGAACTTATTGATACTGGTGGTATTAGTTTAAAAAAATCACAGGATGTTATTCAAGAGCAAGTGCGCCAACGAGCTGTGGACATGATGGAAGGCGCCGATCTTTTACTTGTTGTTTGCGATGGCACCGTGGGCGTTACCAATGAAGATCGTGAAGTGGTGCAGGCATGCCGCAAGCTTGGCAAAAAAATGATTCTGGTTGTCAACAAAATTGATAATAAGGCAACACAAGAAAATGAATTTGAATTCCAACGTCTAG